>ORMF011706139.1_pt1 | contig 18501 bp, 9 predicted proteins | sample 1779871 | NCBI WGS metagenome assembly ORMF01 (sample SAMEA104232316, study PRJEB22302) | groundwater metagenome | biome: forest; feature: aquifer; material: groundwater | place: USA | collected 2011-08-07 | depth 5.4 m | reverse complement strand
GGGTCCCATGCATCGAAGACGACGAGGGCACCCGATCGGACCGCGCTCAGAGTCAAGTCGATGCGGTCGGGACCAAACGTGGTCATCGCGATACGCACGCCCGCTTCGGCCATCTCCCCATCCGTGATGCGCAGCCGGTCGTAGAGCGCGACCAGTTCCGCTCGATTTTCGCTCAAGAGGGCTTTGTTCAGCGCCTCCGGCGTTGCACCATCCGCCGGAAGGAACGCAATCCGCCGTAGCGCGCGGGCGGGAGTGAAGGTATAGGCCACGGGCTGTCCCCATATCTCTTCGTCGCGCGGTTCAAATCGCTGAAGGCCCGGAATTGGGTGAAGCGCACCGTGTGCCGGCATGATGCCCCCGACGCGCATGATCTGCAGGAAAAAGGGGTCGGGCTCCTTGCCGGACTCGAGGAGCAAAGTGCGAACCCAATTAGCTTGGACGCCCTGGGTCGCTTTCTTTGCGCCGCCTCTGTAGGTGTGCGCGAACCGTTGGTAAACTTTTCGCCCCGCGGGGTTGTACAAATAAAGACGGGGAACTGGCTCATAGTCGAGGCCGTAATCATTGGGATCGATCGGATCCACAAAGGCGCGCTCGGCCAACCGCCGATAATGTTCGCCGACAAAATCGTGGCTCCAGGCGTCGTGCACGCCTTCTCCGGCGGAACCTCCGGGGTAACCGATGTCCTCGAGAGGATTCGGCACACTCAAATCGAGTGCCTGCGTAAGGATCTTCGCATCCGGCCCTAGTCGCTCAACTACCGAGCGATAGAGCCGCACCACCTCGGCACGCCGCTCCTTCGATCTTTGCAATTCCTCGGGCGGCATATGTCGCCAGACCGCATTTGAATGATACGTACCCTCGGGAACATAAAACGCCATCAATACTGACTGGACGAATGGGACGGCGAAAGCGGAAATGGCAAGGATAACAATGAATCGCTCGAAGCGCGCTACCCGTCGACCCATGTCCGGCGTTCGGTCTTTGACGGATGCAAATCCCCGAATGAGATCCGTGGCGAGTCCATCGAGCCCGAGCATGAAAAGAAGACTCAGGCACGGTAGGTACCAAAAGAATTCGGCCCGCGTCGTCCAAATGATGTTGAACATGTCGCATAGCGGCAAGCTGATGAAGTCGCGGAGAATCCACCCGATCCCCAGGCAAAGCACGATGGATCTCACCAGTCGTCTGACTAGCGTATTGTCGTCATCGATGCCGCGCGCGGTCCCGTAGAACAACGCGAGGAGAAACACAAGCTTTAGCGGCAACGCGATCGGGAGATAAGCGCCGGTCTGCGGCATGTCTTCGAAAAGCACGGAATAGACGCCGGAGAGCAGTACTGGCCACTGCCAAGTGTGGCGCCATGAGACGTGTCGATGCACAAGTGTCAGGAATCGAACACGCTTCTCACCCGCGTTGCCGGCCGTCATAGAACTCACCAACGCGGCCTTCAGAGCGATAACGGCAATGGCCATCCCGAGAACCATCTGCCCGTATCCGCTCGATTGACCGACCATCAGCGCTGGCCCGTTAAGGCGTGCGAAAGAGACGTAGACGGCAGCCATCAGCGATGCGACCCCTCCCGCGGCGATCACGCTACGAAGAACAACGGCCGTCGATCTAGCCTGTACTCGCCGAGCCGCCCAGGTGGCTGTGTGAATGGCCGCGGCACCGAGCATCCAGGTGAGCACAAAGTAGCTGCCTTCGGAGACTTGCAAGGCGGTGATGAAATGCTCGAGCGCCTGGAGCGGTGTAGCTGAGGATGGCGTCAGCCGGTCTTTCCCCGCTTCCATAAGACCCAACAGCATGGGAAGTTGCCAGGCATAGAATGCGACCGGCAGCGTTACGAAGGTCAATGCATTGATTGCGAAAGTATGTACTGCGCTGCGCAATCGCCGCGGGTTCTCGATGAGCCGTTCGGTGAGCATCACGCCCACCAGAGCTGCTACGAAAATCAGGTACAGAGGGAAGGCATCGGGTCTAACCCCGATTACCATGAGGAAGGTGAAACCAAGATAGAGCGGCAGCAAGCGCCGTCTACCGGTGGCGAAATAGAGCAGCATCGTTCCAATCGAGGCGCTGCCCCAAAGATAGACTTGACTCCATGCTACCCAGTTGCTCAGGTTCGGCATGGATCCCACGATGAAGCAGGGGAAAAAGCTCAGAGCAGCTACCCACGGCCGCACCCCAATGAATCGGCCTGCCCACAGCAAGAGTGCGGCGGCGAGCGCATAGATGACAACCAGCTCTACCTTGTAGATGCCTACATCAACCTTGGGACTGAACAACAGCTCGAATGGCGTCAGGTAATTGATGAATGAGCTACCCCAAAAGAGGAATACCTTCCCGTTACCAACCCACTCGTTCCAGAGCGGGAAATGTCCGCGCAGGAGCTGTTCGTTGAACGCGCTTCTTAGGCCATTGACCATCACCATTTCATACGAGGCACCGCCCCCGAACTGGTAACCCGGTAGCACGAGCGGCCAAAGAAGTGCCAGCGCCAGCGCGAGGGGCAATGCCACCCATCGGGTTGCAATGCTGCGCGCCCTTTGAAGTCTAGGATTCGGCTGGTTGATCAAGGCAGAGAAGACCCTAACTAAGCCACTTCGAAAGCCGGCGCGGCTGGCCTCTCGCTTGACGTGGTGGCATCGGCTGCCCCACAGGAGCAGACCGCGATCAACGCCGCCGGGAGGGGAGGCCAGCCATGGACCATAGTGACATCGGAATTCCGGCAAGACGGTCCAGCATGCCGACCAGGAAGTAGAACGCGGCCGCCCTCAATGAAACGACGAGCACTCTGCGGGAGCCGTTGGCAAATCGTTCCACTTTCTCTGCTACCGCATCCACCGGCGCAGCCAACCACACAAAAACCGTTCGCCTGATTCCGCTCAGATGTCCCTGGGCCGCTATGCCGGTCATCATGGGCCCGGCAAAGACCAGCTTGAGCGAATGGCGGGTGCCCGTTCTCCAGAGTGACCGATGCAGGTGATGGAGCACCAGCTTGCTGAGGTAATAGCCAAGATGTGCGCGGTTGAAATACCACACGGCCGTGGACCCGATTGTCAAAATAACTGACTTAACTTCAACGAGGGATTCGAAGGCACCGACGAAGTTCGTGACGCCGAGCAGATTGATCCGTAAAACCATCGAAAATTCAGCGGCGTTGAAGCGTTCCTCGTTGTCCACAGGATTCACGGCAGCGTTCAGGATGCAGAGGATCGGGCGTTTCACCGTCGAGACAAGTTGCCCGACAAGTGCGTTGACTTCGGTCGAATCAGTAATATCGATCATCTCGAACCGAGCCCGAGGAAAGCGCGACTCAAGCAGCTCGGATCGTCTTCGGTTGATGCAGATCACCTCGGCGCCGCGGTCATGAAAGCGCTCAAGCAATGCAAGTCCCAATCCCGAGGTCGTGCCTGTAATCAGTATGGTTTGAAATGGTAGAGGCGAACGTGCTTTGGTCATTTCTCGAGCACCCTGATAACCGCGGCAGCAGGAAGGTCAATCAGGATCAAGTGGACCGGGCCGCGCTGCGTTCCGTTTCTTGGCGAGGGCTCGATAGGGGTGCTCGGGTATGGCGCTCCCCGAGATCAAGTCCGGCAGCGCCTCCCGCCACCGATACCGCGGTGCGATGAGTTTTTCCTTTGCCATGGGGCCCCCCTTGTGGTGTGATCCTCCACGCAGGGGCCGATTCTTGAGCAGAGTGTTCAGGGCCCTTGACCTCGGGCCAGAATCCTAGCATCACGGGGCGAGGAGAAAGTCGAAAAGGTGCCAAGCCTTCGATTTTCCGATGAATTCGGGTGGCGTGCCCAATTCAAGTGCGCGTTAGTAGTACGATGACCGCACTCTCGAATATCGACTGGACTAAATTTCAAGATGACCGGGAGATCGTTGCGTACCTGAAGACGCTCCCCAGGTACCGAAACAGCTTTCTCAAGTCCGCGTGGCGCCGTGCGCTGTTTTTCCTGCACCTTCTGTATTGCCGCACCTTCAATGTCGACAAGCCGCTGTTTATCGTTCTGGTTACGAACAACAACTGTAACCTCAATTGCACCTATTGCTACGGCGAGTACGGAACGAAAACGACGGAAAAGAACTACTCCACCAGGAAATTCCTGGAAATCATCGATGAACTCAAGGGCTTGGGTACGCAGCTGCTTACCCTGCATGGGGGCGAGGCGCTCCTCCGCAAGGACTTCGGCGATGTCTTGAACTACGCAAAGTTGCGCGGTTTTTATGTCAGCGTCAACACCAACGGGTATCTCGTTCCCAGGAAGCTTGAGGAACTGCGCTGTGCGGATACCGTCGTTCTAAGCCTCGACGGCAAGGAGGAGAACAACGACCGGTACCGCGGTGAAGGCTGCTACGGCAAGGTCATGAAGGCTCTCGATGCGCTCGAAACCATCAAGATGCCTACGGTTCTCTCGGCAACGCTGACTGATGACACGATCGACGACATGGATTTTCTGGCCGACCTGGCGGTAAAGAGACATTTGCGCATCCAATACAGCATTCTGTACAACAGCGATTACCTCGCGAAGAAAACCGGCCGGCAACTATCGACCGATGAGATCATCCGGAAGACGACGCAGAAGGTGAAGGATCTCCGGACGGCTGGGTTTCCCGTGTACTACTCCGAGAATGTCCTGGATGCCGCGATCAACTGGCCCGAGCGCTTCGAGGAGAAGCGCGAGTACACGCTTGCCGATCTGCCGAAGTACGAGCACAGGAAGAAGGATTTCATCCGCTGCTACCACGGCCGGCTGAAGTACCAGATCGATGCCGACGGCCGCGTCATACGATGCTGGGCACTAAACAAAGCGGACGCGCCGAACATCCACGATCTCGGACTCAAGGGCGCGCTGGACGCCGTCCACGAAGACAATTTCTGCCAGCATTGCACGTACCTTGCCAACAACGAGCACAATGCACTGCTGGATCTCACGCCGAGAAGCGTCGCCCACATCGCGCGAATCCAGCTCGCCGATGCGTTGAAGTTTCTCGTCAAGCCGACGCGGGGTGCAACCGTTCAGAGGGAGATCATCTCCTCTCCGACAGTTCAATCCCCGCACGCTTACACGGCACCGAGTCGGAAAGTTATGACGATCAAGCCTCTCGCAGCCTGTGGTTCCGGACCCGTTCGGGACAACTGTGGGGTTTCGGTCCAAGGTGAACACCCGGATCGTTCCAAACGTGAACGCGCAGATCCGGAGCAACGTGAACACCTAGATCGGTGATCGTGAACAGGCGGCCCTGCCCGCGGGGGCGGGTGCCTGAAGGGTAGGGACGCTGGATGGTCCAGCGCGCCGTCCGCCCCGAGCCAGAAAGGGGCGCGATGGTGACCGAGGTCGAGCTCTTCATCGCCGTTCTCGGCGCCTCGAACTACACCTACGCCGAGGCGACCCGCACGTAGCAGGTCCGGAGGTGCTCGTTGAATGCGCTGCGTTCGGATGGTCGCTCAAGACGAATACATCTCTGGAGCGGACCTCTTGCGGCATCGGGCGCAGCAGGAAAACACAATGAGGCTGGCGAGGACGATGCTCACGGTAGCCGCCGCCGCCGCGAACAGGCCAGGCACCCGGCAAATGAATTCGATCCGGTGCCTTCCTGCCGGAACCATCACCCCACGCATGACGTGGAACATCGGGAAGATCTCGGCCGGGCGACCGTCCACGCGTGCCTCCCAGAAGCGGTGATAGAGGTCCGACAGAACCAGCACCGCGTCCGCCGCCGCGCTGGTCTCTACGACGACACGTTCGGCGGCGTACTCGACGATGTTCGCCGCGGTCAGCGGGAGCGACCGCAATGGCGTGCGCACTTCGCCATTCACGGCGCGCGCCTCCAGCGTCTCGCTCAACTCGTCGAAGACGGCGCGAGATGGCGGCGCGATGAGGAAGGCGCGCGGCAGCGGATCGAGCTCCGCGACGAACATCGGGCGAGCCGTCGGGGCCTCCGGCAGCACGGCGCGCAGGCTCACCGGATCGAGGGTGTCTACTACGCTGTCCCGCGGCACGGGCGCGGTCTCGGAGACCCGGTAGCTGTCCGGACCCGGATAGAGGCGCAGCACGTGCTTCACGCCCAGGAGCTCCAGCACATCGCGCTGCGGCGGGGGTCGCGAGATCAGTGTCGCGGTGTAGATCGCGTTGTTGGAATAGCCGAGGGTATTGAGGCGCGGCAGGCGAGCCATCGTGCCCGGCGTCAGCTCATTGGCATATGCAGCCCATTTCGCTTCCGGACGAATGCCGAAAGTCTTGAAGACCGTCCACTCGCGATATCGGCGGTCGGTAAGGCTCTCGTACATCGTGACCTGCTGCAGCCCCGCCACGAGTGTCGTTCCCATGATGTGCGGAAACTCCATCAGGTTGTCGTTTGCGAGATAGAACCTGGCGGTAGGCAGAGTGCGGATATCGTCGAGCAGGCGCAGCAGCGGAGGCGCACCCGCAAAGTAGGGATATTCCGGCGGGACCGACCCGACCAACGAGTGCGTGCGGTAGAGGTTGCCGGAGAGCGACACGACCGTGGCCACGGCCGCGCCGAGCGCGGCGGCGGGGCCGATCCACGCAGTGAGGGGCGGCGCGCCACGCGCGCGCGGCACGGCGAGCCCCAACGCGCCGCGCGCGGCGAGCACCGCGAATCCGAATTCGACGATGTAGCCCTCCCGCGTCGGGATCCACTGCCAGCCGACGATCGCCGCCAGCAAGACCTGGCCCTGGTCGCGCGTCAGGAAGACAATGACGATCGACGCGAGCGCAAGACGGCAAACCGGATCGACCGCAAGTCTGCGGCAGCCGAACCAGACGAGCCCGCCCATGGCCAGCCGAAACGCCGCCGGCGAGGACGCGAGCACCTCGATCTCCGCCAAGTCGCCTCGGCCCGTGCGGCAAAAGTAATAGACGAAGGCAACGTAACCGGCCGTCGCGGCCAGGACGCCGCGCCAATCCCGATCGCGCAGCAGAATGGCCTGCGTGGCGGCCGCGATGATGCCGCCGATCAATACCGGCGATTGGGCAAGAGTCAACAGAAGCGCCCGTACGCCACCGTCGCGACTGGCGCCGCCATAGGGCGTCGGCAGCGCCAGGGCGACGGCGAGGATGGCGGCCCCGGCGAGCGCGAGGGCCAGGGCCCTGGGGCGGCGCTGGCGAAGCGCCACAACCGCGAACAAGGCGGGGGTGGCGAGGTGGAGAAAAGCGGAATCGCGGACACTGCCGGCTAAGCTGTGCCAGACCTCGCGACCGAAGATCGCGGAGACCCCGTGCGGAAGGTCGCGCGCGGAATCAGCCATCAACGGCAGCAGGATGGCGAGCTGCCAAGCCTGCGCTGCGATGCCGGCAAGCAGCGCCGCGACGGGGGCGGCGGCCCGCCGGACACCGACTCGCCACGGGCCCGGCGCGATCAGCCAGGGGCCGGCCGCAGCCAGAAGGGCGAGGATGGCGCTCTGGTCGAACCAGAGCTCGAGCTTGGTCCCGAACATGGACAGGAAGGTCACCCAACCGATGTAGAAGAGGTATCGCGGCTGATCCGTCGTCAGCCAGCGATAGAGGAAGTAGAAGAGAAACGTGTAGGCAACGAAGCTGGGCGGATGGTTGAAGTAGTAGAAGAAGTAATTGGTCCACGGGCTGAGAAAGAAAAGAACGCCGATCCCGGCTGAGATGGCCCTGGGGACGCGAAGGAAGACGAGGACAAGATAGGCCGATAGCGTGACCGCTACCGCCTGCACCCCCTGGAAGACGTTGTACCGGGGGCCGAGCAAGAGCTCCAGCGGAGTGAAGAGGTCGAGCGGGATCGTGCCCCAGGCTTCGGCGGGATGGCCGAGCCCCCAAGAGGGATTCCACAATGGGAAGCGGCCGGCGGCGAGCGCCTGCGAGAACCAGAGACGGAATGAGTAGTAGTAGGTGTAGTAATCCGGATGGAGAAACACCCTCTTGAAGGTGATCAGATCCCACGAGAAGGCGATGGCAAAGCCTGCGACGGCTAGGCCCCAGGCCAGGGCGGAAAGGCGGCTCGGCTTCTGTTCGGCTAGCAAGGCGCGGCAGAGTCGGGGTGGCCGCGATGACGAATGTCGCGGCTCGGATCGCGTGATCCGTCTCGCGGCAGGTGAGATCCCGCGAGGCCGCGGCCCGGCCGGTTCCGCATGAGCAGCGTCATCCGCCTAGGCTCGCGGGCGCCTGACGCTCGGCGTGCTGTCGCAGAAGGCCGCTGCGTTCATGCCATCGCACGTTCTCGGAAGGGTCACCCCGGCCCAAGGTGCACCGATCCTGCCCCGGCGGCGACGGCTTCGTCAAGAGAGGGTTGACACCTGATGCGAGAAGCGCTTACCTTCGCGTGCGAGGTTCTCACGCTCGACGCCAGTCGGGGAGAGTACCGCATGCTCTTGATTGAGCCGCCTCAAGAGAAGTTCGACCGGCTCCTCTTCCGGTCCATTCCGGTCGGCATCCCTGTGGCCATCGGCCGGCTTGGCCGCCCACTTAAAGAAGCACAGGAGCAAGGTCCGGGTGGTAGACGAGGAAATCGTCGACATCACGCCGTCGGTGCTCCGCGAGCTGGTGGACGGGCCCTGGGACAAGGAGATGGCCGAGTAGAAGACGGTCGTGCTCGAGGGCGCCCAGGAGGAGCGCCGCACCACCGCGCGTGTCACGATCGCAATGCTTCACGACTGGCGTCTCGCTTCGACGCGGAACGCGCGATGCTCCGAAGCCGGACTCACTGGAGGGTCCCCGGCTGAAGTACCCATCAGGGCAGACGTCGATTCTCCTCGAGGGCGTGGTGGCTCTCGCCAGCGTAGTCACCTTGCTCAGTCTCTTGCGGTCGATTCTGTTCCTCGGTACCTCCACCATCGGTCACGACAACATCCTCTGGGCATATCCGATCTTCCAGTTCTTCGCGGAGGGCATTCTGCAAGGACGGCTCCCCTACTGGAACCCCTTCACGCATGGGGGCGAGCCGTTCTACCCCCTCCTCCCGCATATCCGGCTGCTCGACCCCCTGCCGTTTCTGGTCGTGGGGATCGGGCAATTCTTCACGCGGGACCTCCTCATCCTCTTCCAGTGGGACCGCGTCGTCCGCGTGGGAGTGGCGGCCGTGGGCATCTACCTTGTCCTGCGCCCCTGGGCACGGCACCTGCTGGTCCGTCTCTCGCTGATCCCGATCCTGCTCTTCTCCTCCTTCATGACCACGTCCTTCCGTCAGGACGCCGTCATGAACCATTTCATCTGGGTGCCATACGTGACGTTCTTCCTGCTCCGCATTCTCTACGCCGGGGATGTGCGCTGGCGCAACTGGTTTGCCCTCGCGGCGTTCATTGGCCTCAACGGACAGTCTCTATTCTTCGTCGGTGTCTGGATGTTTCTCCTGTTCTTCATGGTCGGCCTGGGGTTATTTCGCCGGGATCTCGTACTCGATCTCTTCCGGACCAGGCGTGTCTCGCTCAAGCTGCTGGTGCTCGCGGCGCTCATCGGGCTGATGGCCCTTCCCGACCTGGCGCTCTTCTTGAGCCGGGACCGCTATGTGTTTCCACCCCGCATGGCGAGTGCCGCCCACGAGGGGCGCTCTCCCGCGGGCCGGCCGCTGACGTACGAGAGTGATGGTTCGACCGGGCCCGGCAATTCCCTCGTGCTGCCGTACCGCTATGTCCGGAACACGGGGACGTTCTCCACGGTGTGGGACTTCATCCAGGTCGTCTCGCCGGACGGCAACTCGCACGCGCGCGGCCCCGGCCGGCGCGAGTGGGGGGGGCCATCCGAGGCGTTCATCTACGTGGGGCTCATTCCCTTCGCGGTGATCCTCTTGGGATTGGTCAGGGGCCTCCATGATCTCAAGGCCGTCTGGATGTTGACGGGGGCCGGCTTCGGCCTCCTGATGCTGGGGCCAGATGGGGGGCTTCACCGCATCCTCTACCCGCTCTATCCTCCACTGTGGGTGCTCCGCCACACCCACGCCCTGGTGCTCTTCCTCGTCTTCGCCGGGCTCTACTTCTACGTCCTAGGCGCGAACTATCTCTGCGATCGTCTCGCCCACGCGCCCACCGACGGAACGCCGGAGGGACCCCGGGGAAAGGTGCAGAGGCGGGTCGCGGTTGGCGTGACTGCTGCCGTGATCGTGGTGAGCGTGTATCTGATGACGGAGCTGCGCCATCCCGGGACAAACTACCTCTTCGCCCTGATCGCACCGGCGGCGGGCGTGCTTTGGATGCTGCGAAAAGAACTGGGGCCGATGGGGATGTTCGGCGCCTTGCTCGCCTCCTCGCTGTTGCTGATCCTGCTGCTCTCCCCGAGTCGGTTGGAGTTCATCATCAGGACGGGAGTCTTTCTGGGCCTGCCAGCCCTCCTCCTATGGGCCCTACCGCGGCTTGCCGCGACCTTTCGGCCGGGGCTGCCGCCCATGCGGCTCGCTCCCGTCCTGTTGCTCTTCCTGGTTGCGGATCTCTGCTACTACTTTATCGACTCGTCATTCCTGTACACCCGGCCCCGGCCGGACGACTATCTCTTCTTCAGCTCCCGCCCCCGGCTCCCTCGGTTTCCGACCGAGCGACTGCCCTATCCGCCCGATACCAATGAGCCGATCTACGGCCAGTCCATGCGGTACCTCTCGCTGATCTACCGCAAGCCCTATGCGCTGGAAGGGCTGGACACGCCGTCCAGCCTCGCCCCCTCGTCCCGGTCGCCGGCGGACGACTTCGGGAGGAAGCTGCCGGGGACCATCGAGTACGGTCTTGCTCACCGGCGCTCGAGCACGCTCTTCCTCCGGAAGGCCTACTTCGAGCTCGTCAACGCCTCGATCCCGTCCCCCGTCCTGGCGTCCGTATTCGCGGTGAAGAGCTCCCTGCTCCAGTTCAAGCCGCGCGCCCTTTACCTCGACGACGCGGACACCCTGCGGCACCTCAAGGGCCGGGTGGAGGACGTGCGAGAGTCGCTACGGCACACCGTCCTCGTGCAGGCGGCGACGATCGCGGGACCCGCAGCGGACCTGACGTCCAAGCCGGATCGAGCGGACTTCGAGTATGAAGTCGTGCGGTACACGCACGACTCTCTCGAGGTGAGGGTGAACACGTCCGCGCCGGGGGTTCTCTACTGGGCCGATGGCCACGATTCGAGCTGGAGAGCGTTCCTCGACGGCCGTGAAACCCCGCTCCTCCGGGCCAACCTCGCCTTCAAGGCCATCGCGGTTCCCCAGGGCCGCAGCCACGTACGCTTCATGTTCGATCCGTGGCCCTTCAAGCTGGGTCTCGGTCTCTTCTACGGAGCCCTGCTCGTCTGTGCCCTCGGCGGGGGCATTCCGACGGTGTGGAGAGAACGATCGCCACGGGTCACGTGATGAGGCGAGAGGGGAAGGGGAGGCCCGGCGCAAAGCGGGCTCCGCTCGGGATGACGGTCGCCCAGGTGGCCGTGCCTTTCGTGCTGAGCGCCATCCTCGCCGGCTGCCCGTCCCCGAGGACGGCGGTCCCGGACGAGGACACGGTGCCGGTGGTCGAGGCGGTTGCGGACGAGGCGGTGCTGGCGCCACTGGCCAGGATTCGACTCGAAGGAGTCCAGGTCTCGGTCAGCGGCCAGCTCGGCGACTACGGGTCCCACCTGCTCATGGACAATAATCCCAGCACCTTCTGGCATGTCAAGACGCCAAAGCAGATGGGGCCGGCATGGATCCTGGTCGATCTCGGAGAGGATCGCGCGCTGCCTGTTGAAGGCGTGGAGATCATTCCGCGAGAGGGACATGCCAACCTCCTGTGGACGAGGCCGGCGGCCTTGCAGGGGAGCTCCAACGGCCGGGACTGGGATTGGCTGGCGTACCTGAGCCTGAACAAGGCGAGAATGCAGGCCACCGGGGAGCGGGCGGTCTTCCCCGTCTCCAATCAGAAAGCGTACCGCTACTACCGGTTGTTCATCGATGCGCGGGATTTCTACGCGATGGGAGAGTTCGAGCTGTTCGGCAAAGGGCCAGCGGTATCAGCCGTAGGCCTCCTGCAGGCCTCGGGCGCGGCAAGCACGGCGGGCGGGAGGCGAAGGCTCCTCCCGAATGTCTCGGTCGTACTGGCCACCACCGACGACGAGTCTCTGCGCGGACTCACGAGAGTCCCCTTGGGACCCGAGCAGCTGAGGGCGAGCTCGCAGTTGGGCGCGCACGGCCCTGATCTTCTCGTGGATGGGAATCCCGGTACCTTCTGGCACACGGACCTCGGGCCGCCGCCGCGAACGGCTTGGCTCCTCATGGACGTCAAGGTGCGGATGGCGGTGCGGGCGCTGCGCGTCGTCCCGAGGACCGGCCAGGCCAACCAGCTCTGGAACCTGCCGGTTCTGCTCGAGGGAAGCCAGAGCCCGGACGGGCGCCACTGGCAACCCATCGTCTATCTGCACCTGGATAAGAGAGCCTTGCGGGGCTCGGGGGCCTGGGCCGTCTTCAGCTTCGCCAACCAGCGGGCCTATCGGCACTACCGCCTGGTCATCACCGAGGATCTCGACTTCTATTCGATCGGGGAGATCGAGCTCTATGCCGGGCGGTAGGAGGCGCCTGCTCGACGCGGTTGGGAGAGTCCAGGCGATCGGCGGGCGCTTCGTTCGGTCCCATCGGGCCATCCTCGATGATTGGCTACCTTCCCGGCGGCTCCTCGCCGCCATGGTTGGGCTGATCTCCCTCGGGTTCGTGGCCGTGGCCGGACTTGCCAACCGCCTCCCGTCCTCAGGATACGAAGGGCAGATCCACCTCGACGGCGCCGGCAACGTCTACCGGTTCGCGGTCGAGTCCGACGGGTGGCGTCCGGTCATCCGCGCAGGCAGATCGCCGCTCGACTACGCGGAGCTGGCGTCCCGCGTCTCCTATGTCGATCTGTACGACACCCGCTCCGACAGCGACGCCGGATCCTGGACCCACCCGCGGCAGGCCCGGCGCAGCAGCTGGTACAGGGAGACTCTCAACACCGCGGCCCGAGGCCGCGCGCGCCCCTTTCCGCGCAAGGCCCTCCTGATCGCCAACGGCGCCCAAGTCTATGTCTACGATGCACAGGACGTGAGCCTCTGGATGGTGTTTGCCCAGACTCCCGAGGGCTCGATGATCGGGACGGCCGACGCCGAGAATCGCCCGGCGAAAGTATTTGGCCGGAACGGGAAGCTCTACGTCCTCACCCAGGGAAGCGCCGCCGAGGGGCTCTTCGTCATCGACTTCGTCGCCGACACCACCTACCGAATCAGTCCCTCCGGCTACGCGACCACGGTCGCGCGGATCGCGCAGCGCAACACGCCCCCGACCTGGCGCTATGCCGACCAGCCGCGACTGCTCCCCGGCCCGATCCTCGACGGAGCCGTCGCCACGGTGGCCGGGAAGGACGTGGTCGCGCTGGCCCAAGGGCGCTCGGGAGCGACCGTCCTCCGCCTATCCGACACCCGGGTGGCATATCTCTCCCTTGGCAAGCAGGACGCCGCGAACAGCGTCGCCCTGGCCAGCGACGGCGCCCTCTATGTCGCCACGCAGGATCCGGCTCGAATGAGCGGCGCCCTGTCCGTCAAGTACCGGGTCCAGGACCTGCTGATCGCTCCCGCCGCCGGCGGGCTCGGGATCGCGGCCGACGTCGTCTACCGACGGGCCGCCGGCACTCCCGGAGAGCTCGGCGTGCTCCCCGCCGCGCGTTACCTCCGTCTCTTCGTCGCCGGCGCCTCCAGCGCCGACGGTGCATCCAACAAGCTGTACATCGGCACCGACATCGGAGTGGTGGTCCTGAACGAGAGGAGAGGAAGCGAGGCCCTCGGTACCGTCGGCTATCTGATCGGAAACGGCAAGACAGAGCGGTACGAGTTCGCGATGATCGGCCGGTTCCAGCCAGCCCCCGAACTCGAGGGGGCCCTCACCGGCTGGAGCGAGGCCAATTTCCTCCAGGCCCCCCGTCTCCACTTCTGTTCCGGCCCCTTCAGTGCGGGGGTTTGGGTCTACAGTCCGGAGCCTCAGACGCCCGGCGCCATCGTCTTTGACAACGAGCACAGCTCCTCCGAAGGGTGGGCCCTCCACTTTCAGGAGGAGCGGAAGATTGGCGGCCAGCTCGGGACGAGCCCGGGCCACGGCGTCTTCACGGACCCGCTTCCCCCTGGACGCTGGCATCACATCGTTCTCGTAAGTCAGCGGCAGCGGAGCTCGATCTACGTGAACGGCAAGCTGAGGGCGATGGGGGTGGGTGGCGAGGTTCGATACCAGACGGGCCTCTCAATCGGCAGGCGCGCGGACACCGTGGACCCGAGACCACTCAAGCCTTCCACCGCTCTCTATCGCCCCTTCCTCACCGCTCGCGCCCTCGGCCCGGTGGACGTCCAGCAGCTGTATCAGTCCGAGCACGACTCCCTCGGCCGACCCGGCTGGCTCATCGGCCGGACCGGGCCCGCGCTCTTCTTCTCCGCAGTGACGCCCCGCACCAAGAAGATCGACTTCCTCCTCGCCCAGCCGCTGCTCATGCTCGCGGGCGCCGTCATCTTCTTGATTCTCGCCCTCACGATTCTCGTGCGGCCGCGCGGCTCGGCCGCGGTAGCCGCGGCCCTTGTCGCCTTCGGGCTCGGCCTCTCCCTCTACGCCTACCTTCCCGGATTCTCGCACCCGTTCCGAAGCGACAACTACATCGCCTTCAACTTCTTCAATACCCTCTCCTGGCGCCCAGACGACCTCCTGGCCGCGGCGCGCTTCGAGATGTTCGGCCATCGTCGTGTTCACCCGCTGGCGCATCTCCTGATGTTCACCCAGCACCGGATCCTCGGCACGAACGTCCTCCTCCACCACCTCCTCCAGTACCTCCTGCACCTCGCGAACGCGCTGCTCCTCTTTCTGATCGTCCGCCGCTATACGGGACAGTACCTCCCGGCGGCCATCGGCACGCTGCTGTTTCTGACCTTCTATCTCCATTTCGACATGGTGAACTGGACCTACCATTCCTTTGTCATGGTCGGCACCCTCCTCGTCCAGGTCGCGATGCTCAGCATCCTGCAGTACTTCCGTCACCACCAGCCGCGTTACCTCTATGCGGCGACCGGCGCCCTGTTCCTCACCCAGCTCTTCTATGAATCGGCGGTCCTCTTCATGCTAGGAGGACTTCTCCTCTTCGTCCTCCTGGCGCGGGAGGCGCGCCTGCCCACGCCGTCGTTCCGGCAAGCGGTTCTGAGGATGGGTGCCGCCACGCTGGCCGGCTATCTCCTCTATGCCGGCATCTTCCTCCATGAAGCGAAGCTGAGCGAGACGCCTCCCGCCGTGCGGCACGGCCAGGTGCTCGCAACCGGGGATGTCACGTTCAGGAGCGTCTTCGCGGTGCGCAACGTCCTCGGGGCCGTCCAGCGGACGCTGGTGGGCGTATGGGACCCCTGGACCCTGAAGGCGTTCGGCTTCCCGTCCGACCTCGAAGTGCGCGACATCGTCTACCAGCGGGCCGTGCAGCTGGATCCGTCGTCGGTTCAGTTCTGGCTCGCGCTCCTCGCGACGCTGGTCATCGTGTTCTCGCTCCGGCCTCAGGCTCGGCATCTGACGATCGTCCTGCCCCTGCTGTTCATGGTCGGCTCCTTCCTCTACGTGATCTTCCTCGGGAGAGGAGTGAGCGCCGATCTCAACTACGTGTTCAGTCAGTCCCACTACTGGTATTTCCCAGATCTCGTCCTCGCGATCCTCCTCGCCGTTCTCCTGAGCAAGAAGGCAGATCTCCACCGCCGCTGGTCGTATCCGCTCCTGGCCGCCGTGCTCCTGGTGGCCAGCCTCAACGGTGTCCGGATCCGGAGCCACACCGAGCAGGTCACGGCGGAGCTCTCGACCATCCAGACGTACATCTCGTCTGTCGCTCGCCTGTCTCGATCGAGCCCCGCGGGAGCGGACGGAAAGGTGTTCGTCAACTTCCCGGTGACCCAGGAGAACGAGGCCTTTAATCTCGGCCTGGATGTCGCCCTCGACACCTACTATCCGGACCGCATCACGCGACACATACGGGAGGCGAAGTATGTCTTGGAGCGAGACGGGAGGATCGTCGGGAACCCGCTCTTCTCCCCGGGTCTAGCGGATCCCGACGCCTCGGACTTCACGGTCGAGTTCGTTTATGTTCGTCAGAGCCCCTACTACCCGCGCCCGTTCACCTGCTTCGGTAAGCGCCAAGGGGATTGGAGTATAGAGTTCGATCCCGACGGGCGGCTCTTCTTCAAGGCCACCTGGGTCAACGGGAACGGGGAGGCTATGAAGCGGTGGTTCACGCCCGGCCACGAGTTCGACTACAACGTCTTCTATCACATCATCGTGCAGAAGGAGGGCGGCCGATTCTATTTCGTCGTGAACGGGGAGGTCGTCTCGGTCGAGGACGTCCACGGCTGGCGGGTGCGCTTGCCCCGAGACCGTTCGGAGATCCTCGGTGACTTCTACCGGGGGGCGCGGGTGATCGCTTTTTGCACGAACTCCTTCGTCACCCTGGGCCGGGCGCAATACCCACTGAGCGGCAAGAAGGTTCATGACCGGATCGATGTCACGTGGGTCGCCCCCTGGGCCAACATCGCAATCCTCTACTAGGGTGAGGTCCCGGAGGGATATGAAGCGACGGGCAGCCCTGAGCCTGCTCGGGCAGTTCCGGTGTGCCGCCCATCCGCTCGCCGCGGGGGCGGCCAGACCACGGGGCGCGTCACCATCGAGCTGCCGGTGCTCGAGACCTCGGCCAAGACGGACCACTGCCCGCCCCACCGCGACCCGCTTGATCGCTACGAGGGCCGGCCAATCCCCGGTATGCAATCATAAGGAGCATGCCCGTACCCGTACCGGCGGGAGCCGTTCCCTGGTGACTGGTTCTTGTTTGCGGCATGGGGCCGGCGCCCTGCTGTGTCTCGCGATGCTGATCGTCAGTTCGCTCGCGGCCCCACTTTCGGCTTCGGCTCGCGGCAACCCCGAGGCGACAGCCGATCCCCGGGTCAGGGTCAGCAGCTCGCTCTTCCCGCCCAGAACCGATATCGCCAGCCTGCTGACTGACGACGATCCCGGCACGTACTGGCACGTTGCCACGGGCGATGTGCGCTTGCAGCACTGGCTGCTGCTTGACTACGGACCCGTTGGCGCCCGGGTCGACGCGGTTCGGGCGTTGCCGCGCGCCGACGCTCCAGACGGCTTTTGGGACGTCGCGCAGCTCGTCGCCAGCAACAACGGGTATGTCTGGACGCGCCTGGCCAATCTCTCGCGTTCGACACCGCCGGTCGCTGGCGAGTGGATGGACTGGAGAGTCCCGGGCCCGGGAGTGTTTCGCTTCTACCGGGTCGAGATTCTCTCCGGCTGGAGGCTGAATCGCGACTTCGTCGCCCTGTCGGAACTTCGTCTGCGTCGGGCTCCTTTCATGGTTGGAACGGCCGCTGCGGCGAACGTGTCCGATCGGAATCCGGTCCGGTCGATTGCGGCCCGGGGGTCACCGGTCGGGATCACCCTGGCCGGGTTGGGCGTCCTGGTCATCGTCCTCGCGGCGCTGCGCGTGTATCGCGGGAATCGGGTAGCGCATCCCGGCGCGGCGGGAGCGTTACTCGGAGTCGTGGTGGGCTTTCTGCTCTGGCTGACCTGGGCCGTCGTTGCGACGAGGTCGCACGTCGGGTCGCTGGCCTACGTCCTCCCGGTCGCCGGATGCATTGGCTCGGCAAGCGGCCTGATAGAACGGCGCTACCGGAATCGATATCCCGCGGTCAAATACCTCAGCGTCGGCTTCGGCGCCGGGGTCACGATCCTGATCCTGGCCCTTCTGTTCATCGAGCAGCATTCCGGTTTCTACTACAACAACTTGGATGTAAGAGAGGTGTACTTGCCGTTCCGCTGGCTCATGGTCGACCGCCTGCGGCACGGCGACTTGGCTCTCTGGAATCCCTATGTAGGGAATGGCGCCCCGAACGTGGTGTGGGGCCACGTACCGATCGATTTGTTCACTCTGGTCGATCTCATCGTGTGGCCGCAGCCCATCCGCTACGAAGCGTATCTCGTGGCCGCTCTCGTGTTGCTCGTCGGGGCGATGTTCCTCATGTTCCGTGAGATGGGTCTGGGTTGGCTCGAGGCGCTGGTGCCAGCGGTGAGCTACCCGTCCATGCCCTTCGTCGCGCACTACTTCCTCCAGATATTCACGTTTCACTCCCTGCTGACGCTGCCGCTATTCATGTTCGTGACACTCAGGTATCTCGTGCGGCCAAGCCGTCGCCTGACGATCTGCCTGGTTCTCATCGCGGCTCTTTCCTTCTTCGGCACGAAAGCGGAGTTCTGGCTGTTCCAGGTGATCGCATTCCTGTACATCTCCGTGGGCTGTGGTGTGTTGGTTGACAGGACGGCGCGTGCGGATGGGATGTTCTTGGGCTGGATCGCCAAGCGCGTGTCGCACGCGGCCTTGATCATCGGGGGCGGTATTCTGCTCAACAGTTGGCATCTTGCCCTCACGGTGAGCGCCGTTGTCCAAAGTGCCCGAACCACGGGATTCAATTCTCTCGGAAACCTGCTGGGCTGGCCCTTGTACCGCGAGACGATGCTGTCGTTCGTGGAGTCGCAGTACTGGCAGAGTGT
>ORMF010204068.1_pt1 | contig 18501 bp, 15 predicted proteins | sample 1779871 | NCBI WGS metagenome assembly ORMF01 (sample SAMEA104232316, study PRJEB22302) | groundwater metagenome | biome: forest; feature: aquifer; material: groundwater | place: USA | collected 2011-08-07 | depth 5.4 m | reverse complement strand
GTTCGCTGTGCTGAATCCGTCAGATTCTGAGCAGCATTTGCAACTCTCAATCAATGGGGTAACGCTCGCAAACCAAGGTCATGTTTGGCGCATGGCTCCAGCGAGCGTGGACGCAACCGTAGTCGTCGGACAAAAGCCCGGAGTCAAGGTGGAGGAGGAGAAACTGACATCCTTGTCCGGTGCGTTGAGCGTCGCGCCTTTTAGCGTGAACATCTATTCCTTTGCGGTGCAGTAGCCGAAGATCAGAATTCGCATTACCACCGGCACGGCTTTTTTGCGGGATTTCCGTTCGCGCAATCGACCTCTACTCGATTACTTGGAACAATAGAAATTATGTGAAAGCGGTACGAGACAAACATGGCTGGCAAACAATAAGCCAAAACCGGAAGATAAATTTACCTTTGGACTATAGACAGTCGGAAATCGTGGCCGCGATCCGTTTGGTGAGGCGACCAGGTCAAGCGTGAGTCCAGTAACTATTGTTCACGAATTGAGCAAGCTGGGCGCGTACGGCGTCAACTTGCACGACAACGATCTGCTCCCGATTGATGTATCACCGCCGGAGCGCGATCGCATCGTTGGTGATTTTAAGCGGGCGCTGGCTGACACGGGCATGAAAGTGCCGATGGCTACCACTAATCTACGATCCGGTTTTCAAAGACGGCGCGTTTAGGTCAAACGATCCGCGCGTGCGTCTCTACGCGCTGCAAAAGACGATGCGCTCGATGGATCTGGGCGCTGAACTCGGCGCCCACGTTTACGTTTTCTGGGGTGGCCGCGAAGGCGCGGAAGTCGACGCCGCCAAAGATGCGTGCGAGGCGTTGAAGTGTAATCGCGAAGCCTTGAAGTTTCTCTAAAGAGTATTCAATCGATCAGGGTTACGATTACAAGTTTGCGCTCGAAGCGAAACCTAACGAGCCGCGCGGCGACATTTATCTACCACTACGGGAGCGATGCCGGGTTTATTGCGACGCTGGGTCATCCGGAGATAGTTAGCGTCAATCCCGAAGTCGGTCATGAACAAATGTCCGGCCCCGTTTCTAAGCCTGAACTGCATAGGATTCGCAAAAGGCCGCAAGGGAGACCTGTTAGATCGTGGATGAGAAGACACCAGTGCAAATATTTCGTTTTCATTGCCCACAGGGGTTTCGTTTGGGTCTCGAGGTTGAAGGTGTGCGATTCGACCTCAATGCGTTCGCGCGCGAGTTTTCCGATATATCTTCGTGGCTCGCGCTGGCTGACCCAGTCGCTGCTATTCACAGCATTCTTCTGCGCGTTCGTAGTTTTCCGCTGACTGGCGAGGTGCGTCTTGCAGCACCTCTCGACGTGCAGGAAGTTGTGCGAGCGGGGTTACGTATCTGCGTTCGAAGGTTGCGCGGATCGAGGAAAGCGCCGGCGGCGGTGATTTTTACGATCATGTTTACCAGGCGGAGCGTCCCGAACTCTTTTTTAAGTCGATGCCACATCGCGTGGTGGGAAATGGGCAACCGGTACGAATTCGGCGCGACTCCGCTTGGAATGTGCCGGAGCCAGAATTAGCGCTGGTGCTTTCAGCCGCTGGAATGATTGTCGGCTACACGATCGGTAACGATATGTCTTCGCGTTCGATCGAGGGCGAAAACCCACTCTATCTACCGCAAGCCAAAGTCTATGACGGCAGTTGTTCGTTAGGCCCGGGGATTCTGCTGAATGACGGCAACGAAATACCGCGCGACATTCACATGACCATAAACCGCAACGGCAGTGCGGTCTTTGAGGGAACGACGTCGACCGCCACGATACGTCGCCCTTTGACGGAATTAGCTGACTATCTGTTTCGTGAAATGACTTTCAGCAATGGTGTTTTCCTTTTGACTGGAACGGGCATCGTGCCGCCGGATGATTTCACCTTGCATCCGGGCGATCAGGTCAGTATCACCATCGAAGGCATTGGTACGTTAGAAAATCCTGTTGAATAAAAACGATGAAGATAACCGGACTCAAAACTTTTGTTATTGGATCGGGCTGGCGCAATTTGATCCTGCTGCGTTTGGAGACCGACGTTCCGGGCCTCTACGGAATTGGCGAAGCCACGGTGCAGTGGGGCGACGAAGGCATGCTTGGTTATCTGGTGTCGTTGGAAAAGCGTTATTTGCTCGGCGCAGACCCGCGCGACATTGAAGCGCTTTGGGAACGAGTCTACCGGAGCGAGTACTGGCGTCGCGACTTCTTTGTATGCTCGGCGCTTGGCGGCGTTGAGATGGCTTGTTGGGACATTCTCGGCAAGTCGTTGGGCGGGCCGGTCTGGCTGCTGGTGGGCGGAAAGTGCCGCGATCAGGTTCGTGCTTACGCCAATGGCTGGTATCAGGTCGAGCGAACCCCGGAAGCGATTGCGGAGCGCGCGCGTCAGGTAATCAATATGGGTTACACGGCGTTGAAGATCGATCCTTTCGGCGCCGGTTCGTACGAGATGAGCGAACCGGAAAAGCGCTCGTCAGTCGAGATTGTTCGCGCGGTCCGCGAGGCGATTGGTGCAGACGCCGAACTCTTTGTCGAGATGCATGGCCGCTTTGCGCCGCACACCGCGATCGATATGTGCCATCGCCTGGCGCCGTATCGACCCGGCTGGTTTGAAGAACCAGTACCGCCAGAGAATACGCAGGCACTGCTGGAAGTACGGCGTGCGGTCGCTTCACTCGGAATTCCGGTTGCCGCGGGCGAACGACTTTTCACACGTCATCTTTATCTCGATCTGTTTCGTGAACGCGCCGTTGACATCATTCAACCCGACATTTGCCACGCGGGCGGCATCGCCGAAATGCGCAAGATCGCCGCGATGGCGGAGGTCCACTACATGCCCCTCGCTCCGCACAACGCCTGCTCGCCAGTGGGAACGATGGCCTCACTTCACGTGGCGGTAGCAACGCCCAACTTCAAGATACTCGAAACGTTTGACGACATGGTCGAGCCGTGGGTGCGCGAAGCGGTAGTCGGGCGTCCTGAAATTGTAAACGGACACTTCGCGTTGCCAACGGCGCCGGGTCTCGGCGTAGATCTAAACGAAGCTGTCATCGCTGCCCACCCGCCGCTTGAAGGCTTTATGGACTTCTGGAAAAAGGGTTGGGAAAAACGTGACAGCTACTCGAAGGCTTGAATGGTGTCCGAACTGGACTGAATTGTAAATATGGTGGCAGTCAGTTACCCCTATGAAGTGATTTGTTCAGCACATGATTAACGGAGAAGAGATGAAGAGACTCAACTCGCCAGTTCTGATTTCAATTGTTGCCTTCCTGGCCGTCGTCAGCGGATTGTACGCGCAAAACGCCGAGCAACCTGCTTATTTGAACCGCGCCTTGTCCCCAGAGCAGCGGGCGGTGGACCTTGTTCGTCGCATGACTGTAGAAGAAAAGGTATCGCAACTCGTCAACCAGTCGCGCGCGGTACCGCGGTTGAATGTGCCGGACTACGACTGGTGGAGCGAGTCACTGCACGGCGTGGCCCGGAACGGAACCACCGAGTTTCCGGAGCCGGTCGGCCTGGCCGCAACCTTTGACACCGATGCGATCCACCGTATGGCCATTGTGATCGGCACCGAGGGGCGTGCTAGTTACGTCCGAGGCATGCGCGATGGCCACAGCGACATCTTTGAAGGGCTGGACTTCTGGGCACCGAACATCAATATCTTTCGCGATCCTCGTTGGGGACGGGGACAGGAAACTTACGGCGAAGACCCCTTTCTGACGGCGCGCCTGGGGGTCGCTTTCGTTACGGGCCTGCAGGGCGACGATCCGAAATACTATCGTGTCATTTCAACTCCCAAGCACTACGCCGTACACAGCGGCCCCGAGCCAACTCGCCACACGGCTGATGTGAAAGTCAGCAAGCACGACGAAGTGGATACCTACCTGCCGGCGTTCCGAGCGACGGTGATGGAGGGCAAGGCCGGCTCGGTGATGTGCGCCTATAACAGCATCAACGGGCAACCAGCCTGCGCAAACGAGTTTCTCCTCCAGGATCAGCTGCGCGGCAAGTGGGGGTTTAAGGGCTACGTAGTTTCGGATTGCGATGCGGTCATCAACATCTTCAGTGACCATCGCTTTACCAAGACCCAGCCTGAGGCTTCCGCGTTGGCCGTGCAACGCGGCATGGACAACGAGTGCATTGACTTTGCCAAGGTAAAAGACGACCACGACTATCGGCCGTACTGGGAAGCGTATAAGCAGGGGATTCTAAAGGAAAGCGAGATTGACACTGCGCTGGTTCGGTTGTTCACGGCGCGAATGAAGTTGGGTATGTTCGATCCGCCGGAGATGGTCCCCTACTCGAAGATTGATGAAAAAGAATTGGATACTGCTGAGCATCGCGCGCTGGCGCGTGTGCTCGCCAATGAATCGATGGTGCTGCTCAAAAACGACGGCACTCTTCCTCTCAAAAAGGGACCACTCAAAATCGCCCTGGTCGGGCCGCTGGCAGATCAGACCAAATATCTGCTTGGCAACTACAACGGAGTGCCGACGCACACGGTTTCTGTGTTGGAAGGGCTCCGGGCGGAGTTTCCCGATGCGCAGATCAGCTTTGTCCCGGGGACGCCATTCCTGCGCAACGATGGCGAGGCCGTTCCCGCGTCGGCCTTCACCACGAGCGAAGGCCAGCCAGGGCTCAAGGAGGAGTTTGCTACTAGAGCAATCTTCGGCGGCAAGCCGACTATTCTCGCCACCCGCGACGTGTCTGCGGTTGACTTGAAGGCGGAAGACGTTCCCTCGGAGGCTAAAGGCAAGTATCCGCTGCGGGTTGAGTGGAACGGCTTTCTCACGCCTAGCGAGAGCGGTGACTATACCGTTGGCGTGCGGTTTCAAGCTGGGTTCGCGAGGGTCATGGTGGATGGAAAACCTGTCGCCCAGGGATGGGCCGGCGGCGACGGCAGGGGAGATGCAAAGGTCGGGCACGTTCACCTGGAGACGGGCAAGAAGGTCTCGCTCAAAGTGGTCTATTCGCAAGCGAGCGCGGGCCCGATTCGAGCACAGCTGATCTGGAGGAAGTACGACCCACGGCCGAGCCCTGAAGCGATTGCAGCTGCAAAAGCTGCAGACGTCGTCATAGCCGTGTTGGGAATCACCAGCGAACTCGAAGGCGAAGAAATGCCGGTCAGCGAGGAAGGGTTCAAGGGCGGCGACCGCACCAGTATCGATCTGCCGAAGCCGGAGCAGGAGCTACTCGAAGCGGTGACCGCGACTGGAAAGCCTGTTGTTCTGGTGCTAGCCAACGGCAGCGCGCTCGCGGTGAACTGGGCCGCACAACACGCCAATGCAATTCTCGAGTCCTGGTATGCGGGCGAGGAGGGAGGGGCGGCGATTGCTGAGACTCTATCCGGCAAAAACAATCCAGCTGGGCGCTTGCCAGTGACGTTCTACACCGGCGTCGATCAACTGCCGCCATTCGAAGATTATGCAATGAAGGGGCGAACCTATCGCTATTTCGAGGGCAAGCCTCTTTATCCGTTTGGACACGGCCTGAGCTACACGACGTTCGCCTACAATTCTCTGAGTCTTCCTAAGAGTCCAATTAAGGCGGGCGATCCGCTGACCGCGGAAGTGAAGGTTACCAACACCGGAAAACGTGAAGGAGACGAGGTGGCCCAGCTATACCTCTCATTCCCGAACGTGGCCGGTGCGCCGTTGCGCGCACTGCGTGGATTCAGGCGCGTTCATCTGAAGCCCGGTGAATCACAGACGGTGCGCTTCGAGCTGAAAGATCGCGCCCTACATATGGTCAGCGCAGCCGGTGAACCGATCATTGCTGAAGGCAAATATTCCGTATCGATTGGCGGTGGCCAGCCGAATTCCGGAGCACCGTCGGTCTCGGGAACGTTCCGAGTGCAGGGAACCAAAACGTTGCCGGAGTAGCGCGGCGGACATTCGCAGTCCGGGCAAAGCGGCGGTAAATCTTAGGACGAATCATGAGAAACACACTAAGCATTAATCGGCTGGCGCATGTGGCGGACAGCTCTTTGGGCGCGACTGCAAGACCCGGAACGTGCGTACGCCAACCTGAAGATCTTGATCACTACCAGGACGCTGCCGAACATGTTCGACCAGGGCCCGCCTTTTCAGATTGATGGCAACCTCGGCAGTACGGCCGCGATCACTGAGATGCTGGTACAGAGCACTCCCAACGAAATCACCGTCCTACCCGCCCTACCTCATCTATGGTCAAGTGGTAGTTTGAAGGGAGTGCGGGTTCGGGGTGGCGGCAAGGTGGAGATCGTTTGGAAGGCGGGTCGGCTGACAGAGTTACGAGTGCGGTCCGATCGTGCCGTAAAGTACCGCATCAGGTATGGCGACAACACAGCTAACCTGGAAACTCGGCGTGACAAGCCAATCACGTTGGATGGCAATCTTCACAGAATCGCTCATTGAGCGCGGTTCAATGAACTGATACTTGGGCCCCTGTTTAGGAGGGAAATCGATGACAAATACGAAGCTCGTTTGTTTCATGGCTCTGTCGGTGGCTATTGCTCTCGCTGCTCAGCTTGCGGCACAAGTGCAAACCGTAGTACCTCCGGTGGTGGCCGGGGCGAAGCCTGTGACGGTGGAGCGTATTAAGGTTCACGGAACAGCCCTTGAGGGCAATCTTGAGGGTGACGCCGTTGACCGGGACGTGATCGTATTTCTGCCGCCGAGCTACGCCAAAGAAAAGTCCCGCCGCTATCCGGTCGTCTATGCGTTGCATGGTTATTCCATCGGCGCCGAGCAATGGAGCGGTGAAATCCATGTGCCGCAAACCATCGAAGGCGCTTTTGCCCAGGGTGCTAATGAGATGATCGTTGTGCTACCCGATTCCAAGACCGTGCACAACGGTTCGATGTATTCGAGTTCGGTGACCACTGGAGATTTCGAGCGATTCATCTCGCATGATCTGGTGTCCTACATCGACGCGCACTACCGGACGATTCCAAACCGGCTTGGCCGTGGCCTGGTCGGCCACTCCATGGGAGGGTACGGCGCGACGCGTATTGGCATGAAGCATGCCGACGTGTTTGGCAGTCTGTACATCATGAGCCCCTGTTGCTTGTCACCGCGGCCGCCGGGCCCGCCGAACCCGGAACTGGAAAAGACCTTAGAGGCCGTGAAGACGCCCGCGGACTCGGCGAAGTTGCCGTTCTTCGCTCGTGCGCAGCTCGCGACTGCGGCAGCCTGGTCACCTGATCCGAAGAATCCACCGCTCTATCTTGACTTGCCGATGAAGGATGGAGTAGCGCAACCCGACGTCCTGGCGAGATGGACCGCGAATGCGCCTCTTGCATTCGTGGATCAGTACATTGGAAATCTTCGTCAATACCACGGAATCTCGATCGATGTCGGCGACCAGGACGGTTTGCGGGTGGATTCAGGCAAGCTGCACGATGTTCTTGATAAGTATGGAATCGCCAACAGCTTCGAACTGTACCAGGGCACTCACACCAGCAAGGTCGCAGATCGTTTTCAGAATCACGTGATGCCATTCTTCAGCCGCAATCTCTGTTTCAAGATCGCAACCTGCCGGCTGTAAGGATGTACGCCGGCACCGCTCGTTGAACGAGCGCTTTCTGCACAGCTGAAGACGCCAGGATGGTGATTATGACAAAAAAATACGGTATTGTTCTGCTTTTACTGCTTGCCAGTTCCCTGGTGTGGGCAGCCAACGAACCTCAATTTGCGATTAAGGAGTCTCGCAGAGATTCGAATGGTGTCACCTTCCGCACTGCTGCTGGGACCATGCGGATCGAAGTCTGTGGCGATCGCGCCATACACGTTGTCGCCAGCCCTACATCTGAAATCCCAAGTCCCAAGGTCCCGGTGGTTACGCAGCCGTGTCGGGATAGCGACTTTCAGTTCAAGGTTGGGAAAAAGGAGGCCAGACTCTCTACCGCGGCGGTTACAGTGATCATCGACGCCGCGACGGGCGCGGTGAGTTTCTTCTCCAAAGACGGAAGACCTGTGTTGACCGAACCCAAGGAAGGCGGCAAGGTCTTTGATGTACCATCTGTGTTTGAAACGAAGACCTGGCAGGTGCAACAGAGTTTCCTTTCGCCCGCGGATGAAGCTCTATACGGTCTGGGCCAGCATCAGGAAGGAATCTTTGATCTTCGCGGAGTCCCAATTCGCCTGAGCCAGGCAAACACAAACATCTCGATTCCGTTTCTGTTATCAAGTAAGGGATACGGAATCCTTTGGAACAACGCCTCGCTGACCGACTTCAATCCTGCTGACCAATCCATCGCAATTGATCCGAGTACTGGTAAGGGGAAGTTCACGACGGGTGCGAAAGGCGTCTATGGTTTCGTGTTGACCAGCGACAACCGAGATCAACTCGTGCTCGAAGTGAATGGACAACGTGTGATCGATTTGCAGAACACGTGGACTCCGACAACAGCTTCGGGCTTTGTCGAGTTGGATGGGAACAGGGAGTACGAAGTTTCGGCGCGTGGCGGCAAGGGAGGAGTTCAGCTGGCTGTTCGGCCTCCCGAGGATACGACAACGTTTCGTTCCGAGGTGGGCCAGGCAATCGATTACTACTTCTTCTACGGGCCCGAGTTGAATCGCGTCATCTCTGATTATCGTCGCGTCACAGGGGAAGCACCGCTGTTTCCAAAGTGGGCTTATGGGTATTGGCAGTGTCGCGAGCGGTATCACAGCCAGCAGGAGATTCTGGACACTGCGGCTGAGTTCCGGAAGAGAAAGATTCCCGTCGACGTCCTGGTGCAGGACTGGTTGTACTGGGGCAAGTATGGCTGGAACGCAATGAAGTTCGACGAGGACCGTTACCCACGACCCAAAGAATTGCTGGATCAACTTCATGCCCGTGACCTGCACATGATGATTTCAGTCTGGTCCAAGTTTGGCGAAAACACAGACGTTTATCAGCGAATGAAGAATAGATCTTTTCTCATTCCGGGAGACTCGTGGATGGATGTATTCAATCCGCAGGCTCGAGCCGCCTTCTGGTCCGAACTCAAGGACGGAATCTTTCGCGACGGAATGGATGGCTGGTGGATGGACGCTTCCGAGCCTGAGTACGATGCGCTTAAAGACAAACAGACTTCTCTGGGCAATGGAAACTATTTACGGAATGCTTATCCGCTGTACGTCACGCAGGCCATCTATGAAGGTCAACGCGCAACCACAGACCGTAAGCGCGTCGTGATTCTGACGCGCTCGGCTTTTGCCGGGCAACAGAGGAATGCAGCGGCCTCGTGGTCAGGCGACATCACCGCGAACTGGGTCACACTCCGACGACAGATTCCTGCGGGATTGAGCTTCAGCATGTCAGGCATTCCCTATTGGACCACAGATGTCGGCGGGTTCTTTCGTCCGAAAGATCAATACACGTCGGAGGCATATCACGAACTACTCATTCGTTGGTTTCAATACGGCGCATTCTGCCCAATCTTCCGCGTCCACGGGTACCAGTCAAATGCTGAGATTTGGAATTTCGGTCCAGCAGTCGAGCATATCCTCACTCAGTACGATGAATTGCGATATCGTCTGCTGCCCTACATTTATTCTGCCGCGTGGGGTGTATCGAAGAATGGCGACACACTCATCCGCGCACTCCCTCTGGAATTCTCCTCCGATCCCGGAGCGCGCAGAGTGTCAGACCAGTTCATGTTTGGTCCAGCTCTGTTGATTAGTCCAGTAACAAAAGAAGGAGCGACGCGGCGTGCGCTTTATCTTCCCGCGAGCAACAACTGGATTGACTTCTGGACTGGTAAACGCGTTAGCGGCGGTCAAAGCATTATTACGAAAGCACCTCTCGACAAGATTCCAATTTTTGCCAAGGCTGGCTCGATCATTCCTTTTGGCCCGCTCGCGGAATCGAGTTCAGCGAAACCAGACCCGATTGATCTACGCATCTATCCGGGAGCGAATGTGGATTTCACGTTGTATGAAGACGAAGGCGACAATTACGACTATGAACATGGAGCCTACTCCGAGATTCCGATACATTGGGACGACAACGCTAATCGGCTCACAATCGGAAATCGTCGCGGCAGTTTCCCCGGAATGATCAAGCGCAGGACTTTCCGCGTTGTGATTGTCAGAGATGGACATGGGGCAGGAATAGAGCTGAGTTCGGTGCCTGACGTCACTGTCGAGTATGAGGGCAGAGCTGCTTCGGTGCATGTCAGGCGCCAGCTGTGAAGGAGCGAATGAGACTACGGAGCCGTTCGAGCGCAATTCTCGGCGCCGGAGAGGTTGACACGCGAACCGCCCTCGTATTACCTACGCTCCCTCGCACGGGCGTCACCCATCCTCCGTCACCGCACGGCGGAAGCCACCGGGACATTCGAGGCTGCCCCGTCTCCCTCCGCCTTTCTATTTCCCGTCCTCTTCGACAATCGCCAGATCCCACGGACCGAGCGTCACCTTCTCGTTGGCGACGACCGGGCGGGAGCGGAGGAGGTCCGTTCCGGCCTGATGCGGGTAGGTGAAAGCGACCTCGACGCCGGAGTAGTTGAAATAATAGTGGACCGGCCGATGGAAGCCGTTGATGCCCGTCTGCGCATGGATCTGCGGCGGCAGTTGTTGATCCGCTCCGATCATGCCGAGTTCCTGTAGAAACGAACGTAAAACTTCGGTCTGCAACTTGTCCGAGAGATAGGTTCCCTCGTAAATCACCCTGCCGCCGCCGTATTGGTTCGACGTGATCGCGGGCCAGCGGCCGAAAAACGGATGATCGTAGGTGGCGAGGGCTTTGGCGGCGTCCAACTGCAGGAACTCGGCCCAGTGCTGCACCTTGTTGTCCGGCCCGGTGTGATACGGATCGTCTTTCAGCGCCAACGGCTGAGCCAGGTTGGAAAATTCCTGATAATGAAAACCGAGCGCGTCGCGCAGCGGCCCAGGAGCCATCATCCAGCGGACGGCGGTGTTTTCATTCGTGAAGCCGCTCTTGAACGTCACGACGGCATGACCGCCCTTGCGGATGTAGTCTGCGATGCGTTGCAGGAGCGCGTCGTCGGCTACGTAGAGGGCGGGGACGATGAGCACTTTGTAGGAGGAGAATTCCTGAGTTTCCGGAAAGACGACATCGGTTCCGACATTCAGGCCGTAAAGCGAACGGTGAATTTGCCGCACCAGGGAACCGTAATCGGCCTTGCTTCCGCCACTGCCCCACTGACCACCGTTCTTCGCAAAGGGCATATCGTTGATAGCGTTCATCGAGTCGCGGCTCCACAGAATCGCGACGTCGTTGTTGATTTTGAGGTTCACCAGTCGCGGCCCGATTTTTTGCAGCTCGTGCGCCGTCCGGCTCATTTCGGCATAGGCGCGATTCGGCTCGAGATCGTGAGAAAGCACGCCCTTCCAATAGGTTTCCTGGTTCGCGTGGATCGAGGCCCAGTGCCAGTATTCGACCATGTTGGCGCCATTGGAAATGTGCGTGTAAACGTCTTCGCGGAACTGCCCGTCGTAGGGCGGATACTGAAAGGAGGAACTCCAATCCGTCGTCTGCGCGTTGGTCTCGGTCACCAGGAAATTGCCGCGCTTGAGCGAGCGCGTGAAGTCCGCCTGAAGCGTCTGGTCGGCGCCGTTATACTGGTCCTGTGGGGACCAGTGATAGATATTCACGGCTGGAACGTCGAGAGAGCGAGCGACCGCTTCTTCGTTCACATCGCCGTGCATCGCGCCGGCGAAGTCGTGCGTCACGAACTGTCGGGGCGAAGCGCACTCGCGCACCAAGCCTGCCTGCCAGTGCAGAAAATCGGTGACGCGCAACTGGCTCCAGCGCGTCCACTCCAGTTTGTAGCCGGTGCTCTGGGCGCCATCGCGGGTCGGAAGATCCTCCCACGTGTGAATGTTCTGGCCCCAGTAATTCAGGAACCACGCCTTGCTGAGGGCCTCCGGCGTGCCGAACTTCTTCTTGAGATAATGCTGGAAGCCGATGAACACATCGTCATTGCTCGCGCCGTAGCTCGAGGTCTCGTTGTCGACCTGCCAGCCGATGACCGTCGGGTTGTCCTTGTAGTGGGCCACGATCCGACGGATCAGCCGCTCGGCATAGAAGCGGTAGGCCGGCGAGTCCGTATCCATATTCTGGCGCATGCCGTAGGTGGCTTGCACGCCGTTCCGGCGGGCGAGGATTTCGGGATGTTGATGGGCCATCCAGGCGGGAATGGAGTAGGTCGGCGTGCCGAGGATTACCTTGATCCCCGCCTGGCCCATCGCGTCGACGACCCGGTCCATCCACGCGTATTCGAAGCGTCCGTCCTCCGGCTCCCACAGGCTCCAGGTCGATTCGCCCATGCGGACCACGTTGAACCCGGCGGCCTTCATCATCGCCACGTCCTTGTCCAGCCGCTCGGACGGCATGTATTCTTGATAATACGCGGCGCCATAAAGAATGGTGGAGAACTCGGGCGGGGCGGTCTGCGCGGTCGGTTCGACCGATGGTTGCGGCACCGCCGCAGAGACGATCGCCGACATCGAAGCACAAACCAGGACTTGGATGATTCGTTTTAGCATTGAAAAACCTCCTGTGATTTTGAGCGCGGGATTACACGCCAACCTGCCGTACGGAGCCGGGCGCGCGCTACGACGCGCTCGGCTGTGAAGGAGCGAATGAGACTACGGAGCCTCGAGATTGAATCGTCTGAGTCGGTCCACGTTCCGCTCAGAAGCACCATAATATAGCGCAAGCAAGCGCAAGATGTATGACAGAGACCGAAGAGAACTCGGCGGTCATTGAGAAACAGCCAAAGGAGCAATCAAATATGCGGTTCCGAGCGAGACAAAAAGTCATCGCCATTGCGCTAAGCCTGTTCATCATCGGCTCACGCGCACCCTTTATTCAATAAGGCTTCGCGCTCGGCCAGAACTGTCTGAGGCTCTCCTGTCGTTAGGCTGTCCAAAGGAAACTGAGATGGAGCGTCTAGTCCGACGTGGCCCCACTGTCAAATAAGCCGTTGAGCAACCGCAACGCAGGATTTACGTCGTACCAGTCAATCACATTCAGGCAGCCGTAATCCTGTGCCAGCCGCAACCAATTCTTCGCTGGTATTCCCAGCGCGCTACCGATGATAACGCGGCAGACACCGCCGTGAGCGACTAGCGCTACCTCGCCGGTTCCATGAGTAATTAGCAACTCGTCCAGCGCGCGTTGTACTCGCGTCGTAAAAGCCGCAAACGATTCGCCGCCCGGATATTTGAACGAAGCAGGATCGTTGAAGAGTTGCGCGACCAGTCCCGGCGCTTCCTCGTGCAACGCGGCCAGCGTGCGACTTTCCCACTCACCCATGTCGATCTCCCGTCACGCGGAGCTTTGTTCAACTTTCAATCGGTGGTGTATGCCGATCGTCTCAGCAGTTAGTCTCGCTCGCTGCAGGTCACTTGAATGAATGGCGGAGAGTCGCGCAGCGGATAACTCTTTCGCCAATTGACGCGATTGCTCCAGTCCGCGCTCTGACAACGGAGTATCCGTCCGTCCGAGCAGTTTTCCAGATGCCGCTCCTTCTACTTCGCCGTGTCGAATCAGGTATAGGCGCAGTCGTTCTTGGGTGTTCGCTTCATTCATCGAAGAAGATTAAAACGCAGGAGGATCACTGCCGTAAGGTACAAACCAACTTCCGTGAGTTGGTTCGCCGCGCCTAAGCAATCGCCCGTAATGCCCTGGAGGCGAGCGCGAAAGTATAACGCGCTAAGGAAGGTCACGAGAGCCGTCGTGAGAAATGCGACCAGCGCCGCCTGCCAAGTGAGTAAAAGAAGGACCACGAGCAGTGTGGCGGTCCCAAGTACAATCTCAAGCGTGCCCACTTGTCTTGCCACGAGTTTCCCTTGGCCTTCGGCGCGTGCGTAGGGCAACCACGCGCACAGCGGAAGAATCGTCCAACGGGCGGCAGTGTGCCCGACGATCGTCCAGCGCCAAATTTGCCCTTGCGGCAGCGACGAAAGAAGGTTGAGCTTTCCGAGGACAAGAAAGATCAGCGCCAAGGTGCCGTAGGTTCCGATGCGGCTGTCGCGCATGATTTCTAGTACGCGATCTTTGGTCCAGCCTCCGCCAAATCCATCAAACGTGTCGGCCAATCCGTCTTCATGAAACCCATTAGTGATGAATGCTGCGAAGACGATCGCGCATAGCACCGCCGCCGGCACTGGCAGCAGGCGAGGCAGCAGCGCAAAACCCAGCGCTCCTCCGCCGCCGACGATCACGCCGACAAGCGGAAAAAACGCCGCCGCCTTACCGAGTTCTGCTTCAGAATTGTGGAGAACTCGCGGGACGGGCAGTCGAGTCAGGAACTGAACAGCAATAAGGAAACGTCGGATCATCGAAAGCGCTGATTTTCACTCTTTGTTGCTGACACCTGCATCTCCGAACGTTGCCATCTCACAAAGCAGCCTTGCCGCTGCTTCAATGACGTGCATCGCTAAGGCCGCGCCGGTGCCCTCGCCCAGTCTCATGGAGAGATCGAGTAATGGTTGCTCGCCGATGAAGTCAATTAAAGCTACATGCCCGCGCTCGGCCGATCGATGTCCACAGAACAAATAGTCGCGCGCGTTCGGTTGGAATGTGAGAGCCAGCGCCGCCGCCGCCGCGCTGATGAAACCATCAGCGACGACCGGCAAATGATTCGCTGCCGCACCGAGCACGATTCCAGCCATCACGCCGATTTCCGCGCCGCCGACCTTCGCAAGTATGTCCGTGGCATCGCTTGGATCAGGCTTGTTGATTTCGACAGCTCGACGTATGACTGCGATTTTATGAGCGAGGCCTTCATCATCTATTCCGGTTCCCCTACCGGTTACGGTTTCTGGATCACATTTGAGCAGAACGGCAGTGATTGCGCTCGCAGCCGTGGTATTTCCTATTCCCATCTCACCCATACCAAGCAGTTGAATTCCATCACTGGCAGCGACGCGCGCTAGTTCGATACCCGCTGCCACACACGCTTCGGCTTCTGCGCGGGTCATTGCTGGACCAATCGCGAAGTTGGCCGTGCCACGCATAGCCTTTGCATGAATTAACCCTTCGCGCCCTGTAAAGTCTGCATCGACACCGGCATCTACGACTCTCACTTCGATTCCGCCCGCGCGGGCCAGCACATTGATGGCTGCGCCACCGTGCAGGAAGTTCTCCACCATCTGCGCCGTGACTTCGCGCGGGTAAGCACTGACTCCTTCCGTCGTCACGCCATGATCCCCGGCGACGACGTAGATGCGTTTGCCGGTGACGCCCGGCGTGACCGTCCGCTGAATCGCGGCCAGCCGGTTGGCGATCTCTTCGAGACGGCCCAGGCTACCCGGTGGTTTCGTCAGTGTCAGTTGTCGTTCGCGGGCTGCGTTCAGCCACGACTGATCGATTGGTTCAATCTGACCACAGACTTGTTTGATGAGCGAAGAAAGATTGTCCATTATTTGGATGAACTAAAGTAGATAGCGCTTCACGCACTTGGCTTTAACTGCAAAGGTAATCCGGCGACCAGTAAATACACCTCATCGGCTGCCTCAGAAAAATCCTGATTCACTCGCCCGAGCAAGTCTCGGAAGACTCGTCCGAGGCGCGTTTCCGGCACGACACCCAGTCCCGTTTCATTGGACACGCAAATGACCGTTTGATGCTGTGACCGTGCCAGTTCCAGGAAGTCGCGAGTGATGCGCCGCACGAACTGCTCGCACTCATGCTCGTCTTCGTATCGCAGAAGCCAATTGGAAACGAAGAGAGTCAGGCAATCAATGATAACAACTCCGGCTTCACCTGCTTGCCGCAGCGCGTCATCGATCTGGTAAGGCTCTTCAATCGTCTGCCAATCGGAAGGCCTCTGCTCGCGGTGGCGCGTTATCCGCGCCGTCATGTCTTCATCTAAAGGCTGGGCAGTGGCAATGAAGCAAACCTTCGCTCGAGTGCTACGGTGGCGCACCGCTGCTAGTCGTAACGCGTGCGCGCTTTTGCCCGCTCGCGCTCCTCCCAGGAGCAGGATTAGTTGACTACTCGTGTTTAGAGGCTGAGACATCGATCCTGTTAATCAATACGAAACGGCATGGTCCACTTGTTTGTGTAGCCGTGGCAGGCCCAGCGCCGGATCCATTCTTTCTTTCGGCAGCAAGACTTGATCAATCTGCTGATTCATTGCGTGAGCGAGTATCGCGTGCAATTGGCGCAACCCTTCCGTCAATGCCGCCGGGCCTGGTTGAAGGATAAATGCCGACTTCACTTCGTAGATCTGGTCGTTGCGGATGGCACTGATGCGATCCCAACTGTCCCGCTTGCGAATCCATTCCTTCTTCACTGCGCGACCACACCACGAACCGATGATGACTTCGGGATCACGCCCAATCACGTCGGCAGGATTGACGATCCTATCCTTGGCGGCCTGGTGTTTACGCAGCTCGGGAAAAACGCATTCGCCCCCCGCAGCTTCAATCAATTCGTCAACCCAGCGAATGCCGGAGATGAGCGGGTCGTACCACTCTTCGAAAAGGACTCGCGGACGATGAGCGAAACGCGCAGCAGACTCGCGAATAGCATCCAGTTCACCCTGCAAGAAGGCAACCAGCGTCCGTGCTTTATCTTCACAGCCGACGATCCGCCCGACGGTCAAAATCATTTCCAGGATTTCCGTGACGCTGCGCTGATTAAGGGTCAACACGGTCACACCGCGCCGAATCAGTTCCGCTGCGATATCGGCCTGCAGATCCGAGAACGCGAAAACAAGGTCTGGCTCCAGTGCGAGAATCTTATCGAACTTGGCGTTGATGAACGCGGAGACTCTCGGCTTTTGTCGCGCCTCCGGCGGTCGCACGGTGTAACCCGACACGCCGACGATGCGGTCCTGCTCGCCGAGCAGGTAAAGGGTCTCGGTCGTCTCTTCGGTAAGACAGATAATGCGGCGCGGGTAGGAAGTTAAATGGTCGATCATTAGCGTTCGCTTTGCGCTTCCGACTTTGAGTTCTTGGCTTCGGCCTTTTCCAGACAGGCGCGGCACAAACAGTTTCTGTACTTTGCGCGCAACTCCTGACGAGTGTCCTCACTCAGTTTGAGTTCCCCGCACCAGCAACCATTGCCGAGTGAAATCTCGCACGCGAACGACTCCCCGCAGGCTTCGCACGCCTTGGTCTTGCGCAACACTGGCAACATCAGACCGATTCGTTTGAGCAGTGTCATCTTCTTGTCCCCACTCGTTTGCAATGTTTCATCGGTTTTGGTTGCAACGCTCATCCCTTACCCTCCTTCAGAGAAAAAACAACAGCCACTTCATTCCTGATTTCCTTTGAGCCACCTTTCAATCAGGGAAACCAGTCGCACGTTGTCGGGGCACGAGCGCACAGCCAAACGGATGTATGCGTCCCCGAGTCCGCGAAAGGAATCGCACCGTCTGATCAGAATGCGCTCTGCTTCGAGCCAATCCTCTAAGTCTTCGCCTAAACCGTGAGGCAATTTGGTGAGCAGAAAGTTAGCAGCGGATGGAAAGACCGTTAACCCGACACCACGCAGCGCATTAGCGAATTCCGCGCGGGCCTGCACGTTAGCGCGGCGGGATTCCTCACCGAACTCCTCTTCGTCCAAAGCAGCGCGTCCAGCTTCCAGCGCGACGGTTGAGACTGACCATGGATCGATCTGCTCTCTAATCTTTGCCGCCAACTTGGCGTTGCAAACACCATAGCCAACGCGAAGACCGGGCAGCGCGTAAAACTTAGTCAGTGAGCGGAGCACGACAGTTTGAAGTTTCGTCGCCGCCAGCGAAACTAGGCTGGCTTGCGGCGCATAGTCGATGAACGCTTCATCGAGCAATACCGCAACGTCATGCTCTTCCGCCGCGTCAATTAACGAGAGGAGTGCATCTCTCGGATACAAAGCGCCCGTCGGGTTGTGAGGGGAGTTTAAGATCACTAAATCGAACAGGTGTTCCTTGACAGCGCGGACGAGGCTAGCAAAATTTGGCGTGAAGCCGTCCTCTTCAGTCAGCGGCCAGGTGGCTACTTCCGCTTTCACTGCGGCGCAGGCGCGCGAGTATTCAGCGAAGGCAGGCTCCAGCACAAGTACTCTTTTGGGCCGAATGGCATGCAGCACGGCAAACATCAGAGCCGCCGTACCGCTGCCAACGATTACCTCATCCGGATTCACGCTGTGTTTGTCTGCCAGCGCGAGTACAAAGGCATGGGCGTCGGGATAGGCTCGGAGGTTGACTGGCGCAAGGCTGGTTTCGATTGCTGCCAGAACTCCTCGCGGTGGTCCAAGCGGATTGATGTTAGCGCTGAAATCGATGACTTCGCCGGGATCGATTCCCCAACGCCGAGCGGCTTCGCAAACTCTTCCGCCGTGCGCGACTCGAATCGACTCGGCCCTGTTAGATCTCTGATTCATCGCTCCGCAACTCATTGCACTCTTTCATTTGCCCTTTGGCAGGCTCGACGTAACACGCGCTTCCAGAGCGCAGCTTCCTTGAGGGTTGGATAGACTCCTATCAAACCTTCCAGTTCCTGCCGCGCGCTCGATTTGAGTTCAGTCTGTTTACGGTTTCCCAGCAGGATGATGCTCCTCTTGAGTTCTGCT
>ORMF012504043.1_pt1 | contig 18502 bp, 16 predicted proteins | sample 1779871 | NCBI WGS metagenome assembly ORMF01 (sample SAMEA104232316, study PRJEB22302) | groundwater metagenome | biome: forest; feature: aquifer; material: groundwater | place: USA | collected 2011-08-07 | depth 5.4 m | reverse complement strand
GTCCGCCTGAAGCTCGCATATGTCTACCTCGCGGGCGGCCGCCTGCAGGACGTCGTCACGCACGCGGAGCTCGTGCTTCGTGACCAGCCCGGGAATCTCGACGCGCTCGTGCTGCTCGCAGCCGCGGCCAGGACATCGGACGAGCTCACCGCCGCCGCGCGGCGCCTCGAAGCGCGGCGCGGAGATCTCGCATCCGCCGCCAAGTTCCATCTGGCGCTGGCGGGTCTTTATCTGCGGGCGCGTGACTTCCACCGCGCCGAGCGTGCCCTCCAGGACGCGGTGATCCGTGAGCCCAGGTCGGTCGACGCCCACCTGGCGTTCGGGAACTTCTACGCGGCCAGGCATGAGATGCGCCAGGCGGAGGCGGCCTACAAGACGGCTGCAGGGCTGGCACCAGCGGCATCCGTGGCGAGGGTGCGTCTCGCCGAGCACTATGCTCAGCTCGGACGGCGCGAGGAAGCCAGGCGCGTCCTTCAGGAGAGCACGGAAAAGGCGTCCGACTACCTCCCCGCCTGGCGGCTCCTCGCCTCGATCGAGTTCGCCGAGGACCGTCTGGAGGACAGCCTGAAGGCCGCCAGCGTGGTGCTCAGGAAGAACCCAGGTGACGTCGAGGCGCGCGTGCTGCTGGGGCGAATCCACCTCTCCCGAGGAGAGACGAGCCGCGCGGTCGCCGAGTTCCAGCAGATCCTGAAGGGGGAGCCCCGCCTGGCGCCCGTCCGCTACGAGCTCGCGCTGGCCCATCTGCGCGCGGACAATGTTCAGCAGGCCAAGACGGAGCTCAGAGAAGCCCTCGCGGGCGCCCCGAGCTACGTCGAGGCCGCGCTGCTGCTCGCCGAGCTGAACATGAAGACCGGCGCAGCGCTCGTTGCCGTCCAGGACCTCGAAAAGCTGATCGCGCAGCAGCCGAGAGCGAGCGGTGCCTACGCGCTGCTCAGCAGGGCCTACCTCAGCCAGCGGGACGCCGCCCGGGCCCTTGCCACGGCCCGGCGGCTTATTCAGGCGGCTCCCGGGGACCCGCGTGGCCCTTACCTTGTTGGGATCGGTCTCCTCGCTCAAGGCCAGCGTACCGAGGCGCGACGCCACCTCGAGGCAGCCATGGAGCTGGCGCCTGAGTTTCCGGACCCGCTCGTTCAGCTCGTCGCGCTCGACCTTGCCGAGGGGCCGCCCCGAACCGCTCGTGAGCGCGTGCAGCGCGGGGTTGCGCTCGCTCCCCGGTCCGGCATGCACCAGTTGCTCTTGGGGAACCTGTACCGGGCGCAGGGGGAGACACCCGCTGCCGAAGAGGCTTTCCTCAGGGCGATCGAGCTATCGCCCCGGCTCGTCGATCCCTATGTTCGTCTTGGAGTCCTGTACGCCGCCACCGGACGCCACCAGGAAGCGCTGGACAAGCTAGCCGCCGCAGCGCGGATGAACCCGCAGAATCCCGCCCCGGTCATGATGGAGGGGGTCATCCACGAGCAGCGGGGCGACATTCCGAAGGCCCGTTCGGCGTACGAGAAGGCTCTCTCACTGAACCCGCGCTTCGCCCCGGCCGCGAACAACCTCGCGTGGCTTTATGCCGAGAACGGAGGCGACCAGGACCGGGCGCTGAGGCTGGCCGAAGTGGCGAAGAGTGCGGCTCCGGACGACCCGCGGGTCTCCGATACTCTCGGCTGGGTTCTTCACCGGCGGGGTATGCATCAGCGAGCGCTCGATCTCCTCAAGGACAGCGCCAGCAAGCTGCCGGACAACCCCCAGGTGCAGTACCACCTGGGGATGGTCTACGCGACGCTGGGCGACAAGGGCAAGGCAGCGAAGGCTCTGACCCTGGCCGTAAGCTCGCCGGAGGCTTTCCATGGCAAGGACCAGGCACAAAAGGCCCTTGCGGAGCTGAGGTGAGTACCGGCTGGCGGTGGGAGCGTCAACGGCCACGAGAGGGCGGCAGGAACGCTGAGTACACGCGCGGATGCCGCTGGGACATCTCGATCAACCCGGGATCCTTGAGGCTCTCGAACGTCGTTCGTGGATACAGGTGTCCGAAGAGGCTATTGCTGAACTGGATCTGCAGTATGAGGCGGTGACCAACGTGAACCTGTTGCCCCTTGTGCAGACCGCGCGTGTCCTCGGCGATGATCGTGCCGCGTGGGCCGAAGAATTCAACAATATCTTCCAGCTTGAAAGACCGGCTTATCTCCTCGTCGGACACATGCGCATAGCCGCGCTCCAGAAACCTGCTGGGGATCCCACCGGTCCGATGCGAACCGGTAACAAAGCAATGCGGACCGTTGCCCGGGCCGACCTCCGTCAGATAGATGAAGAACCTGACCCATTTGATCCGGCTCATATCGCAGTGGTACAGCTGCGCCGACTCTGGATGGGCCGAGGCACTGTACCACCACATCCGGATGAAATCCGCGACCGGCTCGGCCCCGAGGTAGGCCTGCGCCAGCTCGATCAGTAGTGGCTCGGCCATCAGCGCCTGCACGTCAGGATGATTGATCACGTCCCTCGGCTCGAAGCGGTAGTAGGCGCCGAGCGGACGTGCGGGATCGTAGACAGCGGCAATGCTCTTCCCGTCGTGGCTCTCCCGCGGGCGCACGAGCGCCGGCTGAGTGAGGGCGAACTGGAGTAGCCTCTCGCACGTTTCCGGCGGGACTCGTCGGGGAAGGACGAAATAGCCTCGTTCGCGCATGATGTCGGCTGCGCGAATGATCTCCTCCGAAGAACACGCGGCGAGCACACCTGCCCTCCGATCGAGGGGCTTCGGGGGATACCGCAGCGACAGAAATCGCGACATCAGGTCGTTGGCCACCCCACGACTGGCGCTGAATAAACGGATCATCCCCTGTTGAGCCCACAGCGGCGTCGTCCCCGTGATGCTGTGTATCAGCCATCCAGGCGGCAGGGTAGAGGCGGCGAGCAGAAGTCGGGCGAAGCGTTTCAGTCCACGCGTGGCACGGCCCTCCGATAAACGAGGGTAACACGGACCAATTTCTTTCCTGGACGCCGCTGCTGATGACGTCGAGCTGCCCTGCTGCTGGCACGAATCTACCTCCCCCGGCTGACGGGCCAGGTGCAGCAGCATCTCGGCGTGGCCTACGGCGAACGTCCCCGGTCCTTCTCTGGCCGGGACTTCGCGAAGAAGGTGCTGGCGTGCTGGAAATGAGCTACGCTACGATAGCGCTATGAAGGCCGTGATCCTTGCGGGCGGACTGGGCTCCCGTCTTTCCGAAGAGACCGTCCTCCGACCCAAGCCGATGGTGGAGATCGGCGGTCGCCCGATTCTCTGGCACATCATGAATATTATTGCGACCCATGGAATCACCGAATTCATCATCGCGCTCGGGTATCGGGCGGAGATCATCAAGGAATATTTTCTGAACTTTTACACCCTGAACAATGATGTCTCGGTGGACCTCGGTGCGGGGACCACCACGGTCCACGCCCGCACCCGCACTGACTGGAAGGTTCATCTGGTGGACACCGGTTTGCACACCCAGACCGGTGGTCGTCTCAGACGACTGCAGAGCTGGCTGGGCGATGGCGAGCCTTTCCTCTTCGCCTATGGAGACGGGGTGGCGGATCTCGACCTGACGGGCATGATCCGCTACCACAGCTCCCACGGTCGACTTGCCACCGTGGCTACGGTGTTGGCTCCCGAGCGCTTCGGTCGCATCGCCTACGAAGGTGACCGCGTGGCCGCCTTCTACGAGAAACCCGACAATGTCGAGGGCTGGATCAATGGTGGCTTCTTCGTCCTCGACCCCAAGGTGATCTCCTACATCGACGACGACAACACCGCCTGGGAGCGGACACCTGTCGAGCGGCTGGCGCGCGACGGCCAGTTGATGGGCTACCGTCACCAGGGATTCTGGTCGTGCATGGATACGCTGAGAGAGAAGAACTATCTCGAACAGATCTGGAACTCCGGCAAGGCGCCATGGCGGATTTGGTAGTTTCACGGCCCTCGGCGCCCACCCGGCCGTCCGCCTGCCGGCTCTGCGGGGAGATCCTCGCCCATACCTTCGTCGACCTCGGCATGTCGCCTCTCGCCAACCGCTACCTGAGCGCGAGCCAGCTCAACGACGTGGAGCCCTTCTACCCGCTTCGCGCTTACGTATGCGCCGGCTGCTTCCTCGTTCAGCTCGAGGAGTTCGAGTCTCCCGCCGGCATATTCTCCGACTACGCGTATTTCGCATCGTACTCGGATTCGTGGGTGGAGCATGCTCGGCTCTATACTGACATGATCATCGCCCGATTCGGCCTCGGCGCGAACCATCAGGTGGTCGAGCTCGCGAGCAATGACGGGTACCTGCTGCAGCACTTCGTGGCCAAGGGAATTCCGGTGCTGGGCGTCGAGCCGGCGGCGAACGTGGCCGCCGAAGCCAGCCGGAAGGGCATCCCCACCGTGGTCGAGTTCTTCGGTGAGGCCATGGCCCGCCGGCTGGTGGACAGCGGGACACGTGCGGATCTGATCGTGGGCAACAATGTTCTCGCCCACGTGCCCGGCCTCAACGACTTCATCCGCGGCATGGCTCTGGTGCTCCGCCGCCGAGGCGTCATCACCATGGAGTTTCCGCACCTGCTCAGGCTGATCGAGGGGCACGAGTTTGACACGATCTATCACGAGCATTTCTCCTACTTCTCGCTGATCACGGTCGAGAAGGCCTTTGCTCGGCACGGGCTCCAGATCTTCGACGTGGAGGAGCTGCCCACCCATGGGGGATCGCTGCGGATCTACGCGAGCCATGCCGCGGACCCGGTCGAGAGGCCGAGCATCCGGCTGGCAGGCCTGCGGGAGCGCGAGAAGGCGGCAGGCCTGGACCGGCTGGGCAGCTATCTTTCGTTCGACGACCGCGTCAAGGAGACCAAGCGGAATCTCCTGCAGTTCCTCATCGAGGCCAAGCGGGCGCACAAGGCGGTCGTGGGCTACGGAGCGCCCGCGAAGGGGAACACCCTGCTGAACTACTGTGGCATCCGCTCCGACTTCCTCGACTACACGGTGGACCGGAGTCCGCACAAACAGGGGCGGTTTCTGCCCGGCACGCATGTTCCGATCCATTCACCGGATCGGATCGCGGAGACGAAGCCGGACTACGTCATGATCCTTCCCTGGAATCTCCGGGACGAGATCATGAGCCAGATGGCCCACGTCCGTTCCTGGGGCGGCCGCTTCGTGATTCCCGTGCCCGAAGCCACCGTGGTTTCATGATCTTCATCGAGACGTCGCTCAAGGGCGCCTTCCTCGTGGAGCTCGAGCGTCGCGAGGACTCGCGGGGGTTCTTCGCCAGGGCGTGGTGCGAGGAGGAGGCCTCCGCCCTGGGACTCAACGTCCACGTCGCTCAATGCAATATCTCCTTCAACCACCGTAAGGGTGCGCTCCGAGGCATGCATTTCCAGCTCCCTCCCCACACCGAGGCCCGGCTCATCCGGTGCACGATGGGCTCGATTCACGACGTGATCATCGATCTCCGACCGGACTCTCCGACGTTCCGGCTGTACTCGTCCACCGTGCTATCGGGCCAGAACCGGCGTGCCGTCTACCTTCCCGAGGGCTTCGCCCATGGCTTTCAGAGCCTCGAGGACGGCACCGAGGTCTTCTATCAGATGTCGGCAGCCTACGCGCCCGGTGCCAACGTTGGTGTCCGGTGGAACGACCCGGCGTTTGGCATCAGCTGGCCATTGCCGGTGACGGACATGTCTGACCGGGACCGCGGATTCCCGGACTTCCATCCGCCTGGCCCGTTCGCCGCCCCATGACCGGGCTGCCGCTCACGCTGGGCCACGACGCGACAGCGGTCGGGGAGGCGATGCACCGCCTTGCCGCCGACCTCTACCCCATTTGCCGGAGCATCACCGGAAGCGGTGTCCGGGAGACCCTCCGGCGCTTGCAGGCCCATATCCCGCTGGCGGTCGCCGAGGTGCCGACCGGTACCGAGGTCTTCGACTGGACCGTACCCAAGGAGTGGAGCATCGCCGACGCCTACGTCAAGAATTCTGCCGGCGAGCGCGTGATCGACTTCAAGAAATCGAATCTGCACGTCCTCGGCTATAGCATCCCGGTGCGAGCGCGGATGTCCCTCACCGAGCTCCGGCCGCATCTGATCACGATCCCGGACCAGCCGGATGCGATTCCCTACCGGACTTCGTACTACACCGAGCGATGGGGCTTCTGCCTGTCCCACGACCAGCTGTTGGCCATGCCCGACGGTGACTACGACGTGTGCATCGAGTCCTCGCTCGAGCCCGGCCACCTGACGTACGGCGAGTGTTATCTCGAGGGAGAGTCCAAGGACGAGGTGCTCATCTCGACCCACGTCTGCCATCCGTCCCTCGCCAACGACAACCTCTCCGGCATCACCCTGGCCACGTTCCTCGCCCAGCGGCTCCAGACGGTCACCCGTCGGTACTCGTACCGCTTCCTGTTCATCCCGGGTACGATCGGGTCGATTACGTGGCTGGCCCTCAACGAAGCGAATCTTGGCCGCGTCAAGCACGGCCTCGTGCTTGCCAACGTCGGTGATGCCGGTCACCTGACCTACAAGAAGAGCCGGCAGGGCAATGCCGACGTCGACCGAGCCGTGGTCAACGTCTTGCGGCGCTCGGGGACGGCCCACGGCGTGCGCGAGTTTCTGCCCTACGGTTACGACGAGCGGCAGTTCTGCTCGCCGGGCATCAATCTGCCGGTCGGGTGCCTGTCGCGCACTCCCAACGGAGAATTCCCCGAGTACCATACCTCGAAGGATGACCTTACCTTCCTGCGGCCGGCCTCGCTGGCAGACTCCCTGGAGTGCTGCCTGGCCATCGTCAGGGTCGTGGAGGGGGATCGCGTGTACGTCAATCAGAATCCCAAGGGCGAGCCGCAGCTCGGACGGCGAGGCCTCTACCGGGGGTTCGGCGGCTCCATGGACGCGCGCGCCCGGGAGATGGCTCTCCTGTGGGTGCTCAACCTGTCGGACGGTCGGCACTCGCTGCTCGACATCTCCGACCGGTCCGGAGTCGACTTCGATACGCTCCGGGGCGCGGCCGACGCGCTCCTGCAACATGACCTGCTCAAGGAAGTAGCCAGATAGGGAGACAGGATGCGACAAGTCACGATTCTCGGTGCCGGCATCTCGGGCCTTTCGACCTCGCTGCACGCGGGCCACGACCGCTGCGAGATCTACGAGGCGAAGCCCCACCACGGAGGCCACATCCAGAGCGTCACCCGCGATGGCTTCACCTGGGACGACGGGCCACACGTCTCCTTCACCGAGAACGAGCACGTGCAGACGCTGTTTTCGCAGAGTGTCAACGGCGAGTTCGAGGAGGCCGAGCCCATCGTCAGCAACTACTATCAGGGGCACTGGATCGACCACCCGTCTCAGGCCAATCTCTACCAGGTACCGGAGCCTCTCCGAACCCGGTGCCTGGAGAGCTTCCTCGAGACCCGGTCGAAGGACTCGACCCGGCCCAAGCCCGCCAACTACCAGCAGTGGATCGAGCAGGCCTTTGGTCCGGTGTTCGCCAATACCTTTCCCGCCGCCTACACCCGCAAGTACTGGACCACCGATCCCGTGAACCTCGGGGTGGACTGGATCGGTGCTCGCGTCTTCTACCCGAGCATCGACGACGTCAAAGGGGGCTACACGGGCCCGCTTGGCCGCTCGACCTACTGGGTCAAGAAGTTCCGCTATCCCTCGCGTGGCGGCTTTGCTCGCTATGCGGACGGCCTCGCCGCCGGAGCGCGCATCCATTACAACAAGAGCCTGGAGTGGATCCATTTCGGTCGTCGTCAGCTTGGCTTCTCGGATGGACTCCTGACGGACTACGATGCCCTCGTCTCGACCCTTCCCCTGCCCGTACTGATCTCCTGCGCCGAGGACGCTCCGCACGACGTCCGCGAGGCGGCCGCTGCGCTGCGCTGCACCAACATCCTCCTGGTGGACGTTGCGGCCAGACACCCCTCGCCCCGGAAGGACCAGTGGGTGTACGTCTACGACGAGGACAAGATCACGACCCGGATCAGCTTCCCGGATCGCTTTTCGCCCCACAACGTTCCTTCCGGCTGCACCGGCATGCAGGTCGAGGTCTACGGCTCCCCCTACCGAGCACTGCCCACCGACCGTGCCGAGGTCGCCCGGCGCGTTCAGCAGGAGCTGGTCGAGATGGGCTTGCTCGAGAGCCTATCCTCCGTCGTCTCGGTTCACGTCCGCTTCGTCCCGTGGGCTCAGGTGATCCATGACCACAACCGTCAGCCCGCTCTCGATCTGATCAACGCCTTCCTGGATCGCGTCGGCGTGATGAGGGTCGGCCGCTTCGCCGACTGGGGCTACCTCATGACACACGATTGCGTGATCCGCAGTCGAACGGTCGGCCAGCAGCTCCGCGCATGAGCGTCGCGGCGACACGCCCGCCGCATGCGTGACGATCTTCTGGCGATCGTCACGCCGACCAGAGACCGTCCCGATCTGCTGGCCCTCTGTCTCCGGTCAGTGTTCCAGGCGCAGCGCTACACTCCCCCCGTGATCGTGTCGGACAATTCGACTCGCGAGCATGCCGCGATCGCGGTGCTTCGAGAGCGCTACCGCTTCACCTACGTGAGGCAATCCGGCCTGCTGCCCATCGTGGAACACCAGAACGCGTGTTTGCGAATGCCGTCCAGCCGCTGGGTGCTTCTGCTGCACGACGATGACGAGCTATGCCCCGGCTCTCTCGAGATCTTGCTCGACTTGCTGGCTGAACGTCCTGCCGCGGGGATCGTCATGGCGGGGACGCAGGCGATCGACTTCGAGGGTCGAATGACCGCCCAATGGTTACCGGCCCAGCGCACGACGGTCAGGGGCGATGAGGCTCTCCTTGCCCTCGGGCTCGACTGGGGCCTGAGAGCCCCGGGAACGATCTACGGAGTGCGCGAGAGCCAGGAGCTCGGGGGTCTTCCTGACGTTCTGGGACTGCCCGCGGACTATGCCCATGCGGCGGCCCTCGCCTACCGGTTCGGGATCGCCTTCCTTCCTGCCGCCGTGGGACGACAGCGCGAGGGCCACGATCGGGCCACCACCTTCGACACCCCGGCGAAGGCTCTCCGCTGGTTGACCTTCGTCTGCCAGCAGGCTGCCCTGGTCCGTACCCTTGGCGGCGCTCCCGCCGTGGCGGACCGCCTGGTCGACTACCTGGTATGGTCGACCTTCGAGGCGCTCGCGCCGTGGTGGACGGCCTTCGACCGAGCCACCGTGGCCGCCCTTCTGCGGACGGGCCGGCGATACTCTCCGGGCCGCGGAAACCGCCAAGACCGTATACGTCAAGCGTATCCCCTTCTGTTCTGGCGGCCTCGGTACGTCTTCTGGCTCTGGTACAGGCTCCGGCAGGATCCCTATCCTCTGCGTAGTATCGCGCGTACGCTGAAGCGGAAATTTCTTGCCCGTTTGTAGACGTCATTTGCCCACCGCACACTCAGCGGGCCGGAAAAACATACCCGCTCGGTCATTCCTACTGGCTCCCCGCCCCGTTGAGTTGATTTCCCAGTCTGGATTTCACGCCGGACTGTGCTTAGCCTGAAGCATGACCTCGCTCATAACTCCTACCGTTCGACCCCAGGGCGGCGACGATCTGGTCACGGTCACGAGCATGCGTGGCCTCGCCGCGCTCGCGGTCTGCTGGTTTCACGTCGCGCTGTGGAACGAACACATTCCCGATTGGCTCTTCTCGTTCGGACTCCTAGGGCCTCACGTGTTCTTCATCATCTCCGGCTTTATCGTGCCGTGGGCGATGTGGCGAGCGGGGTACCGCTGGAGTGCAGGCCCGCGGTTCCTCGGCAAGCGTCTCACACGCCTCGACCCGCCCTGCTTCGCGACGATCGCGCTCGTGCTTTGTCTCGAGATGGTGCGCAGCGTGGTCGGCGCCAATCTCTCGTACTACGAGATCGACTGGCACCGGCTCGCGGTCCACGTCGCCTACTTGAACACCTTCGTCGGTCTGGACTGGTACAACCCGGTATTCTGGACACTCGCGATCGAGTTCCAGTACTACCTGCTGATCGCGCTGCTCTTCCTGCTGCTGTGCGCGCGCGACTGGCGGGCGCGGACTCTCACGATGCTCATGGTGATCTGTGTATACCTGCCCTTCTATCGGCCGACGCCGGTGTGGTTCGTAGGCTTCCTCCTCTTTCAGCGACGGGCGGGCATCATCGGTGCGGCCGAGTTCTGGTCATGGTCACTCGTCCTGATCAGCACGACCTTCACTCACTCGCCGATCATGCCCGGGCTTGCCCTGCTGACCGTCTGCCTGCTGCTGCAGAACCGTTTCGACACGCGGATCACCGCGTTCCTGGGTCAGATCTCCTATTCCCTCTATCTGGTCCACGCCCCAATTGCGAAGCTCCAGGACCTCGCAATGCCCTACCTCGATACGTTGGGCCAGCGTGTCATGCTCGCCATGAGGACACGACGGAGCTGAGGCTGCGGGCGGCGATGATGGCTCGGCGAGCCCGCCAGTGATTGACCGCGGTTCTGAACCGGAGCCGGCGGCATTCTCGAGCCGCGATGGACAAGAGCACAGTAGCCGTCAGTCCTGGGCTGGCACGTAGGTGAGCCGATCACCTATGACCGGTCTTGGGTGTCCGGCGAGGCAGCGGGAGGACCGTTGATGCCAGGCGCGTACTGCTGGATCCGTATGTAAGTTGCCCACCCGGTCGACAGGTCGACGATAGACTTAGCGGGCGTCCCGATCGCCGAGATCCTGCGACAGCTCTCGCGGGCGGTGTGATACGTGTCTCCGCGCTCCCGGCTGATCCAGCAAGCCGATGTCGTGACGGCGTTGAAGGAGGTGGTCGGCCGGGACAGTCGGTGGGGGTTGGGTGTTTCTATCGCCTGACGACACTGCGCCCCTGCTCACGGCCTACATCCAGCCCCGCGAACCTCAGAACGCCTTCATCGCGCGGGTCAATCACCCGCGACGCGTACCTCTTGGACTCCGGCGGCGGAGGAGCATCTCCCTCACGGCCGCGGCCGGTGCTCCAGAGCCTTCGTTAGCGCCGTTCGGCGGCGAACAGGATTTTCTTCACCGTCGCGTTGTTCGCGAGTTCGCGGTGAATGAGTCTGGCTACGTACTCGTTGCCTCGCGAGTTGAAGTGGCCGCGGTCGGGAAGGTAGAGTCGCTCCGCCTCATCGTCCGGCAGCCTCTCGAATGCCTCAACCAGATTGACGAATGGGATCTCGAGCGTGCTCGCGTGCTGCGCCAAGACGGCGCTCCAGAACTCCAGTGCGGCGGGATGGTCGTAGAGCGTGGGCAGGTAGATCAGGACGAGCTGGCTCGATCGCTGCGCATTCAGGTGCTTGAGCTCCTCGAGGACCTTGTATACGACGCCTGCCGTCTGCTCCCGGTTCTCCGCTTGCACTTCCGAGCCCGAATCGGAGGGCGGTCCTGCGAGTCGGCGGTGAATGCGTCGCATGGCTGCGGTCGCCCGAAGCGATCCGAGATGCTCGATGCTCTCGGTCACCCATGGCAACAGGTACGACCGCATCGGGACGGGCACGTTCGTCACCGAGAGCCGCCCCCCCTCGAGCACCAACCGGGGCTTTCCGTACCCCAGGAACGTCTCCCTCTCCATGCGCCGGAAGTTCTCTGTGATAGGCGCAAACAGCTGGACGTGGTGCCGCAGGCTTCCGCCATCACGCTTGTACCAGAGGTATGCCTGGTCGGCACCATACCCCCCCTGGCCCATGTTAACCGTCTCGAGGCGGGAGTCGAGGGATTCAAGTATGGAGCACCAGGTGTGGTCGTCATCAACACCGTAACCAAAGGTCACCGAGTCTCCGGAGCAGATCACGCGGCGTTTGGTTGGAGGGGCTTCCTGGGCGAAGTCGCGCCGTCCACGAAAGCGCTGTCGATTCGTTGTGAGGAAGACGCCTGGTCCGTACATGTCGGGAAGATGGACGCTGGCGATGTTTACCCAGCCGAGCTCTGGGTCGTACTCGGTGTGGTGGCGCTCGGCGATGACTCGCTCGCGCGCCACATCCCAGGCGAGGAGTAGCCCACTCAGGAGTCCTTCGATGGCTACGAAACACAAGACGAAAACGCCGACATTGACGAAGACGAGCCTCCAAATGGTTCGGGCACGGCCCGCCGTCTTGCTCGGGTTCACTTCCGACTGCAAGCCAGCCATGTCTAAGAAGCCCTTTCAGTCTAGAGTAAAGGCGTTCTTGTAATCACGACGGAGAGCGGGAGGCTGGTCTTCCTTGGTAAGATAGCAGTTGCCGATGGCCAAGACTTCAATGTCCGTGCCCATGAAGCAGTGGAACGCGTCCTCGGGAGTACAGACGATGGGCTCTCCACGGACGTTGAAGCTGGTGTTGACGAGGACCGAACAACCGGTCCGAGCCTTGAAGGCCAAGAGGAGGCGGTAGTAGAGGGGATTCGTCTCGCGGTGCACGGTCTGGACGCGCGCGGAGTAGTCCACGTGGGTCACGGCCGGGATCGACGATCGCGGTACGTTGAGTTTCTCGATGCCGAAGAGCGCCCGCTCCGCCTCGGTCATCTCGCGTCGATGCCGCTTTCCCCCTTCGGCGACCAGAAGCATGTACGGGCTGTCGGAATCGAGATCGAACCAGTCCCCCACGTCCTCGCGCAGTACGGACGGCGCGAACGGCCGGAAGGACTCCCGGTACTTCACCTTGAGGTTGAGCACCGACTGCATCGTCGGAGAGCGCGCATCGCCGAGAATGGACCGCGCACCGAGCGCGCGTGGACCGAACTCCATACGCCCCTGGAACCAGCCCACCGCCTTGCCCTCCACCAGCGCGTCGGCGGTGCAGTCCACCATTTCCTCCTCTGACCGAACCGAAAACCTGGCACCCAGAGCGGCCAGCCGAGCCTCGATCTCCGGTTGGCTGAACGCTGGGCCGAGGTAGGAGCCGCGCATGAGGTCCAGGATCGGCGCCGGATGGCGGGGCTGGTCCCGGAAGAGGTGATACGCGCAGAGGGCGGCGCCCAGGGCGCCGCCCGCGTCGCCGGCCGCGGGCTGGATCCACAGCCTCTTGAACCGGCCGTCGCGTAACACCTTACCGTTGGCGACGCAGTTGAGCGCGACCCCACCCGCGAGGCAGAGATTGCTCGCCCCAGTTTCGGCCGCGACGGAGCGCGTCAGCCTGAGCACGACCTCCTCCGTCACCGCCTGGATCGACGCCGCGATGTCCATGTGGCGCTGGGTCAGCCGCTCCTCGGGCCGGCGCGGCGGCCCGCCGAAGAGATCGTGGAAGTGACCGTTGGTCATCTGCAAGCCGGTGCAATAGTCGAAGTATCGGAGATCCAGGCGGAAGGAGCCGTCATCCTTCAGGTCGAGGAGTCGGTCGAGGATAAGTCGGACGTACTTCGGCTCGCCGTACGGGGCGAGTCCCATCACCTTGTACTCGCCAGAGTTGACCTTGAAGCCGGTATAGAACGTGAACGCGGAGTACAGAAGACCCAGAGAGTGCGGGAAGTGGATCTCCTTGCGCATTTCGAGGCGGTGTCCCTCGCCGATCCCGACTGAAGTGGTGCACCATTCGCCGACACCATCCATGGTGAGCACGACCGCCTCGTGGAACGGAGAGGGGAAGAAAGCGCTCGCCGCGTGGCTCTGGTGGTGCTCGGCGAAGAGGAGACGACGCTCCCAGTCGTAGTCGGGGGCGATGTTCCGGAGCTCGGTCTTCAACAGGCTCTTCTGAAACAGCTTCTCCCGGAGCCAGACGGGGATGGCCATAGAGAACGACCGGAGACCGCGGGGGGCGAAGGCGAGGTACGTCTCCAAGAGTCGCTCGAACTTGAGAAAGGGCTTGTCGTAGAAGGCGACGTGGTCGACCCGATCCAGCTCGACGCCGGCCTCGTGCAGGCAGTACCGGATCGCGTGCCGGGGGAAGGCGGCATCGTGCTTCTTGCGCGTGAAGCGCTCCTCCTGGGCGGCAGCCACGATCCGACCGTCCTCGATGAGGGCGGCAGCGCTGTCGTGGTAGAAGGCGGACACGCCGAGGACTAGCACGCGAGGTCGTGTCTCAGAAGAGGGTATAGATGAATGGCGCGACCGCGCTGCCCTTGGTGAGGATGATCAGCCCTCCAAAGAGGGCGAGCATCACGATCACCGGGACGAGCCAGTACTTCTTGCGGATCCGGATGAAACTCCAGAGCTCGACAATGAAGGAGAACATCATGTCCTCAGAACTGACGGCGCATGGTATCCGGGATGGGCCCCGGGGGGACACGATCAATCCAGTACGTCGATGCTACTCGATCGATCCGTAACCGGAGGACATCCTTGCCGAGAACCCGGAGCAGGAGCCCCAGAGGCGTCACCGTCGTGTAAAATAACAGACCCATGATGACCGGGCTGATGCAGGCGTGCAGCGCCAGTCCGAAGGCTAGCCAGGCTCTGCTCAGCGGAGTGAGGGCACGCGGGAAGAGGAGCGCGATCGCTAGCAATCCGACGGCCGCCGACACCGCCGACCACCGTGGGGGGTTGCCGCGCATCATCGGGACGAGGCCGAAAACGGCGAAGGCGGCCGAAAAAACGAAACCGACCGATCGGTTAGACGGCCCTTTCGTCTGATCCTCGAGGGACAGCCTCTCGTGGGTGGCTGCTGGATGTCGCGTCATTCGATTCTCACCAGGCCGGTCGTGGGCGAGTACCTTCCACCAGATCCTCACGATAACACGGCTGCCCCAGACGCGGGCAAGCGCTTCGAGGCCTCTGCGCTGGAGGCCTCTGCCTCTGGACGTCAGGACTCTGCTGCGGCGAACAAGGCCGGCGACACCTCGGTTCGCCACAATCTCCATAGCTTCGAAGGCTCGTGGAACACGTCGATTGGTGATAAGGTCAGACGGCACAAGCGTGAAAGAGATCCAGGTACGACCTGCCAGAAATTCGGTGCCAAGGCCCTTGCGTGGACAAGGCGAGGCGTATCGCTGCCCGCTGACATTTCGCGAGTCCTCTCGGTCTTGCTGAACACCGGTGGCTATTCCGTGACCGATCGCCTCGCTCTGGTGCCGGCGGTTGCGCGGCGCTTGGCTCGTCGCATCACCCCCCGCGAATAGTGTTGCCTTCCGGGCAGGCGGTGCGGACCGGTCAGAAGTGCGTCGTGGTCATCGGCCACGATGCCTATCGGGCCGGTTCCCAGATGTGCCTCCTCCACGTCCTTCGTTGGCTCGTCGGGAACTACCCGGCGAACTTCTCGCTCCTGTTGAAGCGCGGGGGCGACCTGCTCGACGCCTATGCCGGCGTGCTGCCAACCCGAGTGGTCCCAGCCGGCGACGGCCACACAAGGTCGCGGTCGATCGCTCAACGTGTGGCTCACCGGTTGCTGAGGACGCGTCCGCGTCCCGTGGCCACCTCAGAGCCGGTTGATCTCATCTACGCCAATAGCGTTCCATCCCTGGATATCGGGCTTGAACTGGCAGCCGAGCGTCGCTGCCCTCTGATCTGCCACATCCACGAGCTCGATCTGGCGATCCACCGATTCTTCTCGTTCGAGCGGTTCAGGGAGATTCAACAGCGCGTCGACGCCTTCATCGCCGCGTCGCAGCTCGTGGCAACCAACCTGGTCGAGAACCACGGCGTCGAGCGGGGCAGAATTCAGCAAGTATACGAGGCGATCGCCTATCCGATCCTCCGTCTCGAGCCGAGGGCGGTAGCCGAGATGCGGCAGACGATGGGAATTCCGCCCGACGCCTTTGTGGTCGGAGGCTGCGGCACGATGGATTTGCGGAAGGCCCCCGAAGTGTTTATCCAGATCGCGCGTTCGCTCAGCGAAACAGTGCTTCCGCGTCCAGTGCATTTCGTGTGGGTGGGCGGCCAGACAGCAGGATGGGAACGGGAGGTGCTGGACCATGATGTCGCGCGGATGGGACTCGGAAGGGTTGTGCATTTCGTCGGTCCTCAGGCCGAGCCCGCCAGGCATTTCTCGCTCTTCGATGTCTTCCTGCTCACCTCGCGCGAGGATCCGTTCCCGCTCGTGTGCCTCGAGGCCGCCGCGCTTGGCATCCCCACCATCTGTTTCGCGGACGCCGGGGGCATGCCCGAGTTTGTCGGCGACGACGCCGGATTCGTCGTCCCGTATCTCGACATCGCACGCGCTTCTGATTGCGTTCGCTTCCTGATGAAGTCCGAGGACTTGCGGTTGCGGCTTGGACGGTGTGCGGCGGAGCGCGTGAAGAAGCACGACGTCGCCGTCATCGGACCACAGATCGCGACGGTGGTCGACAAGTACCTGCGCTGATGCCCGAGGCCTCCCACTATCGTCTGGCGGCGATCCTCGGGGAAGGCTGCCCCACATGGATATGCGCGCCCGACGCCGAGCCCCGGATCGCACCCCAGGCGGCGATGAAGGGAATCCCCTGCGCCCGGAGGTGGTCCATCAGTGCCCGACCTTCGGGACTGTCGGGATGGACGGCCAGATCGAGCGCATTGCGGTGGTCGAAGCCCATGCGATCGTGCAGCGCGGTCTGCCCGAAGGCGCTGATCGGCAGCGCCTGTCCAAATCGCGCCAGGAAGAACTGTTGCAGCCGGGGGGTATCCCCGGCCAGGGACCAGAGTCCCGCCCCGTTGAACCGGGCGAGGCCCGGTGTCTCCTGGTAGCCGCCTCGGGGTAGCGGAGTCAGGCGGGCCAGGGCTTCCGCCACCCGCGCTTCGGTCAGCATTCGGTCGGCCTCGACAAGCGCGGTCCGGGTCTCGTCCACATTCTTCTGGATCTCGGCGTGGACCTTCTGGCCTTCCTCGAACTCGCGCTTCGAGAGCACCTCCCGCTCGAACAGGTCCCGCCGAAGCTCGGCCATCTCGGCCCGCCGGGCCAGATCCCGCTCGTAGCTGGCCAGGAGGCGCTCCAGAGCGGCCTGGTAGCTCAGGGTGGCCGCTATCACATCGGAGGCGGCCTTCTCCAGCTTGTTGGCGGCCTGGGCCCATGCGACCGTGGCGCCCGGCAGGCATCCGAGGAGCGCGGAAACGCATATGAGCCTGGTTAATAAGGCCTTTGTCATTGTGGTGCGTTCAGTCTAGCAGTCACCGGACAGTCTTCGTCAAGCGGCCGGCACTTTCAGGTACGGACTACCGGGGTTCGTAGTCTTTAACCAAGTGATTTCGTGGGATAAATCAACATGGCCCCCCCCTTGCTCATGCCCGTATCACATGAAGCCCCTCCCGGACCCGAGCCTCCATTACCCTGATGGGCAGGCAGGTAAGCGATGGCTGATCGTGGTCGCGCGAGGCCAGGCTGACCTCTACGCCCATCTCGTACAGGCCTTCTCCCGCGATGCAAAGGTTCGGGTCATACTCGATCGCCGGAAAGACGATTCGCGGAACTCGCCACAAGTCACGCACCGCCTGCGCACTCACGGAGCGGTGATCATTCGGCAGGCAGAGTAGAAGAACTACCCGCCCTCCAAGCACGACGGGTACGATGGGCATAAGGAGAGTGATGACGGTGACCGGGCGCGACCGGCGGCGATTTCAGCGCATTCGAACGGCATGGCCCGTCATCCTGGAATCCGCCGACGGCCGGGTGGGCGTCGGGCAGGTCGTGGACGCGAGTCTCTCCGGTATGCGCATCGCCACCGACCTGGACATCGAGCCGGACTCTCCCCTCACCCTGCGCATCACCCTGCCCAAGGACACTGGTCGCATCGAGGTCCTCGTCAAGGTCGCCCGCCGGGATCCACACGGCTTCGGCGTCGCCTTCCTGACCGCGAGCGAGGGAGAAGCCGAGCGAATTGCCCCGTTCGTGGCTCCCGGCGACATCCGGCGCTGGGCGCGGCGCGTGGACGTGAGCCTGCCGGTCCGGATCGAGACGGGCACCGAGGAGGGCGCCGTCGTCCACGCGCGGACCCTGGACCTGAGCACCTCCGGATGCCGGCTCGCCACCGAGGAGCGCCTGTCCGTGGGCGACGTGGTGGTCGTCGAACTCCCCGGGCCCGAAGTCGGGGCCACGCTTCGCCTCCCCGCCCTGGTCTGGGAAGCGTACACGGGCGGGGCGGTCGTGGTCTTCGCGAACCTCGCCCGCGAGGAGTATCTGAAACTGCGCGACTTCCTGAACCACTTCGGCTAGCGGGAGGCATTCCCACCGAAGGGGAAATCTGGGTGACGGTCAGGGGGTCTCCTCCTGACAATTCTTGCACTCCCGCCCCGCCTTCGTCCCCCTAACGTACTGATTTTCTGTACGAACGGCCTGTGGCACATCCGTTGCTCACCTCTGTACGATGCTCAGATCTGCCCCTGACCGCGTACTGCGCGTGGGCAGAACCGTGGTCACGTTTGCGATGGAGAGGTATCCAGCCGGCGCTAGAATGAATAGCCTGCGACAGAGTGCTGGGCCCGGTGAACTTCCGACACGAGGAGATGATGCAATGGACCATTCGGCCGATCCCGGCGACAGGCTCGACGCGAAACACCAGCTGACCAGGTGGGTCGATGAGATGCAGGGCGTGATGAGGATGATCACGACCCTCATGGAAGACGGTGACCGCCACCAGGCCGTTGCCGAGTCGGCTCAGCGGGAGCAGGCCGCGCTCCGCGACGAGCTCGGCC
>ORMF010993850.1_pt1 | contig 18505 bp, 16 predicted proteins | sample 1779871 | NCBI WGS metagenome assembly ORMF01 (sample SAMEA104232316, study PRJEB22302) | groundwater metagenome | biome: forest; feature: aquifer; material: groundwater | place: USA | collected 2011-08-07 | depth 5.4 m | reverse complement strand
GCCGAGGGCGTTGCCTTCAGCGAGGCGATTGAGTACCTTGAGCGGTTGGGCATGAGCAACGTGCGCGCCCATGAAATCGAGCTGACCAGCTATGCTTTGAAGCAATTCGAGAAGCTCTCCGGTGTCACTGTCTATGGCCCCAAAGATACCGCTATCCGCGGCGGGGTAGTGGCGTTTAACCTTGAGGGGCTGCACCCCCACGATGTGGGCACTGTTCTCGATGCTGAAGGCATTGCTGTGCGCGCAGGCCACCACTGCGCCAAGCCGCTTATGCGGCGCTTAGGCGTGCCGGCGACGGCGCGTGCCAGCTTCTATATCTATAATACAAAAGAAGAAATTGACCGGTTGATTGAGGGCATTCGTGTGGTGCAGGCTTACTTTAACCGGCCGTCACATGCCAAGGCAGCGCCGAAGATTCCCGGGACCTTCTGTTCCGAGAAAAGCGCCAAATGATTGAGCAACTCGACGAACTTTATAGGGAAGTGATCCTTGACCACTTCAAGAACTCAACCCACAAGGGCGAGCTGCCCGGTGCTCAAATTAAAGTCGACGGTGCCAACCCGCTTTGCGGCGATGAGTTGGCATTTAATCTGGAAATAAGCGGCGATCGCATTGAGAAAGTGCGGTTTCACGGCCACGGCTGCGCCATCAGCCAGGCAGCTTCCTCGATGCTGGCACAGCAATTGGAAGGAAAGAGCATTGCCGAGGCTAAAAAGCTGATCACAACGCTTAAGGCGCTCATGCAGGGGCAGGACCCCGACGCTTCGGTTGATTTGGGCGACTTGGAGGCACTCGCGGGGGTAAGAAAATTTCCCGTGCGCGTTAAATGCGCAGCGCTGTCCTGGAACGTGATTGAACGCGGCTTAAACGAATATAAGGGGAAATAAAATGGCCATCACTGAAGAGCAGGTTATGCAGGCTTTAAAGCCCATTGAAGACCCGGAGCTGCATTTGGGCATCGTTGACTTAGGATTGATCTACGGTGTAGACATCAATCCCCAGCCGGAAGGCGAAGATATCAAACTGACGATGACTTTTACCTCACCTTTTTGCCCCTATGGCCCGCAGCTTAAAGCCGCGGTGCAGAAAACGGTGGCCACATTGCCCGGTGCCAAGAATGTCACGGTTAATATTGTCTTTACCCCTCCCTGGGACCCGTACACGATGGCAAGCGAAGACTGTAAGCTTGCTTTAGGCCTAGGCGGCTGGGATGAAGAAGATACCGGCGGCAAAGAAGCCGAAAGCGAGCGTTAAAATATAGGGTACCAAGCCCTTCTTTATCGCATACGATTTAAGGTACACTTGAATTGGACGAAGGGAGAAGCGGAGATAAGGTGATCAGGTTAGGCTCCGGCAAGTTCTCCTGCAAGGCACGACCAGGGAAAGGAGGAAACATGGCCCTGGGCAACACGAAGACCCCTGGATTTGCCGGGTAATTGATCAGGGAAATTGAAAGACGGCAAATCCAGGGTGTTTTTTATCAGCCCTCCTAAAATCGCAACCGCTTAATTCTGCTTAAATTTTTATAGATGTAACTTTTTGTCAAAAAAGAAGTTGCAATCAGCGGCCCGCTTCTTTATTATTACTACGCTCCCGCCACTACGGTTTCCCAGTTAAAGAGGAAGAGAGGATTCTTTGTCTTCTAAGAGATTGCTTCGTTTATTCCGCAGTTACTTACAGTATCCCGCATGAGCCGGAGGTTCTCGTTGTGTCCTAAGTCCCGCGTCCATGTGTTGCGCTGGCTGTTGAGTGGTCTCGCGGCGATTAGTGTGATCTCCGCATCACCGGTCCTGGCCGCTGAGGGGGATAGGGACGCCGAATCTGACGAACTGTTTCTCGATTCGAGCAGCCGACGGGACATGTTTTTCGGGTTTTCCCTGCAACTCATCCCTAACGCCTCCAGTTATAACCCGGGCCAGCAGGCCACGGTGATCACTCGGGCCATCGCGCAACCGGGTAAGCTTTTTCGCCCGACACGCTACGAGCTGCTGATTCGCTATCCTGCCCCGACGCTCCTGCAATTCTTCTCCATCTTGCGCGTCTCGGAGGTGTCGAGCGAGACCCCACCCCTTGACACGACACCCCATACGTTGACGGCTGAATTGTACCGCCGCGGCACGCAACGACGCATCGTTTTCAAACAACAACTTCTCCAACGGGTCGGCGCTCAGTTGGCGGACATTGCCGCGCAATTGGTGACCGAGACCAATCCGAAAAAGCGACAACGGCTGGAAGAGGCCCAGACACGCTGGATGGCCTTGCACGATCGCTATGCCGGACAAGTCGCGGAGCTCCAGCAACCGGGCTTGAGTGCGTCCGTCGTCCTTGTCGCAAGCGGCGAGAATCAGCCGCCGAGCGCAGTGGATGACACCCTCACCGTGAATGAAGATAGCCCGGCGAGCGTGCTCAATGTGCGGGCGAATGATACCGACCCCAACTTAGACACGCTCACGATTGTTGGTATCAGCGATCCTCCGCATGGCGTTGCTGCCATCACAGGTGGTGGAACAGCAGTCAGCTATACACCCGATCCCAACTACAATGGCCCGGACAGCTTCACCTACACAATCAGCGATGGCCATGGCGGCAACGATACAGCCACAGTAACGGTCACGGTTATTCCAGATACCGTAGCACCGGTTGCGCAGATTACTTCGCCCGCTGAAGGCAAGCAGACCAATGCCGCATCCATTAATGTAGCCGGCACAGTTGATGACACCACAGCCACCATTACAGTCAATGGCGTGGCAGCCATCCTTAATGGTACGAACTGGACAGCGCAGCAAGTGCCGCTCGCCGAAGGCCCGAACACCTTAACCGCAACAGCCACAGATCCCTCAAACAACGCCGGCACCGCCACACGCCATGTAACCCGCGACAGCGTTGCCCCGGTTGTTGCCATCACCAATCCGCCGTCAGGCACCCGCGTAGTCAGCAGCTTCGTTGCAATACAGGGCACGGTGAATGATCCACAAGCACTCATCGGTGTCGGTGGTGCTCCCGGACAAATCACCACGGCCCCCAATTGGGCGGCGAGCCAAGTCATCCTTGCCGAGGGACTGAACACGATTCAGGCGCTTGCCTCAGATCCGGTCGGCAATACCAGCGCTCCATCTACTATTGAAGTCATCCGCGATACCACCGCTCCGGTAGTCGCCATCACCAGTCCGCTGGCCAACGCTGTATTGGGTGGAAACCAAGTGGCGGTAAGTGGCACCGTCTCCGATATCAGCCCAGTGACGGTGCAGGTTAACGGCTTGGATGCTTCGGTCAACGGCAATACGTTTTCACTGGCAAGCCTTCCGCTGGTGCAGGGCACTAATCAGATCATCGCCACCGCCACGGATACGCTGGGCAACCTGTCTTCGACAACCATCAACGTTTCCGTGGATACCACACCGCCGGCCATTACCATTGTCAGCCCTGTTGAAAACGCTGTTTTCAGCGAAAGCCCGGTTACTGTTTCCGGAACGGTGCAAGATGCAGCGGCGGTGGTGACGATCAACAGCCAACCCGCTGTGAATACAGCCGGAGCATTCACCCTCAATGTCCCAGTCATCGAAGGCCCCAACACCATTACCGCCATTGCCACCGATGCCTTAAGCCGCCAGCAAACAGATTCGGTTTCCGTGATTCTAGATACGGCTGGGCCGGTTGTTGCCATTACCTCACCGGCAGAAAACGCCGAACTCGCCGGCAGTCCCATTCGCGTTGCCGGCACGGTGCAGGATCTCACATCGGTGACACTTGATGTCAATGGCTTGCCTGCTACCCTTTCAAATGGCACCTGGAGTGTGGCTGAGGGGCTCCTTACCCCAGGGGCTAATACACTGACCCTCACCGCCCGGGATATATTTGGACACACCACTACGCTCACGCGCAGCGTGACGCGCCTGATCCCGCCGCAACTGACATTTACCTCCCCGGGCAATATGGCGTTATTGCCGGCCGGCACCGCAACCATCACCGGCACCGTTGATGTGCCGGGTTCGACCGTGACCGTGGGTGAAGTAGCAGCGGTTGTGACTCCGGGCAATCCTTCCACGTTTTCTGCACAGGTCCCGCTACATGAGGGAGCAAATCATATCCTCGGAGTGGCCACAAGCCCGGCTGGTTTGGTGGGCACAGCGGTCATCCACCTGGGCGTAGATACCAGCCCACCAGAGGTCGACATCACTTTTCCCGTCGATGGAGCTGTGGTGTTTGACAGTACAGTCGATGTGGCGGGGGTGCTGCTGAACGTGCCGGCCTTTCCCGGCGATACAGCCACCGTGCTTGTGAACAACATCGCTGCGTCCATCGGCTATCAGAGTTTTGCGCTTAGTGGCGTACCGCTTCAGTTGGGTTCGAACACCCTAACGGCGGTGGCGACCGACGGCCCGGGCAATAGCGCAACCCACACCATTACCGTGATTCGGCAGGAGCCTACGGGTCAGCGCATTGTGGAAATCTCCGGCGGCGGCCAAGCCGCTACCGTGCGCACCGAGCTGCCAGACCCACTGGTGGTGGAGCTGCGCGATGCGACCAATCAACCGGTGGCTGACCGCGCTGTCAATTTTTCCGTGACCCGAGGCGATGGGTCGTTCAATACGGGCGGGCAATCCAGGCGGCAGCTCAGCCTTCAAACCGGAGTCGATGGCCGTGCGTCGGTGCAGTGGACGCTCGGCTCGCATTCCGGGCCCGGTGTCAATCGTGTTGAGGCTACAGCCCCTGGGTTTACCGGCACAGCCCTATTTTTAGCAACCGCCAATCCCGGTCCAGCCACTGGGGTGAAGGGCACGATGGGTTTCATGCAAAAGGGTATCGCGGGCCAAACATTGCCGTTTCCTCTTATGGCTATGGCTCACGATGCGGCAGGCAACCCGGTTGCAGGGGTGCCGGTGCGCTTTGAGGTGGTCAAGGGCAGCGGAAACTTGGGCGGCCAGCCGTTTATGATCATGCCGACCGATGCGGCGGGTGTCACAGGCGCGCTCTTTACCCTCGGTGATGAACCGGGAATGAATACACACAGTGTTCAGGCCTCTTTTCCAGGGGCGTCTGATGAGCCGGTAATCTTTACAGCCACCGCAGCAGTGCCAGGCCGGCCAGAAGACACGTCGTTAAGCGGTGTGGTCCTTGATAACAGCAACGATCCTATTCCGCATGTTGCCATCCGCGTGCTGCATACAGCCTTGGAAACTTTTACCGATGCCGAAGGCCAATTCCACCTGCCGCAAGTGCCGGTGGGGCACCTGCATGTGGAAGCTGACGGCACAACCACCACCCGATCCGGCACCTGGCCGGTGCTGCACTATGAGCTCTTCACCATCAGCGGGATGGATAACACCGTGGGTATGCCCATCTACATGCCCTACATTGAAGTGAATAACGGCCAAGTGGTCGGAGGCCCGCAAGATCTCGTGCTGACGATGGAGAATGTCGAGGGGCTCGCATTTAAAGTCTTCGCCAACTCCGTCACGTGCGCAGGCGGCGTACCGCAATGCCTCGTGTCGGTCACCCAAGTGCATGCCGACAAGGTGCCGATGCCACCTGCCGGTGGCCTGATCCCGCGCCTGACTTGGACATTGCAGCCTCCCGGCACCCAGTTTAATCCGCCGGTGCAGGTGAGCTTGCCCAACACCGATGGGCTGTTGCCCGGCCAGGTAACTGAACTCTATTCCTTCGACCACGATATCGGCATGTTCGTCTCCATCGGGCCGGCGACAGTCAGCCAAGATGGAAAGGTGCTCGTTTCAGACCCAGGCTTTGGTATTGCCAAATCAGGCTGGGGATATGCTGGTGGTTCGCCCCCGCCGAGCCCGACTTGTGCGAGCAGCTGCGATGACGGTAACCCCTGTACGAGTGATTCCTGCTCTGTAGGCTTCTGTTTCCATATCAATAATGACACCATTACTCCGCCGCAGGGGCCAGATGATGATTGCCACCGCGAAGTGTGTCAGGGTGGAGCCATTACGAGCATCATCGATGATACTGAAGAAGCACCCGGCGATCCGCCCAACAACTGCAAGCGGGGCAAGTGTGTTGGCGGCAGCCCTGCCGGCACAGAGAATGATGACGGCGATGTGCCGCTGCCGGGTGACCCGCAGGACTGTTTCCGCGAAGCGTGCCACAACGGCAATCCCATCACGGTGACGGATGACAGCGAGAATCCGCAGAATCCCATATTCGATGATCCGCAAGACTGTATTAACCTGGTTTGCCGCAGTGGCGTTAAGGTGAATGGGCCGGATAACAATGAAATGCCGAACGATCCAGGCACGGATGACGACTGTATGGTCTGGCAGTGCAATGGCGGCTCACCCATCGAATTGCCGGATCCACGCGACATCTTCGAGGCTGAGCGGCCTCCGCAAAGCAGTGACGATCATGATTGTTATGCTGAATTCTGCCACGAAGGCAACCCGGTTACACTGCCGGATATCCGCAACGTGAATAACGAAATTCCACTGGATACCCCGGGAGATTGTTTAATACCGATTCGCTGTGATTGGCGCGACCCGTTCGCCGCCAACAACAACGGCGTTCTGGAAATCGTTGACACCAGCGACCCGGCCTGCACCGCACCCTGATGAATATGAAACAGACTTGGATTGCAGCCGCGCTCTTGATGATTGTGGGTATTTCCCCTGCCGCCGCATCTGCTGCGCAGCTTAACGACTCGTGCTCAGCCTCAGCCAACAACCAGACTATCCCGGTCAATGCCGATGGCACCTTTGCCATTCCCAATGTGTCCACATTCGGAACGCTGTTTCGCGTGCGGGTGACCTGTCCCGGGGCAGCAGGCACGCTGGCGGGCCATACCGAGTTTCGGCTCCCGGTTGCCAACGGCTCCACAAACTTTACCCAGCCCATCGTGCTCGGAGTTGTTGATCCCATTCCTGAAGAGTTGGAGCTGGAAGTTAATCCCTCAACCCTCGCTCAACCCGGGCAGACCGTCCAAGTAACTGTGACGGCGCTGTTGCCGGATCAAAGTGAGCAGGATGTCACCACAGCCCCCGGCACCGCGTATATCACCACCAATCCCGCCATCGCCACGGTAGACGGCGCGGGGGTTGTGACGGCGGTCTCCAGCGGCACGGTACTCGTGGCCGCCACGGTCGAAGGGGTCATCGGCTCGGTGTCGCTGACGGTAGCCCTCAATGTCGATTCAGATAGCGATGGGCTGCCGGATGACTTCGAGATTGCCAACGGATTAAATCCCAACAACCCCGCCGATGCCGGCTTCGATCCGGACAACGACGGCCTGACCAACCTGCAAGAATTCCAGAACGGCTCGTCGCTGACAATCGCCGATACCGATGGTGATGGACTGACCGACGGGGAGGATGTGTCGCGGGGATTAAGCCCCATCGATCCCGACTCTGACGATGATGGCGTACTCGATGGCGCAGAGGTCGCGTTTGGTTCTGATCCGCTGGATGCGGATAGCGATAACGATGGATTGCCTGATGGAGTCGAGGTGCGGATCCTCGGTAATCCGCTCAACGCCAGCCCCAATGGCGACGCAGACTTTGATCAGCTCAGTAATCTCGATGAGGTGCTCCTCGGGACAGACCCGTTGGATCCGGATACGGATAATGACACGGTCTTCGATGGGGTAGAGGTGCAACTGGGCTGCAATCCGGTAGCGCCAGATCCCTCCACGATCACCGGCCGCACCGTTGACCGCGATGCGCAATCGGTGGCGAATGCCGCGGTGCAGATTCTTGGATTGACAAATCAATCACCCGCAGGGACTACCAATGGCAATGGGGTATTTACGATCCCCGGCGTCTTGTCCTGCCGGGCGGCGGTGGTGCGTGCCAGCGCTGAGGTGGTGCAGGGTGGGCAGACGCTCAATGGCTTGTCTGCGCCCATGCCGCTGGTCAATAACGGAATCACTGACGTGGGCACATTTTTGCTAACCGGCGCTGAAGAAACAGGGCTCTATCCGGCTCAGCGCCTGCTGGCGGGCAATAGCCCGACCGATGTGGCTGCGGGCGACCTTAATAAAGATGGCCTCTTGGATTTGGTGACCGCGAATGAAGGCAGCAACGATTTATCGATCTTCTATGGCCGTGGCCGCCTTCTGTTTACTGAAGAGCAACGGCTGGCGGCGGGAAGTATTCCATCGGCTGTGTCCATTGCCGATGTAGATGCTGACAGTAACTTGGACATCCTTGTAGCCAATGCCGGCAGCGACACGGTGGGCGTGTATGCCGGTGACGGTACAGGAAACTTTGACGCTCCGATTTTGTTGCCGGTAGGCGACGCGCCGGTGGCACTCGTAGTCGCGGATCTGGATGCGGACCGAACCCTAGATTTGGCAACGGTGAATATAGGCGGCACCTTGTCAGTCTATACAGACTCCTTAACAGTCCGCCACACTGAAATTGTCATTGGCACACAGCCGCGCACTCTTGCTGTGGGTGATGTCAACCGCGATGGCCATGTGGATTTGCTCACCGCGAAGGTGATCTTTCCTAATGCTTTGACCGTGCTTTTGGGTGACAGCACAGGTGATTTTCCAGCGCAGGTTGATTTTTCTGTTGGTGGAGCCCCGGTGTCGATTGCCGTGGGTGATGTCAACGGTGACAACCGAGTGGACGTCGTAACAGCCAATCAAAACACGTATGACTTATCGGTGTTCCTGGCGGTGGCGCAAGGCCCGGGGATTTTTGAGCCGGAGCAGCGTGTGCCCCTTATCCCTGGCCCGAACCCGGATACCGTGGTGCTGGCCGATGTGAATCATGATGAACATCTCGATGCGCTTGTGGCCAATCACGGGGCGATTTCGAATATTGGCAAGCTCGGTGAGTTGTCGGTGGTGCTGGGCAACGGCGATGGTACTTTCGGGCCGGTGCGATCAGTGGCTACCGGCAACGGCCCCGACGGCTTAGTGGTGCGCGACTTTGATGGAGACAATCAATTAGATGCGGTTATACCAATGTCGCCCAGCCATACGGTGGCGGTGCTCGGCGGCACCGGCGATGGCGGCTTTTATGGCGCTAAGCGCATAGGCTTAAATTTCAGCACAGCTCCTGGCTTTGTGGTGGCTGCTGATGTTAATGAAGATGGCCAAGATGATATTGCCACTGAGAATTCCATTAACACGGTGTTGTTCCTCTCGCAGCCCGATGGTGGGTATGACGACATTCCGCTCTTTGAAGGTGCCCCGGCAGGCGGAGTGGCGTTTGGCGATCTCGATGGTGACAACCATCTAGACGCAGTGGGTTCAACTGGAAATACATTGACGGTGCAGCGGGGCAACGGCGATGGCACATTCCAGCCGCTGGTTCAATTGGATATCAGCAGCATTGCTCCGCTGTTTGAGCTTGCCATTGGCTTAATTGATGGCGATAACTTGCCTGATGTGGTCGCACTGATTGCCGATCCACAACTGCTGCTGCATGTAGCGGTCTTCAAGGGCTTAGGGGGCGGCGCACTGACATCCTTGTTCCGCTTTGGCCTGGTGCAGGGCGCGGTGAAGGATTTGGTCTTGAAGGAAGTGACTGGTGACAACTTCTTGGACTTGGTTCTCAGCCGTGACTTCGCCAACGGTAACTCGAAGACTATCTCGGTTATCCCCGGCTTGGGCGATGGAACCTTTACCGGTGAACAAACCTACGATGTTGATTCGGGTATCCGGGGCCTGGAGGTAGCTGATGTGAATGAGGACTCATTCGCCGACATCATCACCGGCGGTTCGACTCGGGTCTCGGTGCTGCTGAATCCCGGGAATGGCGTTTTCGGGGTCCCGGTGCGCATCTCCGCCGGTCATGGGCCGAATGGCGTGACGGTGACCGATGCCAATCAAGATGGCCACCAGGACATTGTCGTTGCGGACTTTATCTCGGAGGACGTGGCGGTCTTATTCGGAAACGGGAACGGCACCTTTACCGAAGAGCAGCGCTTCGTCAGCAGCGGTTTGACCTTCGGGGTTGTGGCTGGCAACTTCTGCGGCACCGCAGCCCCGGATCTTGCGCTTACTACTTATGGCGCGTTTGGCCGCAACGCGGAGCTTAATATTCTCTGCCACTTGGAAACAGATATCGCCGGAGTGGCACCTACGGTGGATATTATCGAGCCAACCGCCAATGACACGGCCATCGAGGGCGCCAATCTTTACATCGAAGCTATGGCTACCGATGATGTGGCGGTGCGCAAAGTTTCCCTATTAGTTAACGGTGCGCTGATTTCTGTGCAAACTCATCCAACGTACGGTCTTGATTTTCCAGTTCCCAGTGGAATCACCGAACTGACCATCAGTGCGGTGGCCGAAGATTACGGCGGCAATGTTTCGCAAGTTTCACAGGTGACAGTGCCGGTGGTGCCTCCCCCAGCTGACCAACCGCCGACTGTTGCTATTCTTGAGCCAGATGAGGGCACAAGCCTTATTGAAGGCACCCAGGTGACTGTGCGCGTTTTTGCCGACGATGATGTGGGAATTCAGTTCGTGCGTTTCACCATCGAAGATGGTGAAAACAGCCGCGCTGACTTCACGTTCCCCTATGAGGCCACTTTCACCGTGCCTGGATTGGCGGAGTTTGACTTGGTGGTGACCGCCACCGATACGGCAGGACAGTCAACCCAAGTGAGCCGATTCTTGCCCATCGTTGCGGATCCACGGACGACGGTGATCGGCACGGTGGTCGATGGGGCTGGTGCCCCAGTTACGGATGCTGAAGTTGTCTTTGATAACTGCCCGCAGGCCACCACCAGCGGGCTTGATGGAGCATTTTCTGTACCCGGTTGCCCAACGGTTAATGGCGACATTGCGGCGTTCGTTAATATCACCATTGGCCCCATCTTCTACTTCGGGCAATCTGCACCCACTGCGCCGGTTGTGGGTGGCACTACCGACGTTGGCCAGATCGTGCTGCAGCCGCAGTAAAATTCCTTTCGCAGCAAAATCCCTTTTCAGCGTCATCATTCCGCAGTATAATAAAAACCCTACAAAATGGTCATCATTGAGGTTCCTGAAAACCCCAATTGCGAGGCTTCGGAACTGCGTGTCTTCCACGATGTGGAAGCTGCCAGAGCTGCAGCACAGGTGTGTCTTGAGCAGCGTCCAGGTGAGCCTGCTTGGTACGAGGTCACCGGCTGGACCCTTTCCAACACACCCGTACCTGCTTTTGGCCAGCGAGTCGATGACTCAGGCGAAGGCCTGGCGGTTTTAGTTCGCGGAGGTGACGCCGGCGTTCGCATTCGCCCTGCTGGCTCAAGTGATGCCTGGAGCCTGGACAATCCCAATCAATTGGGGGTTCCTTTCCTATTAATCGTCAATGACGGGCGGTCTGTTGTATACAGTGAGGTGGTGCATGGCTGACACATTAGCATCCAAACGGCTTGAGGAGTTCCTGAAGGAATCTCCCAACGCCACCAAAGAAGAAATCGCCGGCTTTAACAAGCTCGTCGAAGACTATTTTACGGGCCAAATGACGCCTGATGAATTCAAAGGCCGCCGGTTGATGATGGGCACCTACGGCATCCGCAATACTAAAGACATCCACATGATGCGCATCAAGATCCCGGCAGGCAAGGTAAACGCCGAACAGCTTGAAGCGCTTGCCGACGTCGCTGACAGCTATTCCAAGGGCATCGGCCACTGGACAACCCGCCAGGACATGCAGCTTTACTGGATTCCTACGAAGGAATCCCCTGTGGTGATGGCTAAGTGCGCCGCGGTTGGCCTGACTACGCGCGAAGCGTGCGGCAATAGTGTCAGAAATGTCACGGCGTGCCCGTTTGCCGGGGTAAGCCCCAGCGAGCTGTTTGATGTAACGGGGCATGCCGAAGCTATCATGCGCCACTTCCTACGCAACAAGGCAAGCCAGAATTTGCCGCGCAAGTTTAAGATCGCTTTAGAGGGCTGTCCGACAGATCACGCCAAGACTGCTATTCACGACATTGGTGCCGTCGCTGCGGTGCAGATGGTGGGTGGTAAGAAACAGTTAGGGTTTAAAGTTTATATTGGAGGCGGCTTAGGCGCTGCCCCCATGCAGGCGATTTTGCTTGAGCCGTTTACCCCGGTTGAGGATTTCCTGCGAACCTGCGAAGCCGCTGTCCGCATCCACGACCGTTTAGGCAACCGCAAGAACAAGGCCCAGGCGCGCATTAAGTTCGTGGTCAAGACACTTGGCGCCGATAAATTCCGCCAGGAAGTTTTTGCCGAGCGCGAAAAGCTGCCTAAGTACACTTATCCTGAAATGTATGTGACTGAGACCGACGAAAAGCCTGGAGTTGCGCAAAACGTGCCACCGGTGATGAACGTCAACGGTACTTTCAAGCGCTGGATGTTCACCAACGTCATCGGCCAGAAGCAAGACGGCTTCTCGACGGTCACTATCCGCCTGCGCCTGGGCGATCAGTCCTCCAAGCAGATGCGCGAGCTTGCCAAAATCCTTCGCAAGTTTGGCGCAAGTTGCCGCGTCGTCATCACGCAAAACCTCATGCTTCGCTGGGTGCGCAATGAGCATCTGCAGGCGCTCTTTGCCGCGCTTGAGCCGCTTGGCATGGCTGAAACCGAGGCAGAGAAGCTCTACGACGTCACTTCCTGCCCCGGGGCAGAAACGTGCCAACTGGGTATTTCTGCGTCACGAGGATTAGCGCGTGCGCTGGAATCAGAGATGAAAAAAGCGAACCTTACCGGTGAAGATATCGACAATGTTCGCATTAAGGTCAGCGGATGCCCCAACTCCTGCGGTCAACACCACATCGCCGACATCGGATTCTTCGGCGGTGCTAAAAAAGTGGGCGAGCATTTAGCCCCTCACTTTCAGTTGATGGTTGGCGGCATGACCGAAGAGGGCAAAGCAGTCTTTGCGCAAAACGTGATCAAGCTGCCTGCGAAGAGAATTCCCGATGCGGTCATCAAGATGCTTGAGCTTTACCGCAAAGACCGCACCTCGCCTAAAGAAACGTTTCCGAATTTCAGTGGCCGCGTAGGCGTCGTCTACTGGAAGGCGGCGCTTGAGCCTTTCACGACGCTGCCTGCTTACGAGCAGACGCCGGAAGCCTATCGTGACTGGGGGGCTGAGGAAGAATTCAGCCTCGGCGGCATGGGCCCCGGCGAGTGCGCCGCTTAAGCTATCTTCTTGAATCTCTGATTAGTGAAAATGCTATACTTTAAACACAACCGATGAGCCCAACAGTCTTCAGGTATAAGAATTACCGGCTTTTTTTCTTTTCTCGCGAGGAAACCCGAAAGCATGTGCATGTTGTTTCACCTGAAGGCGAAGCGAAGTTCTGGTTGGAACCCATTGTGGCGCTAGCAGAAAGTTTTCGCCTGGATCCTAGGCAGCTGAAAGAGCTTCAGGGAGTTATTGAAAGGAGAAAAGATGAGATCATTAGAGCATGGAACAAACACTTCAAGCCTTGAAGTAGTCAGTGTTTCGCCGCATGGTATTTGGCTTTATGTGCGGGGAAAAGAACATTTTCTTCCTTACGAAGAGTTTCCCTGGTTTAAGGATGCGCGGCTTTCTGATATTTATAGCGTTCGGCTGATTCACGGGCGTTTTTTGCGCTGGGAAATTCTTGATGTGGAATTAGCACTCGATTCTCTTGACCACCCCGATCGTTATCCGTTGAAATATAATTAATTCTGTAGGCGGCATGGGCCCCGGCGAATACGCCGCGTGATCTTAATTTAATTATTGCGGCTGCTTTTCGCTTTCAATAGATATTGTTGGCATCGCTATGATTCACGCTACCAGACGATCTGCCTATTGTGTTTTTGTGCTTGTGCTTAGCACATGCGGGGGATTTGGCAGGCTCTTGTTTGCTGACGATAAGCTTCAAAGTGAGTTACCATCGATAATAATTACCGAAAAAAGTCCGGTTAAACTCACTACTATCAAAGAAGTTTCTGCATGGTTGCTTCGCCACTCAGCGCGACTCACCCGGTTAATAAATCACTCAGATACTTTCAAATATAACGTGCTGCTCGATCACGCCACCATAGCGTTTCATCAACGTCTATTCTGTGTGCCTGATCAGACCCCACCCGCTTGTCTGCCTGAATGCCGCATAGCTTGGCACCCAGCACCCAGTCACAGCATCCAAAAAGAGGAAGAATGTCTTGAGTGGCAGCAGAAACATCCGGATTTACGTTATCATGTCGTAAAAGAAGAAGAGCGTTTTATTGCGCAGATTCCAACTATTCATCATGGGCAGCGGTGGGAGATTCGGGGAAACCGGGTCGTGGCGTGGTGGTGCGATCTCTCAAAAAATGTTTGTGTCGAAAATTCTGAGACTGTTTCGAATACGCCGCTAGGAGTAGTCCGCAACACTCGCAGTAAATGTACAACAACCCAGCGTTTCGTACCACTTGGGATAGATAATTCATGCGGCCAAGAACCAGATGTAGCAGCACGACAAGCTCGCTTTTTTTCTCCAGCAAGGATCCTCACCGTAGCCGTAGATCCAGCAGGCCCAGTTAGTTACATAAGCATGGATCCTCCAGGCGCAGAAGGTGTCCCAAAGGATGATACAAAAAATCGCTACCTACCGTGAAATTCAATAGATTAAATTTCATGAAACATGGCCTTCGATGGGTAATGGGGAATCTGGGGACACAGGACTTATTTCGCGGCGGGGGAAGGAATCTCCCGCCGCGATTGTTTTATAGAAAGCCGGTGCCAGCCTAAATAGTACCGACTAAAATCCGGAAACCGTGCCGGAAATTCCAGAGGCGTTCCTCCGAATGGTGACAAGGAGTCGGCCGTGAAGCAGCGGGTTATTGGGATATTAGTGTTTGGTGGAAGGTTCCTGATCGCCGGGGTGACGAGTTTGACGTATGACATTATGGCAATGCTCCACAGTACGACAGCAAATATTACTCCGTTTCCAAAGGACCTTTTCATCCTTGCCACGTTCGATGGGCTTATGTGCGTAATCGTTGGCGTTGGGCTGCTGGGGTTACGGAGGTGGGCGCGTTGGTTGACAATAGCAGCAGCCGGTATTTCATTGCTTACCCTTGTAATTGGTATCACGCGCGGAGAAATATTCCGATTAGCTTGGACACGTCATTCGTGGCTTACGTATCCACTATGGGACATTCTCGCGGTATGGTACTTTTTGCAACCATCGGTGAAAGCACAGTTCATCTCGAAGGAATCCTAGAAAATGAAATTCCCATGGAATTTCGGTGCCACAATACCTAATTGATGGTAGCGGGTGGTGCCGGAGGAAAGTTTTGAAGGACGTCTCGGCCGACATTGTAAGCCGTTCCTCATCTCCTAACTGACAGCGGATGACGCGCTTGCGTAGCGAGAGACGGACGGAGAAACTTTCCGCAGGCGACAGGACCCGCTTCCATAAAAAAGAGGATGAGGCTGATTAAATAGATGACGTGGAGAAGTGGCAAAACAGGGGGAGAAAAGAAATGCGTATGTTGATGAAGGTGAATATCCCGGTTGAAGCGGGGAACAAGGCTGTAAGAGAGGGCGCGTTGGGCAAGACGATACAGCAGATTCTTCAGGCTCAGCGGCCGGAAGCGGTGTACTTTGTGGCTGAGAACGGCCAGCGCTGCGGCTACCTGATCGTCAATCTTCAAGATGCTTCTAAGATTCCTTCGCTGGCAGAGCCGTGGTTTCTGGCGTTTAACGCATCCATCGAGCTTAACCCGGTGATGACGCCGGATGACCTGCAAAAAGCGTCTGCAGACATCGAGTCGAGTGCGAAGGCCTACGGCCAGGAAGCCCTCGCCGTTCGGTAAGAAAAAATAGATTCAGGATTTAGAGCGCGGCGGGGGAAAGATCCCTCGCCGCAGCGTTTTCCGGCGACTGGTTGTGATACAATCTGACCAATGAAGACCCGCCTTCGAAATCTACAGATTGTTGGTATGATAGCCGTTCTAATCGCCGTTCTTGGTTGTCTCGCTGCTGTAGCGGATCTTACAACATACAAGCTACGCAATCTCGGATCAGACTATAGCAATAAGGAAGCTGCGCGCGTTGAAACACAATTCATAGAACACAGACGCGAGGTGTTCAAACAGGTAGCCGGATGGATCATTATTTTCATTGCGGGAAGCCTATTAGTTAAGCGTAAGGAAAATAAAGGTTTGTTTAATTAAATAGAAGGCGCGGCGTGGGTTTCAAATCCTCCGCTGCGAGCGTTGAGAAGCATCGCAAGGTTGTGTAAGATATTTCTGTTTTAGCTTCAAGAATCCTTCCAGTTCCACGCGCACAAACAAACCCGCAAGAGCACTACCCGCACAACACCTGGGGTTTAAAACTTGCAGATGTGATAACAGATATGTTATCATTACCAATGGGAGGCGGCGGTGCTTGCTATCCTTCACTACCCAAGCGGCGATTCGGGGCCGGTTGCCAGGTATTTAAGAGAATTGGCCATACAAAGGCCGAAAGCGTTCTCGAAGTTAGCGATGGATTTGGAGATTTTAGGTTCTGAAGGTCTGCGTTCCAGGCGCTTATCTATTAAGCCACTAGGCGGGAGGCTCTGGGAATTGAAGCGGTTGCATGAGGGTATCCAGTACCGGATTTTCTTTCATGTCTGGAACAAAGAGGTATGGCTCTTGCATAGCATAGAGAAGAAAAGCGCGAAAACTCCAAAGGATGATTTAGAGCTGGCGCATAAACGGCAAAGAGAGATGGAGGCCCAATGAGAGGTTTCGATAAGCAGCTTCATGAGTTATTGGCTGAGCATCCTGAAGCAGCCATGGAATATGCCCGGCTGTTTGCTGAGCTGCCCATAGGCACGCAATTGGCCATTATGCGCAGGCGCCGAAAGCTTTCCCAAAGAACAATGGCAAAGAAAATCAAGCTTCCCCAACCGCACGTTGCCAGGACCGAAAGTCTTCGCCATGATCCGCGCATTTCTTCTGTTTTGAAGGCGGCAAAAGCGTTGCATTGCAGGCTATTGCTGGTTCCGGAAGAGGATTTAAAGCGCCTGGCGACTGCTTAAATGAAGAGGTAAGCGATGAAAGAAAAGGCATTCCAGGAATTACTTGAGAGTGTTAAGCAAGCAAGAGAGATCATGGTAGTGGGCCGGTTCTGATTAAAGTGAAGGCGCGGCGAGGAGCAGGTTTCCCGCCGCGATTGTTTTATAGTGGCTGGAAAGCCCCAGTTGGCATACACTAGCCTTTAATGAAATCAACCGCACGGTTGGAAGCGTTCAGCGATGGGGTTTTCGCCATTGCGATTACGCTGCTTATCCTCGAAATAAAAATCCCGCACACAGACGCCGCTGCCCAAGGCGGCTTGGCGCAAGCGCTCTTCGCCCTATGGCCTGCCTACGGAGCGTATGTGTTGAGTTTTGTGATGATTGGCATTTACTGGGCGAATCACCACTACCTCTACAATTTCTACGCCAAGACCGACCATGCCATGAACCTGCTTACCGTGCTGTTTTTGATGTGCATTTCCTTTGTGCCGTTTCCGACGGCGATTCTCGGGCAGTACATCATGCACCCTGAAAACCGCCGCGCCGCAGCCGCCTTCTATGCGCTGGGCATGCTGCTTCCGGCAGCGTCGGGGCTGCTCTGTTGGTGGTACGCAAGCCACCGTTTTCGCCTTATGGATCCCGAGCTAAGCCCGACTTTTGTGCGTTCGCTCACGCGGCAATTTGCCGTTTCCAATCTGATCTATGTTGCAGCGCTAGCTGTGGCGTTTTGGAAGCCTTTAGTGAGCCTTGCCATTTGCGTCGGTTTAGCGTGCCTTTATCTGCGGCCGCCTCCGAAGCCGGTTTATCGCTGACGCAGGTTAGATTGGCTGAACACCCTCTTTGATGAGCTGCTCCACCGTTTCTAAGGTGAACACAACCCCATATTCGTAGGGCGGGTTCTGGCTGGTGCTTTTAATCGTTCCTTCAGCAGAGCGTTTTTTCCCGCTTGGAAGAAGCAAGGTGGTGGTAACCCGTTCCCCCGCCTCCAGTAGAGCGGTAGAGATAAAACGGTACCCGAGCAGGCTAATGTCCACTTGAGTCCCTTCAATCTGTTGCCCTGATGTCCGGATGATTCTTAGGGGGCTCGTGATTCTTAGCCGCTGCTGCCGCCGCTTATCCGACTCGCCGTTACTCATACCATGAATTGTACCACGAGAAAAAGAGGGATGATTCTGATTAAATAAAAAACGCGGCGCTCCATAACGGGGCGCCGCGCTGTTTTAAACAGCCTGAAATGACTGTGCGCGCGTGTAGCTCATCTCCATGGCCTTGAACTCTTTGCCTTCAGGCGTGTGCATGTAGGTCACATAGGTGGTGTGATTGGCGTCAACCGACGTGAACATTGCCCGGGACTTGCGGTGCGCTTCGCCTGTCATCGGGCAGCTGAAGTCGGACTGCTCGGCAAGCGTCTTGGTGGCTGCATCGAACTGCCCGATGGATGTCATCATGCCGGTGGACATATTGTCGAGCCAGATGGAGTTGTACTCTTTGCGGATATTGTCGTAGCCGGTAAATCCCAGCCCCTCAAAAGCCGGCATGTCTTTTCCTTCGCCGCGAAATTCCTGCTTCAGGAAGCGCCCGCCGAATATAAAGCTCATTGTGGCGGTGCCGGTCATGG
>ORMF010148748.1_pt1 | contig 18512 bp, 18 predicted proteins | sample 1779871 | NCBI WGS metagenome assembly ORMF01 (sample SAMEA104232316, study PRJEB22302) | groundwater metagenome | biome: forest; feature: aquifer; material: groundwater | place: USA | collected 2011-08-07 | depth 5.4 m | reverse complement strand
TTCGCGAGCTTTGGCTTGGGATTCAGAAAGTTGTACAGGGGAAAGTTCTGGTTTGGGTTTGGGGGAGTTGGAAGAAGACATTTCGATAAAAGAGGGGGTCATGGGATTATTGTATCATGGGTTATAAATTTAATCGATTCAAAAGTCTTAATCTTAAAAATTCAAATTTTTCAAAAAACTCCTGCGGTGAATTGGGGAAATTCCATGTCGTTTAATCATTTTGTAGTGAAGACTGGTACCGTAGCCCTTATGAATATCAAATTTGTACTGCGGAAATTTTTTAGACAGACGGATCATTTTTTTATCACGTAAGACTTTGGCGACCACAGAAGCAAGAGCAATCAAAGGTTCTTTCTCGTCACCTTTGATGATTGTTTTTTGGTTCTTGAATTTTCTAGGCGCATATAATGAACCATCCAAAATGATTTTGGTATTTACCGTGGCGTCTAATTTTTTTAAATTAGACGCCACGGCCACGCGCAAAGCTTTTGATAGTCCAATTCGGTCAATCACAGACGCCGAAACAAAAGTGACGGCGTAAAAAACTTTCTTTTCTAGGGAAAGTTTTTTAATCTTTGCAAACCACTCTTCCCTTTGCTCTCGTGATAGTTGTTTAGATTCTTTTACTTTCGAGAAATTGGTTTTAAGCATTCTGTCAGAAGCTACAAAAGCACCGACTGCCAAGGGGCCCGCAAGCGGGCCCCTTCCAACTTCATCAACACCGATAATAAGATTCGAAAAAGTTATATTATTCACTTCCGAAGGAAATGCTTAACCCGCAAGATGATGGCGCGTATCCTCTATATACACAACTGCTATACCAACCGCAGGTAGGAAGACCTGCTGTCACACAAGTCGTACCATTGGGATAATTGCTATTTTGACTGACAATATTGGTTTCAAGTGTTGACCTTAAAGCATAACTGCCTCCACCCGCTGTCGAATAGTATTGATAGTCTGAACTATTTCCTCCACCGGCAAATTTTGGATCAACAGGAAGCTTTGACATGGTACCTGCAGCAATAAGAGCAATAGACAGACAATCGGTAGTTCCGTTTATATACGCATTAGCACAGTCAGGGTAGCTAGTATTTGAACTCCTATAATTTTCTAAAGCTATCCGAATTTGTCTTAAATCACTAAGTCGTACTGCATCGCGTGATCGTGCTCGTGTGGTATTTAAATTTGCCATGATTACTGATGAGAGTAGGCTTATAATAGAAATTACAACTAATAGTTCGATGAGGGTAAACCCGAAGTTTCTAGTTAGTCTTATATTCATAATCTCTTGCCATTTCATTTTAAACATAAATGTCATTTTATAAATGATTAGGAATTACCTCATTTTTCATAGTTTCTGATACAGCTCTTTCCTTAAAGTTGTCTTTAAACAAAGAAAGTGATACAAAAAAAGCAACCGCAAAAAAAATGCAGGAAATTCCGACAAGAACATGCTGTGCGCTACGTTCATTTTTGGCAAGGCCAATTTTCATAACCAGAATTACCATTTTGGAGGCAACGCGCTCCACCTTTCGTGTCCTATAACCAACATTTGTTAAATTGTTTTCGTCAAATTGAACGTTTACCATAATTAAAAAATTTATTTACAAACATAACTACTGTCGGCCCAATTTCCACTAGTCGCGTCATTGTATGTGATGTACGCGCCGGTTCTTTCAGACCAATAACCCAAATGTAAGCCAAAATATGTTGGTCCTGTATAACAATAAAAACGATAGGCAAAGGTGCCCAATACAGGGGGGTCTACAGCAATGTTGTTAACTGGGTCACGCGGCACAACTGGCATCATGCCGCTCGCGGACAGAAAAGTTAAGAAAGCAGGCGGAGTTCCTGCACCTTGAGAACTATAGTCCCACCCGCCAAGATTGACATCATGGCTAAAACCTCCGCAAGCTGTTCCGCCGTCTTTCGGCAGACATCCGTACGTGTTATAAAAAAGATTTATTGCAACCAAAATATTATGCATATCTTCCTGTCTACGAGCATCTTTAGCTTTTACTTTAGCAGTTGCGAGATTCGAGACTACAACAGACGAAAGTAGCCCAATTATTGATATAACAACAAGTAACTCGATCAAAGTAAACCCCTTTTTTATATTCATAAAAAATTAAAATCGTTTATCTGGTTGTGGAGATACGACTGGCGGTTTCTGGTTTTTTACACTTGAATGTCCAGTAAACAAAATTATAAAGGTTGATAACAGGCAAATTACAATAACCGCTATAAAAACTTTTTTTACACCCACCTCATCCTTAGCAAGTCCAAGCTTCATCACAAATCTTGTTAGTGAGGACTGCCGAGAATTTGAAAGTTGCCGAGGCATAGATTGAATCAGATTGTTTTCATCAAATTGCACATTTGTCATAATTTTGTCTTAATTTCGATAATTAAAATTTCACTTAGTTAGTATATACCATTATAATACAGATACATATGTCAATACAATTCACTCACTTACATGTCCACAGTCATTACTCTCTGCTAAATGCTCTACCAAAGATCGATGATCTTATAGAATCCGCAAAAAAAGACGGCATGGAGGCTCTTGCCTTGACTGACAATGGCAACATGTACGGCGCTATTGAATTTTATAAAGCGTGCAAAGCTCAAAAGATCAAACCAATAATTGGTGTCGACACTTATCTTGCTCTACGAACAAGACAAGATAAACAATCTGGCATAGACAACCGCAGGCACAGATTGATTCTCCTTGCAAAAAACACCGAGGGTTATGCAAATCTTCTTAGATTGGTAACAGCCTCGTACCTTGAAGGTTTCTATTACAAACCGAGAATTGACCGAGAACTTCTTTCTAAACACTCTCTAGGACTTGTCGCTATTTCCACTTTTTGGCAAAGCGAGATTTGCGACTTTGTCTCATCGAATGATTTACAAAAAGCAAAAGAAACTTTGGATTTTTATCGAAATGTTTTCGGAGAGAAAAATTTCTTTCAAGAAATCACGAATCAAAGCGATGATAGTAGCCACGCGAAACTGCGAAAAAATCTAATTGAATTTGCCAAAAAGGAAAACTTCAATCTCGTAGCCTCTCAAGATGTCTATTATATAAACCCAGAAGATCGAAAAATTCGTGATGTCCTTCTCTCTATTCAATCATCTGGAGACATGAAAGAGCGAAATACCGGTGCAGAAGTCGATTTATCTTTCATCTCGACCAAACAAGCCTTAAAAAATTTTAAAGATGTACCCGAAGCGCTCGAAAATAACCAGAAAATTGTTTCGATGTGTAATTTGGATTTGTCTCTCGGTAAATGGGTATTTCCCGACTACAAAATTCAAAACGGCCAAAATGCGAACGACGAACTGAAAAAACTGGTTTATGACGGAATTGAAAAAAGAAAAGTTGAACTCACCGACGAAATTTCAAAACGTATCGAATACGAACTCGAAGTTATTTTTGACAAAGGTTACGCGCCGTATTTTCTGGTAGTTTCAGATTTGCTCAATTTTGCTCACAAAGCTGGAATTCTGACCACAATTCGCGGTTCGGTCGCGGGCTCCATGGTTACTTTTCTTGCCGGAATCACAAATGTAAATCCAATTGAGTACAAATTACCATTCGAAAGATTTCTCAATCCCGAAAGACCTTCCGCGCCCGATATCGACATGGATTACGCCGATAATCGTCGAGACGAGATGATCGCCTACGCCAAAGAAAAGTACGGTTCTGACAAAGTCGCGCAAATTGGTACTTTTGGAACAATGATGGCACGCGGTTCGGTGCGTGATGTCGCGCGCTCACTTGGACATCCATACGAAGTCGGTGATCGAATTGCCAAGCTGATTCCAATGGGAAGCCAAGGCTTTCCAATGACGATCAAACATGCGCTTGAACTTGTCCCAGAACTTAAAGATCTCTATAAAAAAGAAGATGACGCAAAAGAAATCATTGATATTGCGCTCAAAATCGAAGGTAATGCTAGACACATCTCTGTTCACGCCGCAGGTGTCGTGATTTCGCCGACACCACTAACTGATTTCACACCACTTCAATTTGACACCAAAGGCGAAAACAAAATCATTACACAATATGACATGTATTCTATTGAAGAGGCGGGACTTTTGAAATTTGATTTTCTTGGTATAAAAAATTTGTCGATCCTTGCCGATTCGGTGAAACTCGCAAAAAATTTGGAAAATATTTCCGTAGATATCGAAAATGTTCCGATTCAAGATAAAAAAACTTTTGAGATGCTGGCAAAGGGCGCAACTGTCGGATTATTTCAATTGAATGGCGCCGGTATGACCAAGTATCTCATGGATTTGAAACCAACTTCGATTCACGATATCAATGCAATGGTCGCTCTTTATCGTCCCGGTCCAATGGAATCTATTCCTCAATACATTGAAAGAAAACACGACACCAAACTTGTGAAATATCTTGATCCTAGAATGAAGGACATTTTGGACGAGTCTTATGGCGTTATCACATATCAAGATGACGTGATGATGATTGCGGTGAAACTCGGCGGATATTCATGGCTCGAAGGGGACAAACTTCGCAAAGCCATGGGCAAGAAAATTCCGGCAGAAATGGAATCACAAAAAGAGAAATTACTTGAAGGTCTGGAGAAAAATGGAATGACAAAAGAAAAATCACAGGAACTTTGGAGACTGATTGAACCGTTCGCCGCTTACGGATTCAACAAAGCGCATGCCGCAAGCTATGGCAAAGTCGCTTATCAAACTTCATATATGAAAGCCAATTTTCCGGCAATTTATATGTCCGCAGTTCTCACTGCCGATTCTGGTGATGTTGAAAAAATTGGTGAAATCATCGCTGAATGCAAACGCATGGGAATTCCGGTACTACCACCATCTCTCAACGAAAGTTTTTCGGGATTTACTGTGGTAAAAAGTGCAACTGGTGAAAAAGATAAAATTCGTTTCGGCCTTACCACTATCAAAAACTTTGGGGAAGGTATTGCTGATGCAATTATCAAAGAGAGAAAAGAAAATGGTAAATTCAAATCGCTTGCCGATTTTCTTGAAAGAATAAAAGATAAAAATTTGAACAAAAAATCTTTGGAGGCCCTAATTAAAGCTGGAGCGCTTGATGATTTTGAACAACGTGGAAAAATGCTCGCAAACCTCGAATATTTACTCGAGTTTCATAAAGAAAATGTAACTTCTATAAAAAATCAGACAAATCTCTTCGGGGGAACATCAGTTTCGATTGGCGCAAAATTAAACTTAGTTGATGTCAAAGATACTCCGATTGCCGAAAAACTTGCTTGGGAAAAAGAATTGCTTGGCCTCTACATTTCTGGACATCCACTCGACAAATATCGGAAAGTTTTTGAAAAACGCGACATGAATATTAAAAGAATTTCTACGGAGATGAAAGAAGGAATGCTTGTGGTTGTCGGAGGTATTGTAGAAGAAGTAAAAAATATCATCACCAAAAAAAATGAAAGTATGTGTTTTATGAAAATGGCCGATTTAACCGGCTCTATTGAAGTTGTTGTCTTTCCAAGAATTATGATTGAATTTAAAAAATTTTTGATACCCGAAAAATGCGTCGCTGTGAAAGGCAAAATTTCTCTCCGTAACGGTTCTATCTCAATTATTGCAGATAAGTTTAAAGAATTGGTCTAACCCTCTGTCATTCCCGCCTTCGCGGGAATGACAAGACAAAATTTTGTCTATTGACACGCAACCATAATATAGTGTATGATTTCGTGCAGGAGGTAAACATGGACAACTACAAAAAACTCGCTCTCCTCATGAGGCGCGAAGTGTGTAGGACAACAGCAAGTGTCGAGAAGACACTCGAAATTCCGATTGCCAAGGGCTTTGTTGCTGAAATTGAAGAGCGTCACGAAGAGCAGTGTGACCGCCTCCGAATGTTTAGACGACTTGGCCCTGACGGTTCCCTGACTCTGAAATAGAGAGTTTAGTTTCGCCCCAGATGAAAAATCATCTGGGGTTTATTTTATCCACAAATTACGAATATTTTCATTCGCTTTTTTTCGCGAATCAAGTTAAGCTAGCTCTCGTATGGTAATCGAATATTGCGGTGAGTGCGGTACAACTCACTGTATGCATTGCATGACTCGGAACACCGAAGTCGAAAGCACTGTCGTACAAGTGAATACAAGGAGTGAAAATTTCACTCCACGCGAGAGAACTGAAAGGTCTCTAACTCCCGGCTTGCTTGAACGCCCTAGGTTCTTGCAAGAAAATTAGCGTGTGCCATGCACACAAACCTCAAACCCACTTCGCAGAAATGCGAAGTGGTTTTTTTGATTTCGGTATTTAACAAAAAATACTCTGTATGACTAATTTTTGATTTGGCTATAATCTCAATCCAGACACAGGAAACAGATCCTTATATGGAAGGCTCTGTGCTGGAATGACTGTTTACCCTCGGGTTTGCATTTATACCAGACATAGAAATGTTGCAAAACAACATAGAGGGTTCGAATCCCTATTACTGGTCCTGCGATAGTTGTAAGTGCGTAGCGTAATGTGGGAGGCTATGACGTCTCTTCTTTGGGAGAGATATCAGCCGAATTTGAAACACCACTCGTCTTACGACGAAACCATTGCCGTAGAGTTCATTCTCGAAAGCGTGCTCAAAGGATTCCTGTGTCTTTTTTTACCGGTCACCCATGTGACCGGTTTTTTTAATTATACTTTTTTTAGTTTTGACTTGAAAAAAATGAAAGTTGGGTTTAATTTGTCAGTCGACACACAGTTTTTAAATCTCTGATATCTTCAACCGAAAGTTTTTGATTGGTACTTTGATTCAACGCGTACATGATTGATTGCGGATTTTCATTGTGACCGATTGTGAGAGCGTGTCCGAGTTCGTGCGCGAGGACACGAAACAATCTGTTTTTGTCCGTGAATTCGTAAATATCAATTACTTTACCTCTATCATCTTGTTTATAAATTCCTTCGTTGAATTCCTGTCCCACAAATTGACTCTGATTGTATTCATTAATGACGGAATTGTTGTTTCTCGCTAGGTCGTTGTATGTATGAATCATCGCATTAACTTCATCTGCTAGTCTATTAACCTCAAGTCGCTTAGCTTCAAGGTTTTGTTGGAGAATACTTAGTTCATTTTTTTCAGCTTTAATTTTTTCAAATTCATTTTTAGGAGCTCCGCCTTGGCTATTCCAGTACTCGATATTTTTAACGTAGGCATCACTTCTTTGCTTGAACTGCGCAAAGAGTGTCTTGTACTCCGACTCTTTTAGCATGTAATTTTCATTCAACGCCGAATACTGGAGTTTCACTTCGGCTGATGATTTTTTGTTCTTGTCTATGACAAGTTGTAATCCAGCATTTTTTTGAGTCTCGAGTTGTCTCTCATCATATATCAAATTGATTTTTAAGGAGCCTGCCTCACTATATTTAAAAAGTGGTTTACCGATTGCTTTCTCCCACAAGGCTCCCGCTTGTGAAACCGCACCCAAAAAATCAGTGCGACTTACACCAAAACGCGTATCAAATGTGCCAATACTGTACTCGATTGGATTTCTACACGGCTGACTTTGAATGTAGGAATAACCTGTGTAGACAAGTAATCCCATACTCGCAAGAAAAAACAACCACGAAAAAACCCCGCTAACACTTCCCTTTTTTGAGTTCAAATTTTTGTTGTAAAATGCCACGGTTTTATTATAGCATTCCAGACCCTTACCATAAGGATAATATCAAGTACCTTTTGCTTGGGTCGCCAATTTATTGTAAGCTTTGAGTGAGGGATGTTTGTCTATTATTTATATCCCTAATATTGGCCCTATCGTCTAACGGTTAGGACAGAGCCTTCTCAAGGCTTAAATCGCGGTTCGATTCCGCGTAGGGTCATCGCATAGCAAAAAAACTGGACTGCTCCAGTCTTTTTGCTATGCGATGAAGCCACAGGTATATTTTTTGCACCAGCAAAAAATACCGAGGCGGGGTCGAGGAATTTTGTGAGCGACGGCGAACAAAATATCCGTGACATCGACCTGTTAGCTATAAATTAGAAAAATTTCTATTTCATTCATAATCTTATTTTGTAAACATAAGACCTGAAAAAGAGTCCCATATCCTCTTTTTATTTTTCTTACCATACTCACGAAACAAATTCAGTAGTTCAGAGTATGTTTTTTTATCCTTACCAATAAAATTCCAAAAGTCATCGTGTAACAAAATTCCACCATTGGGATTAAAATAACCTAACATTTTGGGATTTTTATATGGCTTAGGATATTTATTGTTATAATAAATAGCAATTGGACAATCTATATCTTCTGCTTCTGTATAAGCATAGCCGTACGCCAATTGAGTAAGCAAACGTCTTTTTGCTCCAGGAACTTCAGTCGTATTAGGATCTGGACCTTTCATCTCCAGAAAATAGTATTTGTTTTTTTCTTTATCATAAATTTCAAGATCAAATTCATATTTATGTGCTTCTGTGGCTTCATTTTTTGCCTTTGATAATTGAACAACGCTCTTTATTTTCTCTTTTTCAGCAAAATAATCAGATAAAGTTTTTGCGTTACTCAACCTATTTAAAATAGTATCTATCTCAGCATAGACTGACTTAGGCAAAATGACATCTCTTTTAATTTTTCTTTTTACATTATCCTTACCCCATCGATCAATTGCGATGATTTCTGCAATTTTTTCAAGCTCACTCCCGAGAGAAGTCTTTAAACCGTGTATATTGTGCAAGATTGGTTCAAAATCTGACAATAATGCCATAACAAAAGGATTCCCAGAATTTTTTAAATGCCCATCCTTTTTAGCTTTTGTAATATATTTATTAACAAGACTATCAATTAAAAAATTGATGGCTTTCTTAGCTTTTATAGATATAACTTCCATAAATTATTTTGTTTTAAAATGAAAGATAATTTCTGAATACGGATTTCGATCGCGTTCCGTACGGTTCAATACTGGTCGCTTAAACTGATTCACAATCTTCATCCCAGCCTTCTCCGCAATTTCTGGATAGAGATTATACTTATCATTTGCTACAAGAAATATATCGAAATCTTTTTTGAGGTATTGCTTGCAGTTATTTAAGACATCTGCAATCCCTTGTGCGTATGAGATGCGAGCTTCTATTCCTTGCCCTTTATACAATGGGCCAATTTCTAAATCGTCTTTCCTCTTAAACCCAAGAAGGTCATACGCGTAAGCGTGTTGTTCGTGGTAATCAATTTGTCCGACATAAGGAGGTGAGCAAAAAATACCTGATATTTTTTGCTTTTTTAGAATTTTAGAAAATTCTGGATTTTGCTTTTCTACTTTTTCAAAAATATTCACAGTTCTTGAGTCACCAGTTAAAACAGTATAATGGACGGGCTTACGCAGTTTTTTAAATTCTCTAATTCTGTTTAATGTATCGAGTGCGTAACGATTGAGCATACTTGTTATTGAGAAAAGAGGTTTGCAGATTTTTTTATGCTTATAACAGTAATAAGTCGTAAGCTGGGGTTCTTTAAGAGTTGCTAAATCACTATGTGTAGTTGCACGGCATGACCTAATTGTTCTGCTCAAAATAAGAGCGAGCATTCTTCTAGTTTTAACATCTTTCTCTTGTTTTATTGTTTGAAAAACATGGTCTATCTCTCGACGAACATTATCCATAAACCAAACATCAAGGAAAGAGTCTGACTTGTCCTGTTTTAATTTGATTGAGTATTTTTTAATGAGTTTCTGGTATATAGGCAAAAATTCTTTCTCTTTTTCGATAGAAAACTTCTTTTCATCAAAATTTCCTTGATTGATTTTGTATTTGAAGTCAGAACCCGGAAAATTTGTGAAATTGAATTTGGCAAGTTCTGCCAGAAGTTCATTTTCAAAATATTGAATTTTATTGTCATGTTCAAAAGAATCTAATGAAGCGACCAGTTTTTTGATAGCTTTTTGTAAGTATTCGTCGTCATAGAGAGTTGCCTTACAACTTGAAATCATGCAGTTAAACTCTGAGACATCTATGCCGACAGAATGAACGCCCATCTCTAACGACTGAATAATTGTTGTTCCAGAACCTAAGAATGGATCGAGAATAATATCACCGGTCTTGAAATAGGCTTCCCTTTTAAAATCATCAGTGTGATTATCTATAAAATATTCAACAAGCTGGGGAATGTATTTGCCTTTGTATGGGTGAAGTCTATGGACATGTTTTGTGGTATCTACCTCTCTCAAATTATCAAAAGAAAGAGTCCAGTTTAAGTCATTACCTAGATTTTTTTTCCAACTTACTTCACGCTTACCATTATATGAATCGTAGTAGTTTTTTAAATCATTCAAATCCACCATGGTAGAGCCGTTTTCTCCATGTTTTTTTACTTTTCCATATTGGACAAGATAAGAAATATTTGTCGGCAAAACTTCTTTTTCAAGAAAGTCTGATGCCCACTTTGATGCTTCTGGTATAGTTACTAATGACATCAAATTATTCTAACATTTATTAAATCTAAAGCCACCATAGTTTACAACTGAAGAATGAAAAGAAATCCGCAAGCGAAGCTTGCGGATTTCTTTTCATTATTTACTAATTCATGATTCATGTATCATGCTTCTACCTAGATTGCCATTCTTCATCCTGCCTCACCAGAAGTTTCTCCTTATTCTCCGGATTTGCCATTATTTCCTCGACAACTCTTTCCATACGAGTGGATTGTGAACCTTTGACCAAAATCAAATCACATGGAATAAGCATTTGCTCAAGCATTTTGCCGGCGGTTTTTGAATCTTCAAATTGAAAAATGTTTTTTTCGTCCATTCCGGCATCGAGCGCCCCCATGGCAATATGTCTTGCCCTTATTCCCACAGTGATTAAAACGTTCGTAAACTTCCCGACTTTGTCACCAGCTTTCACATGCTCTTCAACTGTGTATTTTCCAAGCTCCATCATATCTCCAAGAACTGTAATTTTGCGACCATTACTCTTGACCTCTTTCAAAGTCTCAATCGCTTCTTCAAGAGCGACAGGAGAGGAGTTGTAAGTATCGTCAATAATTGTTGTTTCTTTTTCGCCTTTGATAATTTTCATTCTGCCAGGTGGCAAAGTAATAGTCTCCACCACACCTATCATTTTCACCACATTGAGTCCGATTTTCTCGCCCACAAGAAGCCCCGCTATCACAGGATAGATATGACTTTTTCCTAAAACACCCGAAACAGAAATCGGGATGATGTTTCCTTTATGCTCTATTTTGAAATGAATTCCATTTGGCACTGGGCCAAGTGGGTGTTTGTCATAGACAATTTCATAATTTATCGCGCGCATATCGGCCGAATCAGCAATACTAAATGTCACGGGTTTACTTCTTCTCAAGCTCGCAAGTCCCAAGACATCCTCATCGTCTGCGTTCAGAACTAAAATCCCGTCTGGTTTCAATGCTTTGACTAAATATGCTTTCTCCTCAATAACTCTTTCTGGCGTGCCGAAAAATTCCACGTGTACAGGGACTTTGGCAAATTTTGTGATAACAACAATATCTGGATGAAGCCAAGCACAAACTGATTCTATGTCTCCCGGTCTATCAGCGCCGATTTCAAGCACAAGCCAATTTGGATACTTTTGCGGAAAAATTATAATGAAAAAACCGCGAATCAAATTTAGAGTCCACGAAAAAGGATTTGACCAAGCATTTGGAAGTCCGAGAATTGTGAGCGGAAGACCTATTTCACTATTAAAACTTTTTTCACTTTTTCTGACAGAAAGAAATGGCGAAATGATGCCGAAAATTGCGTCTTTGGTGGACGTTTTGCCGACACTTCCGGTAACAGCAATGATCTTCGGCTTGTATTTTTTTAATACCAGCTTGGCTTCCGCGGTAAGAATTGAGACAATTATTTTTTTTAAAAATGAGTTCATATAAATATTAATTACTTAGAATTTGTATGGCTGGATACAGACCGACCCAGAATCGGGCATGCTCGGCCTGCGAGCGAAGCAACAAAGGTATGTGCCAGCTATACAAATTATAAGCTACCTATCTGGGGGAATTTCATAATATCCTATCAAAAATTTCACAATATTCATAAACGGCTTGGTCAAAGTTGCAGATGCATATTGCGCACCAACTGGCTCCTTTGCGTAGAGGAATACCAAAAATTTTGGATTATAGGCTGGAAAATAACCAAAAAATGAATGCAAATACCTATCATTATAATAGCCTCCACCATTTGGATTAGCAATTTGCGCCGTACCAGTTTTTGCGGCGACTGAATAGTGCTCCATCTTCACCTGCCCGTTTAGAAGTGCCTTATCAACGACATTTACAAGCATTCTGGTTATTTCATCGGTGGCATATTTGCTCAAAACTTGTCGTGGTGCCGGTACTTCAATATCAGAATTTATGCCAGTTCGATAATTTTTACTTTTCACGACATGTGGTGTGACCAAAAATCCGCCATTCGCGAGGACTGAAAGTGCGCGAGCTGTCGCGATGGGACTTATCGCTATTCCCTGCCCAAACGAGGCTGTCGCATGTTCAATGTCACGGTTGCTAGACAAATTTCCTGCAAGGCCCGGTGTCTCATTTGGCAAATCAATTCCTGTTTTTTGTCCAATGCCAAATTGCCTAAAATAAGCGCTGAATTTATCCCGACCAATTTTTTGCATTACAAACGTCGCGCCTGTGTTGAGGGATTGACTCAAAACTTCCTGCATCGAGACAGTACCTCTGCCTTTCCCATCAAAATTTGAAATCTTTTTACCATTTAAAGTTACAGTACCCGCATCAAAATATGTCGTGGTTGCAGTCACAACACGAGCATCGAGCCCAGCAACCATTGTAAGAGGCTTAATAATTGAACCCATTTCATAGGCACTCTCAACGAGAGGATTGGAAAAAATATTTGAATTCTTTTCATCTTGAGGACTATTTGGATTAAAATTTGGTAACACTCCCATTGAGATAATTTCGCCATTTGTAGGGTCAATAACAATTGCTCCCACTTCCTTTGGATGCCATTCAGTTATAATCTTTTGTAGTTCAGACTCCACTTCGTTTTCGACAGTCGGTTCTATAGAAGTGACGAGATTTCCTTCAAGTTCACCAGTTTTTATAGATTTTGCTACAGTATTAAATATTTGCGCAAAAAAATTTTTGTATAAGTCAGATTGATCGCGTTTTAATGTTCCATCATAAAAACTTTCAAGACCATACCTACCCGCATAATCATTTTCTTTATATCCCATTAGACCAAGTACTGCGCTTGCAGAATTATTACCCGGATAAAATCGCCAATTTTCTTTGTGCAAACCAAGACCTTTAAATTCTAGATCCTGTATTTTGACAAGTGTGTCTTCATCTAGACGATGTACAATTTCTTCGTAGGAGTCGTCTTTTTTTGACGCCTTACTCAAAAAACTTTCTTGATCTAAACTGGGAATAATAGTCGCCAGTGAACTAAAAAGTTCACTGGCGTTTGTAATCAATTTAGGATTAATAAATAAAAAATATCCCGTTTTAATAGTAGCGCCCGCGACAAGTTTTTTATCCTTAGTTTGAAAAAAAATCGTTCCTCTATCAAAAATACTGTCTGTCAAATTTATGTACTGGCCATTTGCGCGCTCTCTATACTCACTACCGTTTATTACTTGTAAATAATACAATCGGCTAGTGATTACTAGGCCGGTTAATATTAATAAAACACTGATTAAGTTTAATCGAAGTTTATCCCTATATTTCATTCACGTTAAATGAAAATTTATCCTGCATGTCGGTTCGTGGTAAAAAAGTAGGGTTTAAAACTTCAGTTAGTCCGAATAGAATAATTTTATCTCCACTTACTTTTTGGCCGAGTGTAATATATCTTGATTCGAGTGTACTAACTTTCATATTTAAGTTGGTAATTTGTCGTTCTAAAATGGTTCTTTCAGCTGTCTTTACCACTGCTTTTTGTATAAAAAATAAATAAGAAACAAACATTAAAACAATAAGGCTAATACATGACCAGACTACTAGAAACCTCTGTATTGATTTTTTTGGAAAAACTAATGTTTTCATTTTTTAATAATAATTCTTAATTTTGCGCTTCGAGACCGCGGATTTGTAAGTATTTCTTCTCGTGATGCTGTGATCGGTTTTCTTGTGACTTCTATTGCAAGTCCTTCTCGCTTTTTTGCGCGAGAAAAATTCTTGACTTCCCTATCCTCAAGGCTATGGAAACTGATTGCAACGAGCCTGCCTCCAGAATTTAATCTTTCAAAACTTTTTGCCAAACCAATTCGGATAGAACCAAGCTCATCATTTACCGCAATTCGCAGAGCTTGAAATGTTTTGGTTGCTGGATGAATCTTGCCATGACGGTACGAACTTGGAACTGCACTTTTCACAATCTCTACAAGTGCACTGGTTGATTTGATTGGGGAAACAATTCTTGCATTCACTATTGCGTTTGCAATTTTTCTTGAGTATCTTTCCTCTCCATAAGCGTAGATAATATTTGCTAGCGCCTCTTCACTCGAACCATTTACAAGAGTATCTGCGGTCAAATCATTTGAGTCAGGATTATTCTTAAAAGTCATTATCAGCGGTTCATCTTTATCGAAAGAAAATCCTCTCTCTGAATCTGCAAGCTGATTTGAACTTAAGCCAAAATCAAACAGAACTTTATCGATTTTTGGAATTTCTAGAGAATTGAGAATTTCGTCGAGATTTCTAAAATTTGTCTGTCTTAGAAAAAGCTTGCATTTGAATTCCCCCAGTCTCCCTTCAGCTTTTTTTAAAGCATCACCATCGGCATCAAGACCTACAAGAGTGCCGCTTTCATCAAGAAGTCTTGCGATTTCACTTGAATGCCCCGCGCCATTTATCGTGCAGTCAAGCACAATGTCATTCGGTTTGATTTCAAGTCCCGATAGCACTTCATTTTTTAGAACTGAAATATGCATAGACCTATAAGATACCTACCGAACCGAGTTTTTCGGCCAAAGTGTCCGCGCGATTTGCGATTCCTTTTTTGTAATCAAACCACTTCTTTTCATCCCAAATTTCTAGTCTGTCTTTTACACCGATGATAACCACTTTTTCATCTAGCGTTGCTTGTTTTTTCAAAAAGTCTGGGAGGAGAATTCTGCCGATTGAATCTACCGAAGCTTCTTCCGCTCCGGCGAACATAAATCGGTTGAAACTTCTGGCATCAGATTGAAGCATCGAACTTCCTGAAAGTTTTTCAGAAATAATCCCCCATTCTTTTCCAGTGAAAACAAACAGACATCCATCAAGGCCTGGAGTTACAAAAACTTTCTTTCCCATTTCTTGTCTGAATTTGGAAGGAAGTGAAAGTCGGTTTTTGTCGTCGAGAGTATGAGTGTATTCTCCAATTAACATAGTGTGATACCAATATACGAATGCATGCGATTCCGACGTTTTCAGTCGGAACTCCGACCGAAGCGTCGGGGATGATACGAATAGAAAATCTCGAATAGCTAGAACATAGAAACTTAGCACAAGTAACATCGGGACTAGCAATTTTTGCTAATCCCACTTTTTCCCACTTGCATACAAGTATATAACACTTCATCCCACAATAAAAATATTCTTATCCACTTTTTCAAACTGGCACACATTTGCCAAAAAATTCAAGTTCTGATAGCTTGTGGTAAGAGAAAGGACAAAAATGAAAATCAAAGTTACTGCCTACCTTCACGTTCCCTTCAATAGAAAATATATCGGAGGAACTAATCCTGCGATAATGACCAAAACTTCTACAATCAGTAGAATTTCGGATACAAAATGTTTCTTCGACCTTCTTGAGGGGTATCTAAACGGGAGCAAAATTGTTAGTTTCGACAGAAAAAAAGAAGAAATTATTCTTAGGGGAGATCTTTCTTCTCTGCCAGATAAAGAAATCCAACAAAAGCAAAAGGAAGGCTGGATTTTAAATGAAAGAGGTTTACTTCATTACGCGTCGTATAGACGACCAGTAGACTTGATGCGAGTTTGAATTCAGTATCAAAAAACCGCCTTCGTTTAGAAGTGTGGTTTTTCATTTAGCATTTACTGACGATCGTCAGTAAATGCTAAATGAAAAGCGGTGGCTAAAAAATAGCCTGAAATAAGGATTATTTGGAACTTTGAAAAAAGTGTACCGGGGTTTTCTTTTGTATTTTTTTCTTTTCCAAATTCTAGATTCTAGATTCCCTCAATCCAACTCTCCATTCATAATTCCCGCCCGAACGTATCAGAATCCGGTCGGTACGGGCGGGCTTGCTTTATGAATCCACCCTAACCGAGCACCACATTTATCTCCCTAACAATCTCTTCCAAACTGACTGTCGCCTTAATCAAAAATTTTGTCGCGCCATATTGCTTTCCTTTTTCAAGATCATTTTTCTGACCAAGATTTGAAAGAATAACCACTGGTAAATCTTTTGTAACAGGATTTTCCCTAATTCGCTTGAGAATTTCAAAACCATCAAGTCCCGGTAAAAGGACATCAAGTAACACAAGATCAGGCTTATCTGATTCAATTAGTTTGAGTGCGTCTTCCCCATTTCCTGCATGCAAAAGTTTTCCCTTATTATCTGTAACTTTTTTTGCAATCAGATCACTTAGAAAAACATCGTCCTCAACACAAAGAATCTTTTTCCCTTCAAGTTTGTTTAGTTCATTTGGCATAAATTTATTTTAGCGATATACAATATTATAACTCACATTTCCCAAATCAAGCAATTACCCCTTTGGCTTATCTTGCCTACTCAAAAGCTCCTTAATTTCATCTCGCAAAATGGCGGCAGTTTCGAAATCGAGGAGTTTGACCGCTTGGTTCATTTGACGCTCCTTTTGTTTAATTAATTTTTCTGGATTTTTGACAAAAGCTTTTTCATCAAAAATGAGCAGTGTTTTAACTGTTTTCTTATGTTCAGTTTCAAGCTCTTCAGTAATGTCCTTTATTTTTTTGATAATTGTTTGTGGAGTTATTCCATGTTCTTTGTTGTAGGCAATCTGAACCGCACGTCTTCTTTCTGTCTCTTTTGTCGCTCGTTCAATTGAACCCGTTGAAACATCTGCGTACAAAATCACCCTACCTAGAATATTTCGGGCGGCGCGTCCAATAATTTGAATGAGTGATGTTTCACTTCGCAAAAATCCTTCCCTGTCAGCGTCCAAGATTCCAATAAGCACAAGCTCTGGCAAATCCAAACCTTCTCGCAAGAGATTCACTCCCACCAAACAATCAAAAGTTCCTTTTCTAAACTCTGTCAGAATTTGAATTCTGTCGATAGTCTTGATTTCACTATGCAAATATTCCGCCTTGATGTTTTTTTCTTTCAAGAATTCAGATAAATCTTCGGCCATTTTTTTGGTCAGTGTTGTAGCAATTACCCTTCCCCCCTTCTTAATTACTTTTTCGGCCTCGGAAATGAAATCGAAAATCTGGCCTCTATATTGATTCTGGTTCTGACCAGAATCAATCGAGCGATCATCCGATTCAGAATCGGATGATTTAGCTTTGTAATTACCCTTTGCCGAAACCGGTCGAAGTTCAATCACAGGATCAATAAGTCCCGTCGGACGAATCACCTGCTCAACAACTTTTTCCGAAACTTCCTTTTCATATTTTCCGGGAGTTGCGGAAGTGAAGACAATTTGACCGACACGTTTTAAAAATTCATCAAATTTGAGCGGGCGATTGTCTTTTGCCGATGGCAAACGAAAACCATAATCAACCAAAGTTTCTTTTCTCGAGGCATCGCCAGCGTACATTGCGCCAATTTGCGGAACAGTAACGTGAGATTCGTCTATGACGGTCAAAAAATCCGGACTGCCGTCTGCCAAATGTGGAAAATATGAAAGGAGAGTATCTGGTGCTTCCCCGGGTGCCATTCCCGAAAAATGTCGGGAGTAATTTTCGATGCCGTTACAATAACCAACTTCCTTAATCAAAGCCAAATCATATTTTGTGCGACGTTTGAGTCTTTCAGCTTCAAGAAGCTTCCCATCTTTTTCAAATTTCTTGAGCTGAACTTCGAGTTCTTTTTTTATACTTTTGAATGATTTTTCAATCTGACTTTTGTCGGTAATAAAGTGCTTTGCAGGAAAAAGAAAGTATGTTTGCTCATTACCTAGCACTACCCGCGAAACGGCATCAATTTTGACGATGTTTTGAATCGTGTCTTCAAGAATTTCTATGCGGTAAATAATCCGCTCACTTACAGGCATCACTTCCACCATATTTCCAAGCGCTCGAAATTGTCCCGGGGTCAGGTCTGCATTTGTTCGCTCAAAATGAATTCCAATAAGCCTGCGCATAAAATCACCGCGTGAAATTTTGTTCCCAACTTGAATCTTAAAATTTACTTTTTCATACTCGACGGGAGAACCCAAACCATAAATACAAGAAACCGACGCGACGATAATGACATCTTTTCTTGAAAGCAGTGCCTGTGTAGATGCGTGACGTAGACGTTCAATTTCCTCGTTGATCATCGCCTCCTTCTCTATATATGTATCACTTACCGGCATATAGGCTTCTGGTTGGTAGTAGTCGTAGTA
>ORMF011355464.1_pt1 | contig 18523 bp, 13 predicted proteins | sample 1779871 | NCBI WGS metagenome assembly ORMF01 (sample SAMEA104232316, study PRJEB22302) | groundwater metagenome | biome: forest; feature: aquifer; material: groundwater | place: USA | collected 2011-08-07 | depth 5.4 m | reverse complement strand
CGGCCGACGATGATCTTGAAATCCCAGCCGCGAACAGATTTGCGCTGCTCGCCTTCGATCGTAATGAATTCCGCCCGCCCGGTTTCGTCGCGCTTGCTAACCAGGATTTGGTTCAGCCGCGCGCCTACGTTGGTGCGGGCATCGCTTTGCAGCGCGCGCAGCAAATCAGCGCGCGTGATCGTGTCGGTCCAATGAGCATGGGGACCGGCGAGACAATATTCGTCTGGTATGCCGCGCAGATACTCAGGCGGAGTCACGCCCCAGAGAGTGCCCAGGTTTGCCGTCTCGCCCCCGCAGGACGCGCCAAAATATGAATCGACAAGTTGACCGCGAGCGTCGAGCAGTACCTGGCCCTCAGTTGATCTAACCGCTGCAATCATCCTGTCAGAAGCCCGACCGTCAGGGAGGGCTTGATCGGCTTCGGAGCCCTCGCTTACGCGCGGGCTTCCGGTACGGGACACAAATCGCTGGCAATGCGTGGTGGAACAGAAATCATAGCCATCCTTCGCATGCCGTCCCCGATTTCTTAAAGCGTAGGTGCGCACCGCAATCGCCAGAGCTTTTAGCGCTTCGGGTTCCGTCTCCATGCTGCCTTCGGCGCGCATCACGCCGAGCACGTAGTCTTCCAGCGACAGCTCTTGAGTCACGTTCTCAGTGACCAGATGCACTTTGATATCGGAGGTTGAATTGCGACTGATGGAATTATCACTCGTGGGAGTCGAGGCTGTGTCGGCTTTGCGTTTCCGCGAACGGGCGCCCGCATAGGCTTGGAAGATTGACCTGGATGCCGCAGCGGCCTCAGAGCCATGCGAACGCTCCAGGAGTACGAGCACCGCGAGATCGACCTCCTCGGGCTGTGGTTCGCCCTGCGGCTTTGGTTCGGCGGCGAATCCGACGAACCAACCATTCGAGCGAAAGCCTTTAAGCGGCACCGACGTTCCGGTCTTGCCCATGATGTACAGCGGAAGCAAATCAAGATGGGCACTGCGGGCCGTTCCGTAGCGCACTGCTCCCGCCATGCCATCAGTGATAATCGCGCGGTGCCGCGGAGAGATTTCGATCGTCGTACGCTCTAACGGATCAGTCAGTCTGTCGTTTCCGACTCGAGGTTGAAGCAGATGACCTCCGTTCACCAACGCGGTGTAAGCAAGCAGTAATTGAATCGGCGTCACCTGGATGTGGTCGCTTTCGCCAACCGCTTCGCGTGCGTCGCAGTCGCTTTGCGCAGACGCGTGATGGGTGCGCCGGATGCGGGCACTGTTTCCGGTTTCACATGGCCGCAATGTGCCGGCGACATCTTCATTGGCTCCGGTAAGCTGGCCAAACCCGAACGATCGTAATGTCTCGATTAATTTATCGCGGCCCAGGCGTTGCCCCAGCGTGGCGAAATAGTAATTGCACGAATACGCGATGGCCTGTGACGGTGTGAATGGCGGCAGGTGATCCGGGTGCGCGCACGGCAGCGAGAAATTGAGACCGTTGAATCGTCCGGGGCAAACTGTGCGTGAGTCCTGATCAATTAGCCCGGCCCGCAGCGCGGCCAGCGCAGTAAATGGTTTCATCGTGGAACCCGGCATGGCTGCCTCAGTGAAAGCTGTCTGCGAGTTTACCAACGCGCGCACGCGTCCGCTGTGCGCATCCATGACAATGACCGTGCCTCCGCGTTCGCCGAGCGCGGCGTTCGCGGCTTCCTGCAATACTGAGTCAATTTCGCTTTCGTCCGGGTCTGCGGCTGATCGTTCAATCGGGGCCCAACCGCCGCGTGGCGTGGGAAAATTGAGAAATAGAATTGTGACGCACGCGCAGGCCAGCAGCCATGCATGCTCGCGGGTCATGCGTTCCAGATAGCTAATCCCTGGCCCGGCAATCTTCACGCAGCTGCCTCAACACGAGCTTCTGAGACCTTAGTTACTGTCACCGGCGGCGGTGGTTCGAGCTTTGCCAGCATGGTCAGGGTTACGATCCAGCCAATCAGGGTGAAGAGAAAGACCAGCAGCAAACGGGCAATGAAAACCGCGAAGTCGGTCTTGTTTCCTTTGGGCGGATGACCCAGGAAAAGAACCTCGTAGGGAACGACCACAAAGACGATCAGGCCGAGCGCAAACGTGAGGACTGAATCAAAGGCGAAGGCCCGAGCGAACGCGTTGCCAAAGCGCTGCAGAACTGATTTGGCGCCGCCGCTGAATGAAGAGCGCGCATCCTGCGCGGCAACTTCGATCCATAGATGAATGGCAGCCAATGGTAACGCAACTGCCAGCAGCAGGAGACGAACCGTAGCAAAGAGCACCGTCGGCCAATGAAGAGGCTGGGCCGGAGGCGGCGTCCTGGTCCCCGGCAAACTCAGCGGCGGCAGGGGAGCAGGGTAGTGCGCCTGCCACTTGTTGAGTAAGTAGGCCACCAAAAACCCGAGCAAGACAATAGGGATAGTAATGACCGCGAGTTTGATTGCATCGCGCACGATCTGCGGCCAATGGAACTTTTGGGTGTGCGCACAATGCAGGATGGCGGCTTGCAGGACGAAGAACTCAATCGGTATCAGCACGAAGAAAATGTACGTGATTGCCACCTGGGATACGGTAGCTTCGCGGATTGAGATAAAGCCATAGAGTGTCGCGAGCAGCACCGCGTAGAGAGCGGCCAGGAGGGCCAGAGCGCGTGGAGTTGTCAGGAGATGTTTGATCTCTCCGGCCCACGTCTTAAAGGTTTCAATAATCATAGTTGCCTCGTTAATGCCGCAGTCGAAAGTTCCCACGAGTTTTCAACCGCAAAGGACGCAGAGGATCTCGCAGAGGACCGCAAAGGTTTTCCTCTGCGCCCTCTGCGTAACCCTTTGCGTTCCTTTGCGGTTAATTGATCCTTCATAGCCGAACGTGTTACACGAAAACCAAAGCGCGTCGAGCTGCGCTTGCCGCCGCACTCCAAATCATTTCTTGTCCAGGATCCTTAACCGGTCGTTGCTCGTATTCGCCTGGACAGTTGGTTGATACATCAACTCCGCGCGTGCCGGAGCGACGCGGAATTCGCCGGGCACCTCGACTCGCATGGCATACTGAAACGTCGCGTCGCCATCGAAATAATTCTGGAAGATGACGGTGCGATTGTCGCGAAACTCGCGGTTGCTGTACCAATCCGACCACTGTTGTCCGGCGGAGTAGTTCAGATTGATGCCGCTGACCTGCGCGACTTGTTCGGCGCCCGCGGGGATTGGATCCTCGAGCATTAGATACTGCGCACGAGCGCCCGTCAGGTGCAGCCGCACGACGATTAGATCGCCAGAGCGGAGTTCACCCGCTAACGGTTCGATCTTCCAACTCGACTTCCCGCCTTCATTCTCAGTCACCCGCAGACGCAGATACTCGCGAGTGATCTTCAGATTCTGCGACGACTGGGCCGGCACGTTCTCGTCTGCGGTGAAGTATTCCAACGCACTCGAGACGTAAAGCGCGCCGCGGCCGTGCTTGACGATCCGAATCTGATTGGCGGTGCCGACCTCGGCGCCCTTCTTCGTAATGACGAGAGTCTGAGCGTTGGAGGCATCGCCGGCGCCGACGTGTTGGGTGGCGACCAGGGTCCCGTTCAAATAGATCTCGAACGAATAGTCAGGCGACAGTTCCTTGCTGACTTTCAAGTAATCAGTCAAGCCATAAATCGCGAACGCGGTTTCCTTTGTCGAGAGCCAGTAGTATCCGTTGTTCCGGTTCTTCACCAGCCAGCGCGCGACCTTCGGCAGCAGCCCATTGCCCGGATCGATTTGCGCCAGAGCTTTCAATGACAAGGCCGTAGCTTCAGAGTCCAGATAGACATCGCGGCCATAGTCATTAACCCGGGCCGTCTGCCAGTGCGCTTCGAATTCATCGGCCCGGGCCGCGCCGGCGATGGTGTTGGCGATTTCTTTCGCGCGGCCATCCTTGCGCTCGTGCAACGCCAACGCGAGTAAGGCGCGTCCGTATGGCCCGAGTTTATCGCGCTTGCCGTAAAGCTCTTCGAGGTAATGACCGTCGCTCTCACCGCTTTCGGTAAAGGCATAGATCATATAGGCGCGGGTTTCGTCGTCGATAGGATTGCCGTCATCACGCTTGCCGGCGGTAAGCATGGCCGAAAGTTTCTCGCGCCCGCGATCGCGCCGCGAAATATCTATCTGATAGCCCGCGCGTGTGGCCAGGGTCAGCCCATCAACTACATAAGCAGTCATGAAAGGATCGGTCTTGTCGTCCTTCCACCAGCCCCAACCGCCATCATCGTGCTGATATGCGTAGAGGCGATCCATGCCTTTCTGAACCTTCTTATCCAGATCGTTTGAAGCGCGCAGCTTCGCCGTAGGCACGTCTTTCAACGCTTGCGCCACGATCACGTTGGGCAGAAAACTCGACATTGTCTGCTCAGTACAGCCGTACGGATAACTCGTTAAGTAATCGAGCGCTCCGAACAGGGTGCCGGCGATTGATGATGTTGCTTCGATGCGCATCGAGCGGGCCTGCACATTGGGATTGACGGGAATGTCCAGTGAAACAGTTTGCTCGGCATCGTTCTGTGTCAGCGTGGTCGTGTTACCCATGGTCTGCTTCAGGCCGTGCGGCACGATCTCCATCGTCATCTCGACCGCATCGGACTCCGTATCGGTAAGCGCCTTGGCCACCAGCGTCAGCTTGCCGACCTGATCGGCGCGGACGCGCCAGTCGACGCGATGCTCGCCGTTCTGCTTAATCGTCACGGTTTGATTGGGCGAGTCCAACAATTGCGCGCCGTTGAGATCGAGCGAAATCTTTGTCGATTTATCACTCTTCAGGAAGTTATGCACCACGCCTGAGATCGTCACCGTGTCGCCTTCAGTTAAGAAGCGCGGCATCTCGAGACGCATGATCACGTCTTTGCGCGCGATCGTTTTCTGCACCCCAGAGCCCACGCGCGTGTCGGCTGTGACGGCTCGGGCCGTCGCCCGCCAGGTCGTCAAGTTGTCGGGCAGTTTGAAACTGACTGTAGCTTTGCCGTCGCCGCCGGTAACCACGTCCGGTTGCCAGAAAGCAGTGTCTTTGAATTCGCGCCGGATCGTCGGTTCGGCATACGAGCTCTCGCTCTTAAAGTCGGCCAGTTGATAACCGGATTTATTGCGGGCCAGGTTCGCCGGTTTGTCGCCCGCATATCCCGTGAACGTGTAATGAATGGCCAGACTGGTCTGCACTTCATCGTAGCGCTTGCCATAAAACTCGCGCTTGATATTGCCGGCCGTCTCGGCCTTAATGCTGTAGATCGCTTCGTCAATAATACCGAGGCTTACTTCCGCGTTTGCAGCAGGCGAGCCGTCTTCGTTGCGCGCCAAAATCGTGTAGGACGCCACATCTCGCGGCTTGAATTCTTTTTTGTTCGGCACAATGTCGAGCTTCAACATCTTGTCGCGCGCGGGTACGGCCAGCAATTGGCTCTGGTTGTACATGTCGCTGTCTTTGACGAACGAAACATCGAGATAGACATTCGGTTCATACTTGCGATCGATGGGCACATCGATCACGATGCTGCGGCCCGGCGCATCGATCTGCCGAATGGTCATGACGTTCGATAACTCTGTCGTCACTAATAGATGGGCTTTATCTGCCGGCAGCATCGCCAGTACGTGCGCAGTCTCGCCCGGCTGGTAAGACTTCTTGTCGGGGACAAGTTTGATCGTCTTTTCGTCAAAGTCCTTGAACTCAAAATCTGACCATTCGCCCTTTTTGTCCGGGGCATAGAACGAGCCGCCGCGATTGACGATCTGTTTGCCGTCCTCGTTGACGATCGCCTTGACGTAAATACTGCCGGGTGATGGCACCGTAAAGTCGTACGTCGCATTACCCTGGCTGTCGGTGTTCACATCGGCCGTAGCCAGATCGCGTTCATGCAGAAGGTAAGTGATGTTCTTGTATTTATAGCCGTTGTTCTCCTCTTCCTTCTCGACCTTCTCCCATTTCTGTTCGACGAACTTGAGGGTAACTTTTTCAGACACCGGCTTGCCAGCATAGTCAGCCGTCTTAACTTTGACCCTGGCGGCATCGCCCTGATAGTAGAGATAACGTTCGGGATAAGCATCGGCGACAGTTTTGCCGCGCGTGCCAATAAACGAAGCCGCGCCCTGCATTTCACGTCGGGAGGCGTCAGTGACCTGGGCCTCGAGGCGATACGAATAATCCCATTCGGCTTTGTCCTCGGGTTTTGGCACTTCGAAATCGACGGCCATCTCGCCGCGCGAATTCATTACCCCCTCGCCCTCGGTGACCATGTCGTTTCCGTAGTAACCGGAGTCTTCTTCGTCGCCGCCTTCGTTCTCAGGTCCAGCCGCGTCGTCGAATTCATCGCTGGAGTCACCGCTCCACCACCAGTGGTAATAGCGTTGTTTGTAGACGTAATAATGCACGTCGGCATTCGTGACCGGCGCTCCAAAGAAGTAGTTGGCCGAGACAGTGAACCTTACTTTCTCGCCTACTGCCGCGAATTCTTTCGGCCCTTTGACCATGACTTTGAACTCCGGCTTTTTGTATTCCTCAACTTCAAAGTAGCCGCTGGATTTTGCTTCACCCACCGCGGCGGTGATGTTGTAACTGCCCAGCGGCGCTTCATCCGCGATATCCACTTCGCCGCTGAAAGTTCCGCGACTTGAAAGCGGCAGTTCTTTTTCGAAAACTTTGCCGTTGTTGGGGTCCTCGATCGTGACATTGACGGTCTTGGTATCGAGTAACTGGTACCCGTTACGTCCCCATTGGCGCAGGATACCTTTGAAGTAGACTTTCTGGGCGGGGCGATAGATGGGCCGGTCCGTATAAATATAACTGGTGAGATTTTCGCCGGTCAGAACGTCGTCTTCGCCGCCTTCGCCGCCAAAGTAAAACGATTCGACATCCGAGATAACGAAGTTGTCGCGCTCGTGCGCCATGATCAGGTACGCGTTCTTGTTTTGCGATTCGGGATCGACATCCTCTGGCGCCGTCTCAGTTGTTTGGGGCGCCTTGATCTCTGCTTTAAAGACACCGGTCTTGTCGGTTGAGCCGGTAGCCAGAGTGGCTTTCGCTTTAGTAACTTCGACGCTCACGCCTTCATGCGGCGCGCCGGATTTGCGATCGACGACATAGACGACAAGCTGTCCGTCCTTAGTTGTCTTTTCAATCATCGTGAGGTTAGTAACAATGGCGATCGAGTAGGCGCGCAGGTCTCCATTGACTGCCTCGACCAAATAGACGCCCGGGCCCTGTCTGCCGAGTGAGACCATGCGGCTGTCGTACTCGTTCTCGAGCGGCGGCAGCTTCTCGCGCCAATCTTTGACCTTCTGGTCGGGATTCAACAATGGAACGCGCGCGTAATCAGTGGCGACATTGAGCGGGTTTTGTTCGGGCGCCTGCTCTTTACGGAATTTTTGATTGAAAGTCTCGCGATGTTCCTTCAACAGATGCGTGCGCACGTAATCTCTGACCGCCGAGAAAAGCGAAGTCTTGAAGCGATGGGTCCGCTCCAGAATTGAAATCCGGCTGCCATAACCCTGCGAGACTGCTTCCTTTTCCTTCTCGCCCATTTGATGTGGGTCGTCGAGCTGCTTAAAAAACTTGCTGGGGTCTTTGACTCGATAGACGCGAAAATCCAGATAGTCGACATTCTGGTAGCTGGCCCAGAGGCGCGCCGCTTCGTTCGGCGAATAACTGCGATTGGTGGTCAACGAGAAGTAAGGCTTGCTGCTGGCAATTGTCGACGCCGGGGGCGCGACGGCTGCGGCGGGCGTACGCGCCGCGCGCGAGCGCATCACATTAAAGCCAAAAGCCGACGCGACTACGATCAGATAGATCGCTGCGGTTGCCAGATAGCGGGGCAGACGGGATTTCGTTTCAGACACGTTGAGTAGCCTCCGAGGAGAGCACGAATTCAGGGACAGACGAACGCGGCTTTGCCGCTTGATGTGCGGAAAGGCTTCGCCTTTCCGTACGATGGTATATGGAACCGACGAGGCTCTGCCTCGCGCGGCTCCTCCGAGGCACAGCCTCAAAACAGAAATGTAGAGTGTTTTGGAAAGGCGAAGCCTTTCCGCACATCAGGCGGCAGAGCCGCAATACGCTGTGGTCATCAAATTGAGATATGTTTGATTCGTTCACGGTATCAATTAAGAATCTTCAGTCGATAAAATCCTAAAAAATTCTTATTACTTTCCACCGGCCGCCAACGCGGATCGGGATGGTGGTCAAGGACCGAAAGCTGAACCTTCTTTACCGTTCCCTGGTCCGTCGGTGACGAGCCCGTGTGATAGACGACCCAGTCCTGTGCGCCATTGGGCGCGATGTGCGGCGAGCCGAGCATCACCATCACGTGATAGGGAAACTTCTGCACCCACGGCTGATAGAAGAAAAGCAGATCGCCGGGCTGGGCCTCGCGCCGATCACGGCTGACAAACGCGCTATTGAAATTCTTTAACGAGCGGCCATCCGCAAATTCAGAGAATCTGCCGTTCCGCAAATCGCTTTCATGAAACGATCCAAAGTCAGTGCGAAAGATCTTCTCGCCCAGCGGGTTCCGGTCGAGATCGAATCCGCCCACGTCGGGTGCTACGGTTTCATAGCCCGATCCCATTTTCTGAAACCAGAGCCGGTCGTGACGACGTAGCGCCTCGCGCATCGCGAACCGCACCAGCCCGGCGCAATCGCGTTGCTCGGCCTTCCATTGTCCGCTTAACTGATAGAACTGAGTTTCGGCGATCGCGGTAAACCAGCGCCGGAAGTTGTCGCGATCCTGGAACGTATGCAGCTCGGCGATGTCTGGAATCCCGTCGTTATTTGAGTCGATTAGTGTCGCTTCGGACGCGCCCACGTTCGCCGGTTTGATCCCAGCGGCTTCCCTGGCTGCCTTCTGCTTTCTGCTTGCGGCCTGCTCGCTTACCTCGCCGGGCGCACCTGCGGCGCCGCGCGCGTGCGCCAGCAAACGAGTGAAGCCCCACGCCAACGCCGCGAGCAGGACCAGGACGATGCTCGCCGTCGTCAGTGAACGTTTCGAAGGGGCACGCATTTGATCGGAGATCAGCATTGCTGACAACTAATACGACAGATATGTCTAAAGTGGCAGGCGGATGCTATCACGTATCCGACGGGCCAACCACTGTAATAAGCCGGCTTGCTACGTCACAGGCGAGTGTGGATTCCCTCAGTCGCAGATCGCGCTAAGCTGCGCAGAATCGCGGAGACGATGACCTGCGCCGGCCGGCCGACTCACTGACATCATGCCTTTTCCGTGACGGACGCGCCGGGCCATCGAACCGCGCAACCGGACCGCCGCGAAGCTCAACACCGAAGCGGGGTTGATTGCGTGGATCTCAATAGCGAATTCAGAGAATAGAAATGCCGGCGTCTCGATCGTCAGCGGGCTATTGGGTCTCTTTGTGATCGTGGGTCGGCGCCGAAGCCGAGGTCGGGTAATCTCATAAACCTAACGGTTGTCCTCAAACCCTTGATTTTCGATTGAAAGACCTGTTGATTTGTTTTTAGCAATAAGAATGTTATTGCAAAATCCACGAGGCTAAGGTTAGATTGATGACGCTGAAATCTTAAGTAGACAAACGCGCGACGCCACGCGCCAGTATTTCGAATCTTCGCTGGAGGTAGAAGAAGTGCCGACCGGAACGTGTCCTGAATGCGATGCTGACGTCCATGTCGATCTCGACGTGGACAAGGGCGAGACCGTAGATTGTGAAGAGTGTGGAGTTCAACTCGAAGTCGTAGGTCTGGATCCGGTCGAACTGGATCTGGTCGAGGAAGAATCGCTCGACGATGACGACGATGAGGATGAATTCTGAAAGGTCAGGAGACAGTAAGCAGGAGGCAGTGGGCAGCAGAAGATAGAAACGCTTCCTGCCTACTGCTTAGTGCCTCCTGCCGACCGGCTTTGGTATCCCGGCCGGCTTTGCCGCAAGATTAAGCCGCGCGGGCCCTCGACTTTGATCGTGTGAAACTTCCCATCAGTCCTTATCTCTTTAGGTGGATAGAATCCCAACACATAAGCGGCGGCAACTTCCTCGGCAATCGCCCGAAACAGAGGCCCTAAATCCTGCTGGTTTGCATAGACACTCCGGCCACCCGTCTTTTCGACCAATCCACTGACGTCCAGCGGGGTTGGCAGCGGGGTCATCTGTGCAGACGCCAGCAGGTGTGTGAACGACGGCATGGTGACCACGTAGACGCTTGTGTCTGAAGCGTTGGCGCGCTCGATCACGACATCTGGCGAGACGGTATCGCCCACTGGAAAGCCGTCGGTAATTACTACGACGGCGCGCTTCATCATCTGATGCGCGCGAGTCAGCGGAGCATGCCGCACCAGCATCCGCACCGCGTCGTCGACAGCGTCATAGGTGTGAGTAGACATGCCATTGGGCTCATGCGCCAGCCGGTCGAATGCTCGGTCGAGTTTCTCGCGATCACTGGTGAAGCTCTGAAGTGTCTTTACCCGCATGCCGAAAGTCATCACCGCGAAGACCGCCGGATGTTCGGCCAGGCGTCGCGAAAACTCGCGCATGGCATCGCTGACGCGCGCCACCTCTTCGGGTGTCATACTGCCCGAAAGGTCAAGCGCGAACACGATCGCCACCGGGCGCGGCGCGCCTTCGATCTTCTCGACATTGAACGAAGCGATTGGCCGTTCGGTACCGTCTTCGTACAGCTTGAAATCTTCCTTTTTCAGATTGCGCACCAGGCGGCCTTTCGTATCGGTGACGGTAACGTCTACGGGAACCAGATCAGTGTCAATCTTAATAATGTCCTGCGGTTCGGTCTCAGCCGGAAGGACACGGCGGGGGCGTTCCTTCATTTTTTCGTCCTGGGCGACTGCAGCAACGGAAGCCCAGGCAGTTAAAGCCAGGGTCAGGGCGAATATAGAGGTGAGTGGTTTTAATCGAGATGGACTCAAAGCAATTAACATGGTCAGGGCAATTATACGCTCGCAATAAACGAGCGCGCCAAGCCTGGCGTGGGCAACGCGGCCTGAGCTGCAGGCTTCCTATTTTTTTTGCTTCCGCTTAGCCCGGTGCTGGTTACAACTAGCCGGCCCGTGGTAACTTGGAGATCAAAGAGGGACCGCCATGACGCTCATCAAGACGACTTTCACAGTGGTATTGCTGCTGATCCTTTCAATGGCATGTCTGGCTCAGGACAAAACGACCGGCGCGATGAAAGGCAAAGTCCGAGTTGAGCAGGGTTCGCCCGGAGGCGTCGCGGTAATCCTGCTCGCGGGAGACCGCGAGGTGACGCGCGCAGCCACGGACAAGAGAGGCGAGTTCACAATCACTCATATCGTGCCCGGTATTTATGGCGTGAAGTTTCGCAAACCGGGCCTCAGTGTCGGCTCGATCGAAGGGCTGGAGGTCAAAGCCGGAAAGACTCGCGCGCTGAATAGTCTGGTGCTTGGGATCGACGAAGGCTCGATCGCGTTTCTGCGCGGCAGTGTTTTCACCGAATCAGGACGCAGCGTTCCCGGCGTGCGGGTGGAACTGGTCAGGATCGTAGCTGAAAACTCGGTGCAGAAAATCGATGCCCGAGTCACTGGTGAAACCGGAGAGTTTGTTTTTCGCCTACCTCCCGAGACCGCGAAATATCGCGTCACAGCGAAAGCAGAAGGTGCACAACTCGTTTCGAAAGATGTCGAGATCGATAGCGCCGCCGTCTATCGGGTGGCGCTGATTCTGAAACCAGTACCGAAATGAACACCTGGCATTTCGGATCTCAAATCTCAGCTCTCCTATTCGAGTTTTCGGTTTGAGATTCTGGAATTATTTCAAATCCCTGGCCTCAGATCTCGAATTTTTCTCGCCCTCGAGCCTTGGAACCCACGAGGCCATCCCTCAGAAAAAACAGAATATCAGTTGGATAGAGATCGTCTTTGCGTTACGATAACGCATCGCTGCTGAACGAGTCCCAGAGATTGGCATTTATACCTCGTCTTGGATTAAGCGTTGTGTCTGAGAGGGAAGAATTTCTAACCGCGCGACAACTCGCCGACGTGTTGCAGGTGAGCGAATCCACCGTGCGGAGGCTCGCCGCAAAGCGCCGCATCCCCTCGGTGCGGCTTACTCCGCGCATTATCCGGTTCCATCTTGATGCGGTGCGAGAAGCGTTGGACGTCCCACGCATCTCCGGCCCACGGAATCTGCAAACGGATGACGCGCAGTTGTCGTTTGAGGATTTGCTTTCGAGTTGACGGAGAAAGACTTCAGTCTGTGTTTGATTTTCGGTTTTCAGTTGGAGGGTACCAATGAAACGATTTCTTTCAGCTTGTGCTCTAGCCGTCATCCTTTCTTCTTCCACAGCTTATGCCCAGAAGATTTCTGAGAGCCCGCAAACCGATCCCAGGACAACTCCTGCCTATAGCGTGTTGATTCAAAGGAAGGTGAAGGTCCAGGCAGAACTTGAAAGTCTTTTGATGGAGTACGGCAGCGAATGGCCAGGGGCAAAGACGCTTCAGCTGGAACTTGATGCGCTAAGAATCGAAATGAAAAGAATGCTCGAGCTTACCGAGCCGAAATTGTCGAAATTGACCGCGGGTTATGGCACTCTCATTTTGCGGAGAGTATCCCTGGACACTGAGATTCAGACCTTACTACTCGAAGAGGGATCCGAGTGGCCGGGGGTGAAAGAGAAGCAACGAGAACTGGAACTACTTGATAAAGAGATTCAGAAGATTATGAAATAGTTTGCAGCCTCTCTAAAATGCGCACCACGGGCTGAAGTCCTTGCCACTGATCTACTTTCGCCGCTGACCCAGAGGGATTTCAACCCACTGACCATTCTGTTGTACGTAAGCCCTCGTTCGTTTGATCGGAAACTTGCGCGCGAAAGCAGGATTGCTCTTCAAAAAGCGATCGATCGTGGCCCGATCACCGGTGGCCACGCGCCAGCTGCCATCCTCGCGCACCAGGTACTGCTGCACAATTAGCTTGCCGTCGGCATTAAAAGGCTGTTGGATGTGCGCGTACATCACGGTATCGACGACGGCCAGGTTTCCTGACACGCGCACGGCGCCAATTTCGATCCGGTTGAGCTGATACATGTTGCGTGTCCCCTCCAGCCCCTTAACGAAACGATCGCGGGGAACGCGCGACCGCGTGGATGACGGCAGCGAGTCGTAGAGCGCCTCGTATTGGCCGGCCTTCAATTGGTCAAAGATCTTTTGGACCGAGTTGCGCACCTCCGACTCGTCAGAGGGCGCCGCGTTGACAGCCCCGGCTGTTGCCAGGCAGTTTAAGAAAAACAGGACAAGAATTATTAGCTTACTTTTCATCTGAGTCTTCATAGGTTTCCGATTCACTGGAGTCGACTTCCCTGGCCGCAAATTTTGCGCGTATCTGCGCGCGATAACTCAAGAACCATGCGACGGTGCCCAGAGTTGCTGTAACGAAAGCGGCCGACACATTGTTCCGCCACAGAAACGCTGCCGCCACGATTACCATGACCGCCGCTACGATGATCCAGATGCGTTCGATCACGCTAGTGTCATTTCACGGTCACCGAGATTGTCGTGTTGATAGTCGCCGGCGGAAAGCACTGTTCTTCATCGCATGCCTGGATCCTGACACTCACAGGCAATGATTTAGTTCCAGTTGTGGCATTTGCTTCGGCGCGCAAATGCAGCGTGATTGGTATCTCGCCTTCGTAAACTGCGAGCGGCTGTTCGGCGAACTGAAACTTCTTCTTCACCGCGGCCGGATAAGCCGGCGCTCCAACGCTGATTCCTTCAAACTTACCGGCGGTAACCTCAGTAGCGATCAAATAGGAAAATGTTGCTGGGTTGGCATTGATGTGAAAGCCCGGTGAGACCGAAAGCGCAATCACCGCGTCGACGGGACTGCTTTGCAATATATTTACCGGAGCCGCAGCAACCTTGACGACCTGCGCCGATGAAGAAATCGCCAGGGGCGAAGCTGAGAGACCGCCTTGGCTCGAATGGATGCCGCTATTACATGCTGTGAGAGAGACAGCCAGAAGCAGGCAGGAAGCCTGCGATAACTTGATAGGATATTGTTTCATGTAGTGGCCTCAAGGTCTTCTTCACGTTGTCTCGCAAGGCGCTTACGACGCATACGCTTAATAACGAGCCTGGTAATCAATCCAATCGGGAGCACGATGAGAATAAGGAGCGGAAGCAGGGCAATAACAAACCGGATCAGGAACAGAACGATTGCTGCCGCCACATCGACGCCGTCCGAAAAGGCAGATCTGATGCTATACCAAAACCCGGCCGCGTTGACGATCTGGGTTGGTGACTGCAAGGTGACGTTTATGGTTGATAGACTTGCCTGATTTTCCAGGAAGCGTTTTCGTCCCTCCAGTTTCTCGATTTCGGTGCGCACGTCCGCCAGTTGCCGCTGGACCTCCAGCGCGTCCTCGACTTTTCCGGCACGCTTCATGATCTCGAGGAACTGGCCCTCCAGGGCTTTTTGATTTTTGATTCGGGCCTCCAGGTCGATGAACTCTTCGGTGACATCCTGGCCCGTAATTTTTTCTTGGATCACGCGAATGGCCGCTGCGCGAATCTCCTCCATGACCTGATTGAATTGCGCCGCCGGTACACGAACGACGAGGTTAATTGTCACTTCAGGTTTTGCTTTGTCCTCGGTGGTCCGTTGCGTTGCTTCTGAAGTTACCACGAAACCCTGGTGTGATTCCGCGATTGAAGTAATCTTGCGCTGGTTATCGGCCGGCGAGGTTACGTCTACCGTAAGGGTTGCATTGCGGATGATCTTGCGCTCAATTGCCTGGGATGCTGTGTTCGCAGCAGCGGCCTGATTGAGCGAGACGTTTTGTTGCGGTGCAGCTGGTTGAGCGAGAGCGCTTTTCGCTTCTGTCTGCGGCTGAGAATACTCTGACTTTGCGCGTGTTTGTGGTGCAGTGGCGGATTGATCATTTGGCCCGGAGCGCATGTTATCGCAGCCTGAAAGGCCCAGGACAACCAGGCTCAGGAGCAGGAGAGTGGTGAATCGCATAGTTGACCTCCGACGGATTAGTCAATCCTTGAACGAGTTCAGCCGAACCGGCTTGCGTTTAGACACCAGTTATCCTTCGGTTGGTTCCTTTTCTTCTTTCCCGTCCCCTCTCTTGATCCCAAATTTCTCCAGCCGATACTGCAACGTGCGAAAAGTAAGACCGAGAAGCTTTGCCGCCTTGGTGATGTTGTAATCAGTCTGATCCATGGCCTGCAGGATCAAATTCTTTTCGACCTCTTCAAAAGAAATTCCTTCGGCCGGTAGCTTGAAGCCACCGGTGACCGCGGTCTGCGATTCCTGCCGAACTTCCGTCGGCAGGTCGTCGGGGACGATCATGTCACCTTCGCAAAGCAGGATCGCGCGTTCAATCGCCGACTCGAGCTGCCGCACGTTACCCGGCCACCCATAGTCCATCAAGATCCGTCTGGTTTCAGTCGTCAGGCCCTTCACCAGCCGAGAAGTATTGCGGGTATGCTTTTTCAGGAAGTAGTCGATAAGTACGGGAATGTCGTCGCGCCGCTCGCGCAGGGGCGGTACGTCGACCGAGAGAACGTTAAGGCGATAATAAAGGTCGTCGCGAAAACGGCCGTCGGCAACCATCGCCCGCAGGTCCCGATTGGTGGCGGCAATGACCCGAACGTCCACGGGAATTTCGTAGGTACCGCCCACGCGGCGCACCCTGCGTTCCTGTAAAGCGCGCAGGAGTTTGGCCTGCATGCTGACGTCAAGTTCGGCAATCTCGTCCAGAAAGAGCGTGCCGCGATCGGCAACCTCGAACAGTCCTTTCTTGTCGACGTGCGCGCCCGTGAACGAGCCCTTCTCGTGACCGAACAATTCCGACTCGAGCAGGTTTTCGTTTATCGCGGCGAAGTTCACCGCCTGGAACAGTTCCGGCGAGCGCGGAGACTGGTTGTGAATGGCGCGGGCTATCAACTCCTTGCCGGTGCCGGATTCGCCGCGCACCAGCACCGTCGAATTCGATCGCGCTACCTTAAGAATCATTTTCTTGACCGCCTCCATTTTTGGAGATGCGGAAATGATCTCAACGTCGATTTTGTCGAGGTTTCCCAACGCTCGCTTGATGGTGCCCAGCAACGCATCGCGCTCGAACGGCTTCTGCAGGTAATCGAAAGCGCCGCGCCGTAAAGCGTCCTTGGCGGAATCGATGGTGCCGTGAGCGGTCAGCAGAATGACGATGATCGAAGAGTCGAGCGCCAACAGTTGCTGCAAGAGCTCGATGCCGTCCATGCCGGTCATCTTCAGATCTGTCAGGGCCAGATCGAAGCTGCGTTCTTTGGCGAACTTCAGCGCTGCTTCACCAGAAGCAGCGGAAGTTACATCGTATCCCGCGTCGTTCAGAATTTCCTGGAGAATGTCGCGTTGCGGTTTCTCGTCGTCTACGACGAGGATGGTTTTTCGTGCCATGATTTTGGAGTGCGGCGCCTTATTACCGCATTTCGTTTTCCGAACGGGGGGCGTACCCCGCCGCTAAACATTGGACTGCCTCTTTGCCGGCAGCGTGATCGTGAACGTAGTGCCTTCGCCCACCTTTGATTTTACCGAGATCGTTCCGTCGTGGTCTTCGACCGCTTTCTTAACAATGGCTAACCCCAGACCAGTGCCTGTCTCTTTAGTTGAATAGTACGGCTCAAAGACCTTCGAGATGTCTTCCGGAGCGATGCCCCGACCGCTGTCGATGACTTCGATACGTGCCCGTTGGCCCTCGTCTACGCTTGATAGAACAACTGATAGCTTACCACCACTGCCATCCATCGCCTGAAAACCATTAATGATCAGATTAATCAGAGCCGACCGCAACGATTCCCCGTCGGCCATAACCGGCGGGACTTTGCCCTGTGTGACAACGCGCGCGTCGACGTTGCTTTCCGCGGCCTGAACTTCAAAGATGCGCATCGCGTCAGTGGCCGCAGCAAATAAGTCGATGGGTCTGGGCTCGAGTTTCGCGGGCCGCGAATAGTTAAGGAACTCTGTAATCCGGCTGTTGATCCGAGCAACTTCCAGCTTCAGTTGTTTAGTCAGGCTGTTGAATTTCTCCAGCTTCTCTGGATCGCCTGGCGCGAAAGACGCGCGCAGGTGATCGAGGGTCAAATTAATATAATTCAGCGGATTCCTGATTTCATGTGCGATCGCAGATGCCAGTCGACTAACGACAACCGCTTTCTCGGCATTGTAGAGTTGGGCCTCGAGTTCGCGTGTGCGACCGAGCTTGACAGTCATCTCATTGAACAGCTCAGTGAGTTCTCCCATTTCATCGTGGCGTCCGCTGGTAGGGACCTGAAAGGAAAAGTCGCCACCCGCGATGCGACGCGCGCCGATTGACAGATACTTGATCGGGCGTGTGAAACGCCAGACTACGACCCCGGTCAAACAAGTCGTCACGAGTAATACGGCGAGTGTGTAAAGTAGCGACTGCCGCGCTTGCCGTCTCAGGATTGTCATCAGACTGTTTGCCGAGCCGAGTACGACAATCACATAGCGCCGGCCGTTAGTGGTCTCGACCGGAAAATAAAACGCGCCTGCCGCCGCTTGACCACCGATTGCCATACCTTCCGGCAGCGGAGCATTCTCTGATGGAAGTTCGACCGCGCTTTTCAAGGGCGGCAGAGAGATGTCCTTAACTTTTAGGTAACGAATGGATTTGTCGGGATTCTCCTGGGGGATTTGGTTCTTATCCAGGCTATCCTTGATGTTCCCTTGATCGTCAACGATTAGCACGTTCTTAACACGATCTGCCTGTTCTCCGAGCAATGGCTGCGGGGCCTGGTCGCGCATCTGGTCGAGATACAAACCGCTCGAAAGACTGTTCACTCCCAGCGCGACTCCAGCCATGATCGCCCTCTGCTGCTCGATTATGAACTGAGTGTTGCTCCGCACTGAGCGCAGATTGACGTAGTACTGGACGCTGAGGGTAAGCATCAAAAGCGCCGCCAATAAGAGCAGCAGACGAACGCGGAAGCTGTTCAGCAATCTCGACAAGTCCTTTGGCCACAAGCAAAACCCGCGCCATACACCTCGCCACCCAGATGTAGCCGCGCTTAAATTCGGGTTGCCGTTTTCTTACGCCGATGTTATAGTTGGCGCGGCCTCAAAGCAAACTCCCCAGAGGCTGCCCGCGGGAGCAAATCCCGCCTCACGTTACGGCTGGCGGCGGAAAGAGAACTTGGGAGTTTGGTTGCATTAAGTTTAGTGCCCTTAGCGGCTTCTAAAGCTTACTGAGACGAGTACGGACGTCGCCCCTCGACGTGCGGATCAAAGCAACAAAAGTTTCAATCAGTTCCGCTTCAATCAATTGCGATAGTATTTCTTCAACGAGGGAGTTGCCGATGAAATTTAAAAGTTCCCCCAGGGTCGCACGCGTTGTATTTAGCCTCTTCATCCTCTTTGCACTAATTGGTTCCGTTACAGTTGAAACAGCCGCACGCGGAAGACATCCGCGCGGCCGTGCTGCACGCAAAGCAGCGGCGCGGGGCGGCAGGTTATCGAAACGTGAGCGCCGGGAGGTGGCGCGCTCCGGCAGGCGCGGGCGCGTGCGTT
>ORMF012612524.1_pt1 | contig 18525 bp, 20 predicted proteins | sample 1779871 | NCBI WGS metagenome assembly ORMF01 (sample SAMEA104232316, study PRJEB22302) | groundwater metagenome | biome: forest; feature: aquifer; material: groundwater | place: USA | collected 2011-08-07 | depth 5.4 m | reverse complement strand
GCGCCTCGCGAACGACGCGCTCCAGCTCCACGGGGGCTACGGCTACGTCCTGGAGTCGCCGATCCAGCGGCTCTACCGCGACGTGAAGCTCTTCGAGATCGGCGAGGGCACCTCGCAGATCCACCGGAACATCATCGCCCGTCAGCTCGGGCTCTGAGGAGCGAACCATGCAGACCGTGATCGTCGAGCGGAGCGAGGGCGTGGCCACCGTGCGCCTGAACCGCCCGGAGAAGATGAACGCGCTGAACATGGCATTGATCAGCGAGCTGACGGGAACGTTCCGAGAGATCCAGAAAGACGATAGCGTGCGCGCAGTCGTCCTCACCGGCAACGGCCCCGCCTTCTCGGCGGGCGGCGACTTCGAGGCCATCCATACGCTCGCGCAGGTCCCGCCCGTCGAGAGCCGGCGCGCACTGCTGGACGGCCTCGAGGTGCTGAAGGCGCTCTGGGCCCTCGATCGGCCCACCGTGGCGCTCGTCAACGGCGCAGCGGTCGGCGGCGGCCTCTCGCTTGCGCTCGCCTGCGATTTCGTGCTGGCCGTGGAGACGGCCACGCTCTCGTTCCCGTTCGTGCGCCTCGGGATCGTCCCCGACCTCGGCGCGCTCTACGTCGTGCCCCGTTTGGTCGGCGTCAGGCGCGCGAAGGAGTTGCTGATGAGCGGCCGCACGTTCACGGCGCGCGAGGCCGCGGAGATCGGACTGATCACGCGCGCCGTCGCGAAGGACGCGCTCGAGAGCGAGGGCGCGGCGCTCGCGAACGAGCTGGCTCAGGGAGCCACGCGGGCGCTCGGCGCGACCAAGAGCCTCCTCCAGCGAGGGCTCGAGCTCGATTTCGAGCAGTTCCTCGAGCTGGAGGCGCACGCCCAGTCGCTGCTCTTGCACACGGCCGACCACCTCGAGGGCGTCGCCGCGTTCCGCGAGCGCCGGGCTCCGCGGTTCATCGGAAGGTAGTCAGGCGGCGGTGCCGACCAGGGCCTGCATCGTCGGCATCGGCCACACGAGCCTCGCCCCTCGACTGAACCGCTCGGCGTGGGCGCTGCAGGCGGAGGCCGTGCGCGCGGCCGTGGCGGACGCAGGGCTCACGCCGCAGGATGTGGACGGCCTGATCACGGAACCCGGATACTCTCAGGGCGTCATCAAAGGCATCACGCCGCACTTCTTGCGCCTCGGCGCGATGCTCGGGCTGAATCCCCGCTACACGTCTTCGGAGGTCCTCGGTGGGGCAAGCCGCGTCGCCATGGTGCAGCGCGCCGCGATGGCCGTCGCCGCCGGCCTCTGCAACGTGTGCGTGTGCGTGTTCGGCGACGCGCCCTCCATGGCTCGGGGGACCTGGAGCTACGGCCGTGGCGACGACTCCGCCTTCGGACTGTTCGGCGCGGCGGGCCTGCACGCGCTCGCGGCTCGCCGTCACATGGCCGTCTACGGTACCCGGCCGGAGCACCTCGGGGAAGTCGCGGTAGCCTTCCGGCAACACGCCGGCCTCACGCCGCACGCGCAGCAGCGGGCGCCCCTCACGCTCGGCGAATACCTGGAATCCCCGTATCTCGTCGAGCCATTGCGCGTGCTCGACTGCTGCCTGATCTCCGACGGCGCCGGCGCTGTCGTCGTCACGTCTGCCGAGCGAGCGCGCGACCTGGCCCTCGGAGGGATCCGGATCGCCGGGTTCGGGCAGGCGCACAACCTGACGGGCCTCGCCGGCGCCGACTACCTGACCACGCTGCCGGCGCGGGAGTCGGGCCGGATCGCGTTCGGAATGGCCGGCCTCACGCACGACGACGTGGACATCGCTCAGCTCTACGACTGCTTCACCATCGTCGTGCTCATGCAGATCGAGGACTACGGCTTCTGCGCGAAGGGCGCCGCGGGCTCGTTCGTCGCCGACGGCCACCTCCGGCTTGGCGGCCGCTTACCCACCAACACTGCCGGCGGCCTGCTCTCCGAAGGGTTTGGAGGCGGGATGTTCCATGTCATCGAGGCGGTCCGTCAGCTCCGCGTCGATTGCGGCGCGAGACAGGTCGAGGAGGCCGAGGTCGCCCTGGTGAGCGGCCACGGTCTCGGGATGAACACGCACGCGACGGTGCTCCTGTGCCGGGGCTGATGGCGGACACACCTCGCCCCGCTCCGGTCGCCGATGCCGTCACGGCACCCTTCTGGGAAGGCTGCGGGCAGCGCGAGCTTCGCGTCCAGGAATGCCGGGCCTGCCGGCTCCGGTGGCTCCCGGGATCGGTGGTGTGCCCGCACTGCTGGAGCGATGCGGTCACGTGGGTGGCGTCCACCGGCGACGGCACGGTGGTCACCTTTGCCGTCTATCACCGCAGCTACCACCCCGCGTTCCAGCCGCTGGTGCCCTACGTGGTCGCTGTGGTAGAAGTCGCCGAGGGGCCGCGTCTGGTGAGCAACGTCGTTGGCGTCGCGCCGGAGCGCGTGCGCGTGGGCATGCCCGTGCGCGTCGAGTTCCAGTCGGCCGGCGACATCGCGCTGCCGGTGTTCCGGCCCGTCGGAGAAGAAGACTAGAGGATGAGCGTCCGCTTCGAGACCCGCGGCCACATCGCGATCGTCACGATCGATCGCCCCGAGGTCCGCAATGCCATCGACCGGGCAACCGGCGAGGCGCTGGCCGACGCGTGGCGACAGGTGCGCGACCGTGCCGATCTGCGGGTCGCCGTGCTCACCGGCGCCGGGAGCGACGCGTTCTGCGCCGGCGCGGACTTGAGAAGCGTCGGCGAGTTCTACCGCTCGCTGACCCCGGCGGAGCGTCTCGCGCGCGGCGAGAGGGAGCCGGGGCTCGGCGGCCTCACCCGCAACCTCGACGTCTGGAAACCGATCATCGCGGCCGTCAACGGCTACTGCCTCGCCGGGGGTTTCGAGCTGGCGCTTGCGTGCGACATCCGGATTGCGTCGGACACCGCCACCTTCGGCCTGCCCGAGGTGAGCCTGGGCATCATGCCGGGCGCCGGCGGAACGCAGCGCCTCGCGCGCGTGGCCCCTCTCGGCTGGGCGCTCGAGATGATCCTGACCGGCGAGCGGATCACGGCAGCCGAGGCGTGGCGGCTCGGCATCGTGAACCGCGTGGTGCCCCCCGCGGACCTGCTCGACGCCGCGGTAACGCTTGCCGAGCGTATCTGCCGGAATGGTCCCTTGGCGGTGCAGGCGGCGAAACAGGCGGTCTACCGCGGCCTCCACCTGCCAATGGACGAGGCGTTGCGGCTCGAACAGCTTCTGGCCGAGCCGGTGCGTCAGAGCGAAGACGCTCAGGAAGGGCCGCGCGCGTTCCTGGAAAAACGCACGCCGGTCTTCAAAAGCCGATAATAGCCGCATGGGAACCGCGCACCGAAAAGTCCGCGAGCGTCGCGCCAGGAAGTCGGCCATCCAAGCGGCAGCCGTCCGCGTCTTCGCCGAGAAGGGGTTCTCGCGGGCGACGATGGGGGACATCGCGCGGCAGGCCGAGGTCTCGGTCGGGACGATTTACCTCTACTACCGCTCCAAGGAAGACCTCTACGTGTCGCTGCTCTTCGAGAGCATGCAGCGCATGAGCGAGGCGATCGAGAAGATCATGGCTTCGGGGCTCCCCCCCGACCGCCAGCTCAAGCGCGTCTGGGACTACTTCTACGACTACCACGCGCGCCATTCACAATCGTACCGGGTGCTCGTCTTCCTCCAGCAGCCGGGCCTCACCGCCGGGATCTCGCCGAAGACGCTGCAGGAGATCAACGTCCGCGCGGCGCGGAACTTCTCGCTCGTGAGCCATATCGTGGCGGCGGCGATCGACAAGGGCATCTACCGCCCTCACGAGCCGCGCGAGGTTGTGGACCTCCTCTGGTCGCTCTTCCTCGGCCTCGTGCATCTGTCGGAGACGCGGAAGAACCTCGGCGTGACGATCTCGACCCTCAAGGACCTCCACCGGAAGGCATTCGCCTGCTTCGAGGAAGGGGTGCGAGCGAAGCGGCCCACGCGGGCTTCGGGCTCCGCTAGCTCGGTCGCCAGGCGATGACGGCCGCGCGCTTGCGGAAGGGAGCGATCCACTCCGCGCCGCGTCGCTCCAGCCGCTCAGAAAGGAAGCGGCGGAGATACTCGCGGGGTCCCTCGCCCTCGAGGCCCATGTAGGTCATCCAGAAGTCGCAGGCTTCCTCGAGGTTGTCGAACGGCTGGTCGGAGGAGTACTCGATCGGCGTGACGCCCGGGTGGATGCCCAGGCGCTCGAGCCCCGCCACGGTGTCGTCGGCGCGGCAGCGATGCTCGTAGGGGCGGCCGAGGAGCGCCGGGTAGAGCTCGCGGTAGAAGAACTTGTCGTCGTCGGGTCCCGCCGGCAGGTCGCGGACGAAGGCGCCGAGGCGCTGCGCCAGGGTGCCGGCATCGCGGAGGAACGGCGAGCCGCCGTCGAGGAGGCCGCCCACATGGGCGCAGATGACAAGGTCGTGGGAACGCATCGGCGCCGCGCCCCACTTGGCTTCGACAACCGTCACGTTGGCGAGACCCGCCGAGGCCGCCCCCGCGCGGAGCGCGCCCGCCATCGCCGCGGAGGGCTCGAGCGCCGTCACTGCCTCGAGCCGCCGCGCGAGCGGCAGGGCCAAGGCCCCAAAACCCGCGCCCACGTCGAGCGCGTCGCGGCAGCCGGCGAGGGCAGGGCCGAGGGCACCGAGGACGCACGCCGCATAGTCGCTCCGCTCGTTGGCGCGCTCGTACCAGGCCACCGTCCGCTCAGTCCAGAACTCCGCGCGGACGCCGGCGGCGCGGCGGCCGCCGCGGCGCAGGGCCGTGCTATGCTCCCGGCGATGTCGCTCCTGCTCAGGTGGCTTCATGTCGTTGCGACCATCACCTGGATCGGCGGCATGCTCTTTGTCGCCCTGGTCCTTGTGCCGGCGATGCGGCGCGAGGACCCGGCGCTCCGGGCGCGGCTCTTCCACGCCGTGGGGGTCCGCTTCCGGACAATCGGCTGGATCGCGCTCGGCCTGCTGGTGGCGACGGGGCTCGGCAATCTCTGGCTCCATCCCTATTTCCTGCGTCTGCCCCGCTTCCACTGGAAGCTCGGGCTCGTTGCCCTCGCGCTGATCCTGGCCGTTGTGCACGACTTCGTGCTGGGGCCACGCGCCGGCAAACCCGGCGCCGCCCCGTCGGTCCGCGTCCGCGCGTCATGGATCGCGCGGATCAACGTGCTGGTCGTCCTCGTGATCGTCCTGCTCGGTCTCGGACTGCTCAGGTAGCCTGCTCGGACTCCCGCAGCTCCAGGATCAGGGTGTCCAGCTGCCTCGACGTGTCCCGCACGTACCCGTGGAAGTGCTTGTGCATCAGGGCCAGCGTCAGCGCGTGCCGCAGGGCCCTCGGGCGCCGGCATGCCGTCTCGAGGAACATCGAGACCGTCAGCCACGCGCGGCGCGGCGAAGTGCGCAGGACGCACGTCCACCCGATGCGGAGCAGGAGCCCCAGGTCCTCGCGTCTGGCGCGGGCCCGCGAACTGAGCAGCGCGCCCCGGTTCAGGATGAGCGCCATCGACCGCCGGCGGTAGTTGCGGTAGCTGTAGAGGCGGCGGAGCAGCCGCCGGTAGCCCTCGTACAGCTCGAGGCGTGACATGCCGCCCGGCACGATGTTCGTGAACACGAACTGGTCGCCCACCGACTCGGCGATGAGCCGCCCGGCCTTCTTCAGCCGCTCGTGCAGCGGCGTCTTCGGCATCGCGTTCAGCATGCCGGTCATCGAGATGGGGATCCGGGCCTGCTGGATGAAGCGGAACTGCTCCTCGAAGATCGTCGGATCGTCGGCGTCGAAGCCCACGATCATGCCCGCCATCACCTCGATGCCGGCGGCCTGGATGCGGTGAACCGAGGTGACGAGGTCCTCCCGCGTGTTCTGCGACTTGTTCGACTCCTGAAGACTCGCCATCCGGGGGGACTCGATGCCCACGAAGATCGTGGTGAAGCGGGCCCGCTTCATGAGGGCCAGCAGCTCGTCGTCCTGGGCGACGTTGAGGCTGACCTCGGTCATGAACTCGATGGGGTAGCGGCGCGCCAGCTGCCAGTCGCCGAGGGCGGTCAGGAGAGCCTTGGCCTCCTTCTTGTTGCCGATGAAGTTGTCGTCCACGACGAAGATGTTCTCCACGCCGAGCGCGTGGATCGCCTCCACCTCCGCCAGCACCTGGGCGACCGCCTTGGTTCGGGGGCGGCGGCCATACATCACGATGATGTCGCAGAACTCGCAGTTGTAGGGACAGCCGCGCGCGAATTGGATGGCCATGCTGCGGTAGCGCTTGACCTTCAGGAGATTGAAGCGCGGCAGGGGCGAGTCCAGCATGCTGGGCTTCTCGTCCTGGTGGTACTCCGGCTGCCACGCCCCGTTCTCGTAGTCTCGGACGAACTGCGGCCATGTGTACTCCGCCTCGCCGACGAAGAGCACATCCACCAAGCCCCGCAGCTCCTCCGGGCACAGCGTGGCGAACGGGCCGCCGGCCGCGACGAGCTTGCCGCGGCGCCGGAAGTCCTCCGCGATCTCGAAAATCCGGCGCTTGTGCACGGCGAAGCCGGTGATGCCGACGAGGTCCGCGTCGGTGTCGAAGTCGATGGTCTCGACGTTCTCGTCGCAGAGCACGACCTCGTGGCCGGCCGGCGTCAACCCCGCCACTGTCGGCAGGGCCAGGTTCGGAAACGCGCAGCGCTTCCCAATGCTCGGCAACACCCGGTCGAAGGTCCAGAACGATTCGGGGTTCTTCGGCGCGATCAGATAGATCTTCAGTTATCCCTCCCGATCACGCGGCGAGCGCCGCGGCGAAGCGTTCGACGGCGGCTTCAGCGTGCGGGATCGAGGCGTTCCTGCCCTGCTCGGCCTCGACGGTCTCGAACTCGCGCTGGAGCGCCCGCTGAGCGGCCTCATCGAGGACGGCGTCGGCCAGCGGAAAGAGCACGCCGTTCTCCTTCTCGATGTGCTCGCGCAGGAGCGCCACATAGTCGCGCGCCTTCGCGGCCCGGTCAAGGGGGTCGCCCGCCTCCATGGCGCGGACCAGGGCCCGACCGCGCCGGTGCTCCTCGAGCATGACGTCGATGGGACCGCCGACCGACGGCACGCCGGCCTTGACCATGGCCGGAAACAGGGCGGTCTCCTCCTTGGCGTGGTGGTTCTTGTCGGCGAAGGCGCGCAGCCACGCGATGATCTCCGGCCACCATCCCTCGGGCAGCGGCCGCCCGCCCGCCAGGCGAGCGGCGGCCGCCTCGAGCACGCCGAGGGCGCGAAGGATGACCCGGTGCTCCTCGCGGAGCACATCCGTAGGCGTAGACATAGGAGACCTCCTCACTTGCGCAGGTCGAGCACGCGCTGGGCCTTGCCCGCGCTGCGCTCGACGGTCTTGGGTGGCACGATGCTGACGTCGGCGGTGATGCCGATGGTCTCGAAGATCTTTCGGCGCACGACGGCCTCCAGCGCTCGCATGGCGTCAGCGCCCGCCTCGGCGACGGCGGCGCGCGCCTCGACCCGCACCTCCAGCGTGTCCAGCGCGCTGTCGCGGCGGACCACGAGGAGGTAGTGCGGCTCGACGTCGGCAACCTGGAGCAGCGCGTGCTCGACCTGCGAGGGATACACGTTGACGCCTCGGATGATCAGCATGTCGTCCGTTCGGCCCATGATCCGGCCGATGCGCGCCAGCGTCCGGCCGCAGCGGCACGGCTCGGCGGTCATCGAGGTCAGGTCGCGCGTCCGGTACCGCAGCACCGGCATCGCTTCCTTCGTGAGCGTGGTGAAGACAAGCTCTCCCACCGTTCCCTCGGGCACGGGCATGAGCGTGGCCGGGTCGACGATCTCGGGCAGGAAGTGGTCTTCGGCGACGTGCATGCCGTCCCGCTCGGGGCACTCGACGGACACACCCGGGCCGATGACCTCGCTGAGCCCGTAGATGTTGATCGCCATGATATTGAGCCGAGTCTGGAGCGCATCCCGCATCGCCTCGGTCCAGGGCTCGGCGCCGAAGAAGCCCACGCGGAGCTTGAGGTCCTTGGGCTTGAGGCCCGCCTCCTCGATGGCCTCGGCCAGGTGGAGCGCGTAGGAGGGCGTACAGCAGAGCACCGTCGCGCCCAGATCCCGAAGCGCCATCAGCTGGCGGTCGGTGAAGCCACCCGACATCGGCACCACGGCGGCGCCCACCCGCTCGGCGCCGTAGTGGAAGCCGAGCCCGCCCGTGAACAACCCATAGCCGTAGGCGTTGTGGACGACGTCGCTGGGGCCCACGCCGCCCGCCATCAACGTGCGGGCCATGACCTCGCTCCAGGTGTCCACGTCCTGGCGCGTGTAGGCGACCACGGTCGGCCTGCCCGTCGTGCCCGAGGAGGCGTGCACGCGGATCACATCTTCCATGGGCACGGCCAGGAGGCCGTAGGGATAGGTCTGACGGAAGTCGTCCTTGACCGTGAAGGGGAGCCGGGCGAGGTCGGCCAGGGAGCGGATGTCGCCGGGCTGGACCCGAGCCTCGCTCAGCCTCTCACGGTACAGCGGGACGCGCTCCGAGAGGCGGGTGATGAGGTCCTTGAGGCGGTGGACTTGCAGGACCTCACGCTCGGCACGCGGCATGCGCTCGACCAGAGCCAGATCCTTCATCGCGAGATCTCCTCCTCGGCCAGCTCGAGTCCGTACGCGTCGTGCGCGGCGCGGTCGGCCCGGCCGAGCGACCCGCCGAAGGCGGCGGCCGCGTCAGACATCCCGCTCCATTTGGATCATCGGTCCGTGGCGGAAGCCCAGCCGCGTGAAGAACTCGCGGATGTCGGCCTGGCCGAGGTCGATCAGCGTCGCGACCTTGGCGATGGATCGGAGCTCGCTGCCGCTGTCGAGGAAGCGCTGGAGGAGCGCATGGCCGACGCCCCGCCCGCGGTACGGCGGGTCCACGCCGATCAGGTCGACCCAGCCGGTCGGCTCGGCGATCCCGAACTCGCTCTCGCTCACCCAGCCGAAGAGGAAGCCCGCGAGGCGACCGTCGGTCTCGGCCACGAGCGACATCCAGGGCGGCCTCAGCGCCGAGATCTCGAGCCTGCGCTGCCAGTAGTCCTTGCGGGTATGTCCGGAGAGCTTCTCGTCGATGCGCACGAGCGCGTCGAGGTCGGACGGCTCCACGGGTCGAATCGATACGTCCAGTCGGGCCATGTGTGTCTCCTCGCGCTTCAGGCGGCTTGAGCCGCGGTCGTGGCCATCTTGCGCTGGCGCTGGAGGCCCAGGAGCGCGGCGCCGAGCGCGGTCGTGTACTCCGGGCCGTCGGGCACGTTGACCTGGACGCCGAGCTTGTCCTTGAGGGCGACCACCATCCCCTCCTGCCGGGCGACGCCGCCGATGAACGTCACGGGCCCGTCCATGCCGACGCGCTTCAGGAGGGACAACGCCCGGTCGGCCAGCGAGTTGTGGATGCCGCGCAGGATGTTCTCCACCGTCACGCCTTCCGAGATGTGGTTGATGATCTCGGACTCGGCCAGCACCGCGCAGACGCTCGAGATGGCCTGCGGCCGCGTGGCGCCCTTCGACATCGGGCCGATATCGGCGACGGTCACCTCGAGGTACTTCGCCGCGCGCTCGAGGAAGCCGCCCGAGCCCGCCGCGCACTTCTCGTTCATGTGGAACTCCTTGACCTTGCCGCCGTCGCGCAGGCGGATCGCCCGCGAGCACTGCGCGCCGATGTCGAGGACGAAGCCCGCGTCGGGAAACAGCGTCGCGGCGCCCCGGGCGCCGCACGTGAGGTCCGTGATCTGGATGTCGCGGAAGGGCACGGCGTAGCGCCCGAGCCCCGTCGTGGCGATGTAGCCGACCGCCTCCGCGTGCGTACCCGCGTCAGCGCAGGCGGCCTCCATGGCCAGGCAAGACACCTTCTCGAAGTCCGCCTTGGTCTTCACCTGGCCGCGCCCGCGGACCCCGCGGTCCTCGTCCACAAGCACGCACTTGGTTGTGCCCGAGCCGATATCGATGCCGGCGATCAGCATGGCTAGCTCCTCCCCGCGCCCTCGGCGACGTGCTCGCCGCGAGCGCCTGCCTGGGCGCGCTCGAGGGCGAAGAGCGCCGCGCCGAGCGCTCCCATGTAGTGGCCCTCCGTGCTGACGTTGAGGGACTGGCCAAGCACGTCTTCGAGCGCCCGGACCATGCCGATGTTCAGGCTGACGCCGCCCGTGAACGTCACCTCGTTCTCGACGCCCACGCGCCGGATCAGGGACATGGTGCGCGTGGCGATCGCCTTGTGGACGCCGCCCAGGATGTCCTCGATGGTCTTGCGCTGGGCGAGGTAGGACATGATGTCGCTCTCGACAAAGACGGTGCAGACGGAGGTCAGACGCACCGGCACCTTGGCCTGGAGCGCCAGGGGCCCGATCTCGTCGAGCCCGACTCCGGGGACATCCGCGGCCGCCGTGAGGAAGCGGCCGGTCCCCGCCGCGCACTTGTCGTTCATCGAGAAGTCCACGACGGAGCCGTCGGGCCCCCCCTTGATGACCTTGGTGTCCTGCCCGCCCATGTCGATGACGGTGCGCGTCGCCGGGAAGAGCGACTGCGCGCCGCGGGCGTGGCACGTGATCTCGGTGATCTGGGCGTCACCGAAGAGGATCTTGTACCGCCCGTAGCCCGTGCCGACCACGTACCCGACGGCCTCGCGGGGCAGCCCGGCCGCCTCGCACGCCTTGACGAAGGCGTTCTCACCCGCGCGCGTGACGTTGGCGCCCGTCGGGATGAGGATGCGCGCGAGGATCGTGCGCGATTCATCCACGATGACCGCCTTGGTCTGGGTGGATCCGACGTCGACTCCGCCGCCGTAGATCATGAAAGCCTCCTCGACATCCTGAGATATGGCACGGTGATCGGGCGGAGGAGCCCTGCCCTCACGATGAGCTCCGTCTTGAAGTGGGCTTGGCTGGCGACCATGGCGAGCCCCGCCAGCGCGGCGGCCGGAGCGGCGGCAGCGGGCGAGGCCAGCGCCACGGCGAGCGCCCCCAGCGGGATGACCGTACCGACGCCGACGCCCACACGGCCGGCCCACCCGTCGCGCAGCGAGGCCGTCGCGTCCCTGAAGGCGTGCCCCGCCGGCGTGAAGCCATAGGCGCGTCCCAACCCGAGCGCGGCCACGAGCAGCACGAGGCTCGCCTCGATGACGGCCGGTGCGACGGCGCGGCCGACCAGCACCTCGAGGAGCATGTACGCGCCCGAGCCCGAGACCGCCGCCGAGAGCAGGAAGAGCCACGGCATGACGGCCGCGTCCCAGGCGGCGATGCCCCGCGAGCGGCAGAGAATCATGCCCTGGGCCAGCGCGAGCAGCACGGCCGCCGCGAGCGCCAGCGCCCGGTAGAGTCGGAGCGGGAAGGCGATGTCCGCGACGATCAGCAGCACGAAGGCCGCGCCGATCCAGAGCTCGCGCGACATCCACGACGTCCGCACCTTCCAGAGCACCCGCGCTCCGCGAAGCGGCCGCCCCGCTTCGCCCGCGACGGCGGCGAACCCCGCCAGCACGAGGAGCGGCGCGAGCCATGACGCCAGTACCACGGCCGCAGTACGCTCGAAGCCCGCGGCAAGGACGGCTGTGCCGTACAACCCGGCCCCTACCCCGCCCAAGGTGAAGTTGGCGACGGCCTGCCAACCCCAGAGCCGCTGGCGCTGCGCCGGGATCAGCTCGACCGGAGGAGTCATCTCGCTCGCGCGCGCATGGCTCAGTCCACCACGTAGAAGACGTTCGGCTGCGTCCCGCACTCGGGCATGAGCGGCTGGGCCTTGCCTTCCCCCAGCGCCTTCGACACCGGGCTCGCGGGATCGTCGAGGTCTCCGAAGATGATCGCGTTGGCGATGCAAGAGACCGAGCACATGGGCGTGGCCGCCGCGTCCACGCCCGGAGTCAGCCCCTGGGCGAGCCCCTCATCCACGCGCTCCTTGCAGAAGGTGCACTTGGTCATGACGTCGTGTCGCTCAGGCCGCGCCGTGGCAGCCTCAGACGGCGTGAGCGCGCTGAAGTAGCCGGGAGCCTCGTGGACGCGGTGGCGCGCGTGGTAGGGGCAGGCCACGGCGCAGGATCCGCACCCGGCGCAGGCGTTGTACTCGATCCAGCCGATGCCGTCGGCCCGCCGGCGCGAGGCTCCGGTGGGGCAGACGGGCACGCAGGGCGGCTCGGCGCAGTGCATGCACTGCATCGGCAGGAAGAGGCGGCGCACGTCCGGGTACTCCCCGACCTCGCAGTCGACGACGAACCGCCACGCCGTTCCCGCGGGCAGCCCCTGCTCCTGCATGCAGGCGATGGTGCAGGTCTGGCAGCCGACGCAGCGCCGCGTGTCGATGACCATGCCCCAGCGGGCCACTACGAAGATCTCACAGTCATTTCACCGCTCTCCTCGCGATGCTCGTGCCTGCGGCACTCGGTCATCGCTCAGCTCGCACGGCGGATCGCGACAGGAACCAGGTCCGCACCGGAGCCGGTGGCGTCGGTCAGCGCCAGGTCCATGCTCGCCACCTGGTTCAGGTTGGGCATCCCGAGGTCGCGGGCGAAGGGCGTCGCCCAGTTGCCGAACTGCTGGAGGATCACGGCCACGTCGGGCCTGATACCCTCGCGCAGGATGGCGCGCCCCTGTGTCTTGCCCGTCGGCGACTCGACCTCGATCAGGTCGCCCTCGGCGATACCGAGCCGCCGCGCGGCGCCCCGGTTGAGCATGACGCCGAAGTGGCCACGCACGTGGCGCGCCACGTCGGCCATGATGGGCAGCGACACGTTCGAGCCCCAGGAGTACTGCATGCTGCGGCTCGTGAGCAGCCAGAACGGGAAGTCGCGCCCGTCTTTACCGTGGCTCGAAGCCGAGCCCAGCCAGATGCCCGGGAAGTCCTTCCAGGTGGGCAGCGGCTGGTACTCGTCGAGCTGGACGTCCCACCACTTGATCTCCCGCTCGTGGAGGCGCGCCCCCAGCTCCTCGCCCATACGCTTGATGCGCTCCTGGTAGGGAAGCTCGTAGCGCAGACCCTTGCCGACCATGGTCGAGTGGAGAAAGTACTGCTTGGTCGCGAACGGCACGAAGAAGGCGCCGTGGCGCTTGAACCACTCGAGGTCCCGCTCCTCGGCCCCGTCGGTCAGCGAGCGCGTCGCCGCGCGGCAGACCCGGTCCCAGATCTCCGCCGCCACGGGCAGCGTCGCGCCGGTGCCGGTGCCGGTGCCGGTGCCAGAAAAGGTATAGTCGTAGCCCACGCCCTCGAGCGGCACTGTTGTGCCCGAGCCGCGGTTGATTTCAGCGAGGTACTCGGGCAGGAGGCCGGTGCGGGCCGCCAGCTCCGTGGCGACGTCGGTGAGGTCCCGCGTATCGCACGGCGAGGCGACCGCCGGCTGCCGGAGCGCCCAGCCCGCATGCTGCCAGTACTGCTCGGTGTACTTGGTGCCGCCGATCCGGTAGACCTGGAGCGACTCGAGGTCGGTCGCTTCCGGCAGCAGGAGGTCGGCATACCAGTTGGTCTCGTCCTGCGTGTAGGCGAAGGCGGCAACGAAGGGGAAGCGCTCGAGCGCCCGCTCGATGCGCCCCGACTCCCAGTTAGAGACTGCCGGGTTGGTCCGGTAGATGATCCACACGTCCGGCAGGGTCGGCGACGGCCAGTGCTCCGGCGGGCTGTCCATGAAGAGCCAGGGCAGATGCGCCGGGCCGAGCGCCGCCGACCACGGCGAGTTGCCGGCCAGCGGCACGAGGGTGCGGTACGCGTTGCGGATGTGCGGGGAACCCTTCCACGTGTCCTTGCCTGTCGCGTTGAGCGGCTGCTCCATGAAGCCGTCCGGCCCGGGCTTGACCGAGTCGAGCCGGTTCTGCGCGGGCCGGTTGAGCCTGACCGTGGTGCCGAGGATACCGCCGGGCACCTCGAGCGCGCCGACGAGCGCCGCCAGCATGGTCCGCGCCCAACAGCACTCGTAGCCGCCCCAGCCGTTCGTCACCGTCTTGCCGAGGACCACGGCCACCGGCCGGTGAGGATAACTGATGCCGTCGATCTCGATAGTGGCGCCTACCTGGGAGTGATCGAGGTACTCGGCGGCGATCCGCCTGATCGTTTCCGCAGGCACGTCGGCGATCCCGGCCGCCCACTCCGGCGTATAGGGCCGGACGTGCTCGAGCAGCAGCTGGAAGGCGGGCTTGACCCGGTCGCTCACGCTCCGCCGCGCGCCGTCGCCGCCGATCTCAACTCCCGCCGCGATGTACCCACCCTCCATGGCCGGCCGGGTGCAGCGCGGGTCGTCGAAGGGCACGGGGCGTCCCCGGTCGAGATCCCAGACGAGCGGCTTGCCGCTCTCGGGGTCGCGCAGGTAGTATCCTCCGGGTCCGACGAGGTACGACGAGCTCGTCATCCGCTCGAGGAACTCGACGTCGCAGACCACGCGCCAGTCGTGCTCCAGGAGGATAGAGTGCATCAGGGCGAAGAGCACTGCCGCGTCCGTCTTCGGCCTCACCGGCACCCACTCCTGCGCCCCCGCTGCCGTGATCGACATATGAGGTTCGAGTTGCACCCAGTGGAGCCCCCGGGCCCGCGCCTCGGCGTGGCGGAAGACGCCGGTGACGCCGCCAGAGGCGTCGCCGTTGTAGCCGAACGACAGGACGTAGTCGCAGCGCGGCACGTCTGCGGCCACCGTGAAGGCGCGGTGCCAGAACTCGCCGTAAAGATGCTCGGAGTGGTAGCACTTGACGCCCTGCCCGCTGCCGATGCCCATGTCCACGGGCCCCCAGGCCGCCAGCAGCGCGGCGAAGGTGCCGAGATAGGCCGGGGCGATGCCACCCGAGCCGAGGGTGACGGCGAGCCTCGGGTAGCCGCTCGCGTCGGTGAGGCCCGCCGCCCGGATGCCGTTGAGCTTGCCCGCGAGGAGACCGAGGGCCTCGTCCCACGAGACGGGCTCCCAGCCGGGGTCTTCGCCGCGCGCCTTCTTCGGATTGGTCCGGCGGAGCGGCGTCTGGATGCGCGCGGGATTGTAGACCTTCTGGACGAGGCCGTAGGCGCGGACGCAGACCTTGCCGCCCGCCGGGTGCGTGTCAGCCATGTCGCAGTTGGGCTCGACGCCGACAGCCACTCCGTCGCGGACCACGACCTTGAGCAGGTCGGGCCCCGCCACGCACTGGTAGCAGTAGGTCGGGATCCGTTCCGTCGTGCTCATCGTCCGCGTTCTCGTGAGTTGCTCGCCTCGGCCGTTCTGCTGGTCGGCTCGCCTGCGGCTGCGCCTCCTCCTGCCACGGCTGCGGCTCGCCCTGTTTCTCGTGAGTTGCTCGCCTCGCCTGCGGCTGCGGCTCGCCCTACCACCTTCTTGTGCTCCAAGGATTCGAAGAAGGCGTCGATGCGGTTCTTGATCTGGGCCTCGGCGTAGTAGCGCGGGTCCTCGAGATCGGACTCGACCATGAGCGTCGGGACTCCAAGCTCGCGCGTGAAGTAGTCGCGCATGTCCCCCTGCCCGGCGGAGAAGAGCCGGCAGGACTTGATCGAGTGGATGATGAGCGCGTCGGCCTCCCACTCCTCGACGTAGCGCTTGATCTGCGCGTAGCGCGCGACGATGGACCGGTTGGTCAGGTTCTCGGTCAGCATCTGCTGGGCTATGGACTCCAGCGGGCGGCTGGGGTCGTGCCGGAACCCCCACTCCCAGATGCCGCCCACGGTGGAATACGTGGACTGGACCGCGACGGCGCCCCACTTGGCGAAGAGGTTCCGGAAGTTCTTGTAGAAGGGGTAGGGCGGCGGTCCCTCGACCACGGTGCGGAATCGCTCCTCCGACAGCGGCCCGTGCCCCTGGGCGACCAGGCTCTCGAACTCGGCGACCGCCGCGTCGAAGAACTCGGCGCCTTCCCGCATGCCGCGCAGCACGTTGATGGGTCCCATCATGTTGATGGCGTCGAAGTAGGCGTCGAAGGGCGCCGGGTGGCGCTTGCAGAGCTCCTTGGAGCGCGCGTAGCCCTCCTCGGCCCGCGCGGCGTAGCCGAGGATCTCGCGCAGCTCGTCGATGTCGAACTTCTTCCCGGACACCGACTCGCAGAGCGCGATCAGTTCTTTGAGTTGCGCCACCACGTAGGCGATGTCGGCCGCGCTCGGCTCGGCGGTCCGGCAGAACGGGACGTCCAGCATGAACAATTTTGATCCGGAGAGGTCGGCCAGGTGCTCGAACCACTTGACGTACACGTTGCAGCCGACGTAGTTGCACACCGTGATGGTCGGGAACGGGATGGGCTTGCCCGGCCCCATACCGCCGTCGAGGTACAGGCCGATGTCGGCCTTAACGTAGGCGCAGTTGTCGCTGGAGTAACCCGCCTGCTCCGCCTTGAGGATCAGCGGCAGCGACTTCTTCCGGATGGCGGCCTGGAGCGCCGTCACCTCGGGGAACATCGGCAAGATGTGGCAGGCGCGCAAGAGCTCCACGCAGTTCCCGGAGATCATGAGCGCCCCCGTCGGCACGCCCTCGGCTTCGGCGCGGCCGAGCTCGTCCATCCACGCGGCCATGAGCCGCCGCGAGTGCTCGTGCACCTGGCCCTGGTACTGCCGCTCCGTCACCGCAGTCGCCATGGTGTCTCCTGGCTCAGTCGAAGAGCATGGATTCGACGAAGGTTTCGATCTCGTTCCGGGTGCGCTCGAAGGTCCACATCTTCTCCTCGAACTCGACCAGGAGGTGCGGCACGCCCGCCTTCTCGAGCCCCTGCTTCATCAGCACGTAGTCGAAGAGCGCGGGCTCGCAGAACTTGGCCGGCATGAAGATGACCGCGCCGGCGCGCGCACGACGCACCTTCTCGAGGAGACCGGTCGAGCGGTGCTCGCGGCCCTCGTGCCTCGTCGAGGAGGGCTGGGCCTGGTCCACGTAGGCCGCGCCGAGCCGAGCGAACGGGTCGCCGTCGGTGGCCACGTCGGAGGTGAACCAGCGCCAGCCAAGCATGAGGTCGTCCTCGACCACGTAGCAGCCGGCCTCTTCCAGCACCTCGAGGAGCCCCAGCGGCGGCTGCTCGCAGAAGGCGCCCTCGATCACCCCTCTCAGCCGGTCCCGGGGCCGCGCAGCCCGCCGCGGGATGTCGTTCAGGAGTGTCTGCACCCAGGCGATGCCGTCCTCGGGCGGCGCCATGGTCAGCGCGCGGAGCGCGGTGTAGAGCTCGACGGTCGAGAGCTTCTGGGGCTCGGCGATCCTGAGGGCGTACAGCGCCCGGATGCCGGTGCGGAGCGTGTTGAAGGTCTCGATGCTCTTGGCGAGCGCCGTCGGCGTCACCCGGAGATCCCAGGCATCCTCGAAGCGCGCCGCGAGGCGCTTGAGCTCGGCGGTCATGTACGCCGCGACGGCCGGTGAGGTCGAGTTCTGAGGCAGGTGGAGATATTCGACCAGGACGTCGCCGAAGTTGCGCTGGTAGATGCTCGAGAGGTTGCGGGCAACGTCGCAGATGTTGGAGAAGACGAAGCCGTCCACGCCCTTGCAGAGACCCTGGAAGCCCAGCTCCAGGCTCGACTTGGCGATGGAGCAGACGAAGGACTGGAAGCGCGCGTCGGCATGCGTCAGCTCGACGGAGGTGCCACCGCCCAGGAACGCCAGCGGCAACATCCCGGCCGCGTGGATGACCTCCACCGGCGCCCAGACGGGGTAGGAGGCCACGACCCGACCCTCGGGGTGCTGCGCCTTCCACCGCTCCGCGGCCGCGCCGATTGGCAGGGCCACGAGCTCCCGACACTCTGCGAGGACCTGGTCCGCCGTCATGCCGGCCTCCTGTTGTCGGTGGCCTGGAGGTCGGCGCTGCGTGGCGCGGCCTCCAGGAAGCCGTAGAGGAAGAGCGCCCCCACCTCGGACGCGAGCGTGCGGGCGTCCTCGCGGGAGCGCAGGAAGGGGCGGGTCGCGATGCCGTTGAGCATGCCGAGGAGCAGATTGGTCCCCGAGAGCAGCTCGTCGCCCGACCGGCCGTGAGGATCGAGCTCGCGCAGGACCGCGAGCCCCCGCGTGAGGTACGACTGCCGCTTCGCCGAGATCTCGTCGCGCCGGGGACCCGAGAGGAGCTCCCAATCGCGGTTGATGATCTTGAGCGCGGCGGCCTGGCGGAAGCCGAAGTCCAGGTGGGTGCGGATCACCGCGAGCAGCCTGAGCTCCGGGGTGCGCGCCCCGGCGAGCGCGTCGTCGAGCTCTTCGATCAAGCGGTCGAGCGAGCTGTCGAGGACGAGGAACAGAAGCTCGTCCTTTCCGCCGACGTAGTGATAGAGCCCCGCCAGCGACAGCCCCGCGGAACGGGCAATCTCCCGGATTGAAGCCTGGTGGAAGCCCCGCCGCGCAATCACGTCGCACGCCGCCTTCAGGATGCCCTCGTACCGCTCGCCGATCGTCATTCCGAACCTCCAACCGAACGCTCGTTCGGTTGGAGGTTAGACTAGGCGGTTCTGTCAGGGTTGGGAATAGGGCGGACGCCTCATTTTTCTAGTACATATGAGCATCTTCCTGGGGGGCTAGGGCCGGGGGCCCTGGATGTAGAAGGAGCCCGTGGCGAGGGCGATGAGCCGGCACTGGCCATCCGTCACCCGCGCCTCGAGGACGCCGATACGGGTGGTCCGGTCCGCAACCTTCGCCTCGGCGAAGAGCGGCCCGGCG
>ORMF012378486.1_pt1 | contig 18526 bp, 15 predicted proteins | sample 1779871 | NCBI WGS metagenome assembly ORMF01 (sample SAMEA104232316, study PRJEB22302) | groundwater metagenome | biome: forest; feature: aquifer; material: groundwater | place: USA | collected 2011-08-07 | depth 5.4 m | reverse complement strand
GCCCCCCAGATCGGTCCCCCACACGCCGATGCGCGCGCCATCGACTCCCGGCTCGCCCTGGAGGAACGTGATCGCGTTGCGCAGATCGGTGACTTGCGCCTCGGGCACCAGCCGCTTGCGGCGCAAGCGAACCATGGCGGTGTGCTGCGAGAAGCGCTGTCGATCGTCCAAGCGGACTGGTTCAGCAAGATAGAGGAACGCACCACTCTTCCCCCATCCGCGATAGTCGAAGGCGAACGCAACCACGCGCTCCTTCGCGAACCGCGCGCCGTACTGCTCCACCTTGGCGGCGATTTCTCCCATCCCCGGCGCGAGGACGCCCGCGCCCGCGCGGCTCGCCGGCGAGACCCCCGCCGGTAGAAACAGCGTGCCCTTGTGCACCACGCCTTCGCTGTAGAATTGCACGTTCTTTGTCGTGACGCCGGCGCCGGCCGCCGCTTGCGCGAACGCCGGCGTTCCATACAGCCAGGGTAGCAGCAGCACCGCCACGGTCACAGGGCCGTTCATGAAGGTATCTCCTCCGCCTAATTCTCTTTGCCCGTCCCGAGATACTTGAGGAACCAGTCCGCTGCCAGGTTCGACCCGACCTCGAACCCGGCGTTCGAATACGCCTGGAAGTGCGTGAGCCCCGGCAGCACGATCGCCTGCGCCGTCACGCCGCGACCGTTCAGGAACTTCGCGGCTTCAATCGACCCACTCGCGCCGCGCTGCAGTTCGTCGTTCTCTGCGGGCACGTAAAGGACGGCCGTTGTCGGCGGGATCTGGTCGAGCCACGCCCCGGCCTGCACATCCTGATTCCGTGTCCGGTACCACAGGTCGACCTTGCTCGGGAAGGACCATCCCGCGGTGATCTCCGCGCCCTGGCCGGTGCGCACACGCGTGATCGCATCCTCGAGCGCGTACGGGTTGATGCCCACCGGCGACCGCGGCTCGGGACGCGTCGACATCACCTGCGCGACCACCGCCTTCGGACGCGCGTCGAACGCCGCCGCGGCAATCACAATCCTCCCGCCGTTGCTCGACCCAAAGAGCCCTATACGCGCCGGATCGATGCCGGGTTCGCCCTGGAGAAACGAGATGGCCGCGCGCACGTCGTTCACTTCGTGGACGTTGTTGAAATTCGTTCGCTTGACGAGCACGCGCATCTGGCGCTCGACGACGGGCTCCGCATCAGTCGTCGGATCGGGCCCGAGCAGCCGGACATCGTCCGACCCGCTCGAGCTGAAGCCATAGCTCTGGTAATCAATCGCCATCGCCACGAGCCCGCGCTCGGCGAACCGCGCCGCGTACTTTTCGATGCCGATCGCCGCCGCGTTGGTGCCATGCCCCACCACCACCGCGGGCCAGCGGCCCACGGTGGAAAACCCGCGCGGGAAGAACATCTTTCCATAGAGCGCCGTGCCGCCATCGACGTAGAAGGTCACTTGGCGCGTCGTCACGTCGACGGGCAGTTCGTAGACCCAGTCGCGCGGCTCCGTGCGGTCGCGCTTCTGGTCCTCGTCGAACGCCTGCTGCTGCAGCCCCGCCCGGTACTTCTCGATGATATCGGTGCTGATCTGCCCAGCGGCGAGGGCCGGCACGAGGCCGCAGCCGAGGACGAGCACGCATGGACGAACGAACATGGAGAATCTCCTGCAACGAAATGGACTGTTCGTACTTACACCGGACGGCCGCGTTGTTCGGGCGAGGCGGCTACGGCTGAGAAGACATCGAGCCAGGACTTCTGTTTGGCGGCCTCAGAACGACGCATTATACACACGCCCGACGGGGAACCGAACCCGACGCGGTTACACCTCGAAGCGCCGAACTCGTCTTACGGACCAGATCCATGCGCATCTCGTGGCTGGAACTCGTTGCCGTTGGCATGTCCGGTTAGGGTCCCAGGGTCCCGTCCCTTGGCCCCGCCGCCTTCGTGCTGAATCGGAAGGTGACTGGTCTTTCATCGCCCGGTGGCGAGAGGGAGGATCGGCGCCGCCGGCTCGCGTACGCCGGGATGCCCGGCCTCGATCCGCTGACGGCTGACGAGGTCGGAGGCCTCCACGGCGCCCTGCTCGTTGGCGCGCCCTGCCTTCAGCAGGTTCACCATGGCGTAGTTGCCTTCGTGACACGCGTACTCGGGGATGAACGTCTGCGCTTCATCCCTTCTCATCGGAATGGCGACGGTGTACGGCCTGGTATACGTCACCGGATCCTCGACAGTGAATCGGTAGTCGATGGTCTTGGCATCGATGCGCGTAAACCGCTCCACGAGCCGCAACGTTTCACCCGAGCCCCGATTTCCCGTCTGAATGACATGCGACGGCTGCAACGGACCGCCGTCGAGCCTGTCGTTGAAGTTCGTCGTTTCGACGACCAGTGTGTCGCCCTCCCAGCGGCCACGCGAATCGCCCATCCACGTGCGGATGTCCTTCCCGGCGTGCGGGCGCCCGTCGAGCGGGACAATGCGGACGTCGTGAATCATCTCGACGAGAATCACCACGTATGTCGGCGTTTGGAAGATCTGATAATTCGCGTTGTAGGCATTGGGAATCAGCGCCGTCGGCAGCGTCCGCGAGATGCACCGCTCCCACGTGTTGCGATCGAGCCAGGAGTCGGCTTCGCCGCGGCCTCGCCTGGCGTTCTCTCTCTCCACGAGCCGCTTCACGCCCGCGGGCGTCCTGGGAATTCGGCCGTCCGGCGGATCGACCACGAGCGCTCCGCGCTCAATGGCTCTCCCGGCCTCGAGCCAGCCGGCGCCGGTACCGTCCGTGGCCGCTCGAACGGGCGTCATCGCTCGCCGCGACTGCTCCTGCTCCACGGCTGTCATCCGTTCCAGCGGGGTATTCGTGGCGTTGTTCCAAATGCCCTGGAGGTCGGGGTGGCCCCACGGGGTCCGTGGTTGGACCCCCGTGCTTGCCGTAGCTTTGGATGCCGGGCCCGGCGCCTGCGCCTGTAGGTGAGCTTCTCGAATCGATGGTGCCACAACCGCAAGAGCGATCGCCACGACATGCCTGCAGCCCGTGAATCGATTCCTCACGTGACGCCTCCTCTGCTCAATGCCCCAGCCACCAACCCTCAGTGGACCGTTCGGTAACCCATGACCGTCGGCTTTTGATTCGAAAGGCTGTCGGTGACCGCCTGCGAAACGACGACCGAGAGCAGCGGCCGGATATTGAGATAATTGTAGGGGCTAACCTGGATAAACCGTGGTATGCGCTGCAGGCGTTCGGACGACATGCCGACCGTTTCAGCCTTGACTACTGGGAGATCGGAGGTCTCAGCCGTGTACCTCGTTGTCGCCAGCGCGACACCGACCAGCGCAATCGGGAGGCACGCCCAAGGGCCACGCACGAACACTTCATGCCTCATTTGGTCCCTCCGTTTCTCCAATCGAGGTTTTCGCTCAGCGCCAGCTCCGCACGCGACCGAGGACCAAACACACACTATAGAGCTACTCGTTCATCCAGACAGGTTTCCAGGTGCCGGACTATGGCCGAGGCGCACCAAATGCGAGCGTGGCGAGCTGCTGGGCAGGCGACCTGCGCTGGCCCTCCACGAGGAGTTGGCCGCAGGCGGCCCGGATGTCCCGGCCTCGACTTTTCCGCACCGAGACGGTAATCCCGCGCTCGGCCAGCATCCTCGCGAAGTGGTCGATCGAAGTGTCCGACGGCCGTTCGAACGGGATGCCCGCCGCGGCGTTGAGGGGAATCAGGTTCACCTTTGCCTTCACGCCGTCCAGCAGTCTGGCCAGCTTGCGCGCATCCTCCGGGCCGTCGTTGACGCCCGCGAGCAGGACGTACTCAAACGTGATGCGGCTCCGCTTCCTGAGCGGGAACCGCCTGCAGGCGTCGACGATCTCGCGCACGCCGTACTTCCTGTTGATGGGTACGAGATCGCCGCGCTGAAGGTCGGTGGGCGCGTGAAGCGAAATGGCGAGGTTCGGCATGATCGGTTCGCGGGCCAGCCGCTCGAGGGCTGGAAGAAGGCCCACGGTTGACAGCGTCACGCGGCGGGGCGGCAGCGCCAGGCCGTATTCATCGGCCAGGATCCGCAACGCCTTCATCGTTTCATCGTAGTTGTGGAGCGGCTCCCCCATTCCCATCAGGACGATGTTGAAGGTCTTGTCATGCAGCTTGAGGGCACCTGCCAGCACCCGAACCTGACCAACGATTTCCCCTGCGGTCAAATTTCGGACCAAGCCCATCTTTCCCGTCAGGCAGAATGCGCACGCCATCGCGCAGCCCACCTGCGTCGAGATGCAGAACGTCATACCCGGCGTGTCGGGAATGAAGACCGACTCAATCTGTCGTCCGTCTGCCAGGCGAAGCAGGAACTTTTCGGTGCCGTCGGTGGACCGTTCGCGCGTGACGATGGCCGGGGGGGTGAGGGTGAGTGCGGCGGCCAGCGTGGCGCGCAGCTCGCGGGACAGATCGGTCATCATGCTGAGATCTGTGACGCCGCGGCGATAGACCCATCGGAAGATCTGGCGCGCGCGAAACCGTTCGTGCCCGCATTCGGCAAGCGCCGTTTCGAGAGCTGGACGATCGAGCTCGGCGATGTCGATGCGGGGGAGTGGCGCCGCAGTCTTCGACACGGTATCTCTCATATTTCCAAGAACTTGGTCGTATTCTGATCGTAACGCGAAATGTCGGCGGGCCTTCCTCGCCGCTGCGCTTGCCCCGGCGCGGCGGGCGTGTTATAGTGTAAACGGGCTGGTAATTCCTTCTCTGTCAACGGTTTGCGGCATCTAGAGACGGCCCGTCTGGACCTGCGTTCCTGCTGCGAGCTTCACCTTGAATTCACTGATTGTGAGAGACGCGCTCGATAACGGCCTTCGTATCGTCACCGAGCGCATGTCGCAGGTTCGGTCGATCAGCATCGGCGTCTGGCTGACGCGTGGATCGCGGCACGAAACGGCTGAGCGCGGCGGCATTGCGCACTTTGTCGAGCACATGCTCTTCAAGGGGACGGCCACCCGATCGGCCGAGGACATCGCGCAGGCCATCGACTCCATTGGCGGACAGCTCGACGCCTTCACGGCGAAGGAATACGCCAGTTACTACATCAAGGTTCTCGACGAGCACCTGCCGCTGGCGCTCGACATTCTCTCCGACATCGTGCTCAACCCGAGGTTCAGCCCGGCTGACATCGAGCGCGAGAAGAAAGTTGTGGTGGAAGAGATCAAGATGGTGGAGGACACCCCGGACGATCTCGTGCACGAGATTTTCACACAGGGGTTCTGGGAGAACCACCCGCTCGGGCGACCCATTCTCGGCACGCGCGAGACAGTGGAATCATTCAACGCGCACCTGCTGCGAGACTATTTCTCGAAGGCGTACACCCCGCGGAATCTCATCGTGTCGGCCGTGGGGAATCTCGAGCATGAGCGGGTCCGCAATCTTGTCAACGAGAAGTTCGGGGCGCTCGCCTCGGTCGGCGAGCCGCTTGGCGAGGAAGCGCCGTCTGTGGTGCCGAAGGTGCTCATCCGCAACAAGGAACTCGAGCAGAGTCACCTGTGCCTCGGCGCCAGCAGTTATCCCCAGAATCACGAAGATCGTTATGCGAGCTACCTGCTCAACACGATCCTCGGCGGAGCGATGAGTTCACGGTTGTTCCAGAACGTTCGCGAGAAGCGAGGGTTGGCGTACGCCGTCTTCAGCGGTCTGAGTGCGTATCGGGACGCGGGTTCGTTTACGGTTTACGCCGGTTGCTCCAATGAAGCCGTTGGGGAAGTGGTCGACTTGGTCGTGGAAGAGCTCAAGGCCGTGAAGCAGAATCCGGTAACGGAGGCTGAACTGCAGCGCGGAAAGGATCACCTGAAGGGCAGCCTCATGCTCAGCCTCGAGAACACGGCCAGCCGCATGTCTCACCTTGCGCGGCAGGAAATCTACTTCGATCGGCAGGTCGGCTTGGACGAGACGCTCGAAGGGATCAACCAGGTGAGCGCGTCAGACGTGCAACGCGTGGCGGTGGACCTGTTCGAGGCCGGCTCGCTCTCGGCGACGGTCCTCGGAAACGTGAATGGACTGGAGATTCCGACCGAGCGCCTTGCGCTTGATTGAATGATCGCACGGTACACGCACCCCGAGATGGGCCGCATCTGGAGTGACCAGCGTCGCTATGAGACCTGGCTGCTCGTGGAGACAGCCGCGGCAGAAGCGATGGCCTCGGCCGGCATCGTCCCGCCCGAAGCCGCACGGGAGATCCGCGATCGCGGCGGCTTCGACATCGCGCGCATCGAAGCGATCGAGCAGGTGACGCAGCACGATGTGATTGCCTTCACGACGGCAGTAGCGGAGAAGGTCGGGCCCTCGGCGCGGTGGCTCCACTTCGGGATGACCTCGTCGGACGTCATCGATACCGCGCAAGCGCTTCAGATGCGCGAAGCGTGCGAACTGATTCTGAAGGATCTCGAGGGGCTGTCTGAGGCCGTCCGCGACCGTGCGATCGAGCATCGTCGCACACCGATGATTGGGCGCACGCACGGTGTCCATGCCGAGCCCATGACGCTTGGGCTGAAGCTCGCGCTGTGGTACGCGGAAATCGACCGCGACATCGCGCGGGTGCATCGGGCGCGATCGACCGTCTCGGTCGGGAAACTGTCCGGTGCGGTCGGGACATTTGCGCACCTTCCACCGTCGATTGAAGCCGACGTGTGCCGCCGGCTTGGCCTCGAGCCTGCGCCCGTCTCGTCACAGGTCATTCAGCGGGATCGCCATGCGGAACTGCTCGCAACGCTCGCCATCACGGCGGCGTCGCTGGAGAAGTTCGCGCTCGAGGTGCGTGGACTGCAGAAGACCGAGATCGGCGAACTGCAGGAGCCGTTCGCCAAGGGGCAGAAGGGCTCATCGGCGATGCCCCACAAGCGAAATCCAATCGCGTGCGAGCAGGTGGTGGGCCTCGCGCGCCTCGTCCGCGCCAACGCACATGCGGCCCTCGAGAACGTGGCATTGTGGCACGAGCGCGACATCTCGCACTCTTCGGTCGAGCGGGTGATTCTTCCGGACAGCTTCATTGCACTCGATCACATGCTGCGCCGTTTCACGCGTGTCGTTCGCGGAATGGTGGTCGACGTCCAGCGCATGCGCGAGAATCTCCAGTTGTCGCGAGGCGTGGTCTTTTCGGGCACCGTGCTGCTGGCACTGGCCATGAAGGGTGTCTCCCGGGAGCAGGCCTACGAGTGGGTGCAGCGGAACGCGATGCGTTCCTTTGAAGAACAGCACGACTTCAAGGCGCTGCTCCTCAGAGACGCCGATGTCGCGCGGGTGCTGTCCCCGTCCGAAATCGACCGCGCGTTCGACCTCAACGAACAGTTCAAGCACGTCGACGACATTTTCGGCCGCGTCTTTCAGACCGCGTCCGCCGTGAGGCACTAATGCGCGCGCGAGTGTTCGTGACGCTCAAGCCGTCCGTCTTCGATCCGCAGGGGCGAACTATTGCCGACGCCTTGCATTCGCTTGGCTACGATCGTGTCGACGACGTGCGACAAGGTAAGTACTTCGAGCTCGATCTGGCCACGACCGAGGCCGCGCAGGCACGGGCGCTTGCCTCGGAAGTCGCTGACAAACTGCTCGCGAATCCCGTCATTGAAAGTTACAGGGTGGAAATCGAGTAGCGCTCGGCTGTCGGCCGGCAGCTCTCGGAACGGTTGCTGGTTCGAGCGCTGAACACAGAGTGCTGATAGCTGAAAGCTGAAAGCCGAAAGCTGAGTATGAAATTCGCCGTCATCGTCTTCCCTGGTTCGAATTGCGATCACGATGCCTATTACGCCGCCACGCATGTGCTCGGCCAGTCTGCGGACCTCATCTGGCACAAGGAAACCGATCTCAAGGGTGCCGACGTCGTGATTCTGCCTGGCGGCTTTGCTCACGGCGACTACCTGCGGACGGGGGCTATGGCCCGCTTCTCGCCGATCATGCGCGAGGTGCAGGCGTTCGCCGGGCAAGGCGGTCCAGTGCTGGGCATCTGCAACGGATTCCAGGTGCTGCTCGAGTCGGGCCTGCTCCCGGGCGCGATGCTGCGCAATCGGGGTCTGAAATTCCGTTGCGAGCACGTGCACATTCGCGTCGAACAGACCGATACGCCGTTCACGATGGCCTGCCGAGAGGGGCTGGTGCTGCGCATCCCCATCGCGCACGGTGATGGCAACTATTTCGCCGAGCCGGACGTCGTCGACCGTCTCGAACGGAATCGTCAGGTGGTGTTTCGCTATACGGACGCTGCAGGTGAGGTGACTGACGCGGCCAATCCGAACGGATCGGCCGCATCGATTGCCGGTCTCTGCAATGACGCGCGCAATGTCGTGGGCTTGATGCCCCATCCGGAACGGGCGTGCGAGTCGATTCTCGGCAGTGCTGACGGGCTGGTCATCTTCGAGTCGGTGGTGCAGTCCGTGAAAGCGGGGGCGCTGGTGACGCGGGCATGATTGAGCCGCAGATCCTCGAACGGCACGGACTCACACCCGACGAGTACGACCGTATCGTGGTCCTCCTCGGCCGCGAGCCGAATCTGACCGAGGTCGGCATCTTTTCAGTGATGTGGTCGGAGCACTGCAGCTACAAGAGCTCGCGGGTTCACCTGAAGACGCTACCGACAGAGGGGCCGCAGGTGCTGCAGGGGCCGGGCGAGAATGCGGGCGCCATCGACATCGGCGATGGCCTCGCTGCGGTGTTCAAGATCGAGTCGCACAACCATCCCTCTTTCATCGAGCCGTATCAGGGCGCGGCCACGGGCGTCGGCGGTATCATTCGCGACATTTTCACGATGGGTGCGAGGCCCATCGCGCTCATGAACTCGCTGCGATTCGGATCGCTCGAGGCGTCGGGCACGCGACGGATTCTCGAAGGCGTGGTCGCCGGCATCGCTGGCTATGGGAACAGCATCGGTATTCCGACCGTGGGCGGCGAGATCGTGTTCGAACCCAGTTACGCCGGCAATCCCTTGGTCAATGTGTTTTGCCTCGGCACGGCGAAGGCGTCGGACATCATCAAAGGTGTCGCATCCGGCGCCGGGAATCCCGTGTATTACGTCGGCGCAAAAACCGGCCGCGACGGCATTCACGGCGCGACCATGGCGTCGGCCGAGTTCGACGACAAATCTGCCGAAAAGCGCCCGGCCGTTCAGGTCGGCGATCCGTTCATGGAGAAGCTGCTGCTCGAGGCCTGTCTCGAAGTCATGCAAACCGACGCCCTCGTGGGCATTCAGGACATGGGCGCCGCGGGGTTGACCTGCTCGACGACAGAGATGGGGTCACGCGGAGGCGCGGGCATCGAGATCGATGTGTCGCTCGTCCCACAGCGCGAGAGCGGCATGACGCCGTACGAAACCATGCTCTCCGAATCACAGGAGCGCATGCTCCTCGTCGTCAAGAAGGGGCGCGAGCAGGAGGTCGAGCGGGTCTTTGGGAAATGGGATTTGCACGCTGTCTGCATCGGCGAAGTGACGACCGACGGGTTGCTTCGCGTGAAGAATCGAGGCGAGGTCGTGGCGGAGATACCGAACCGGGCGCTCACGGATGAAGCGCCGGTCTACCGTCGACCGATGGAGCCTCCGGCCTACTTGTCGGAACTGCAGGCGCTCGATCTTGACACGCTGGGGAGCCGAGCACAGGCATCCAGCGGGAACGAAACGCTGCTGGCGGTGCTGGCATCGCCCACTGTGGCAAGCAAGGAATGGGCGTACCGGCAGTACGACCATATGGTCCGAACAAACACAGTCAATCTGCCGGGCCTCGGAGCAGGCGTCGTCCGCGTCAAGGGCACGACGCGAGCGCTCGGCATGTCCGTGGATGGCAACGGCCGTTACTGCTATCTCGACCCCTGTCGCGGCGCGATGCTGGCTGTCGCCGAAGCCGCCCGCAACGTGGCGTGCAGCGGTGCCCGTCCGCTCGGGGCCACCAACTGTCTGAACTTCGGCAATCCGGAACGGCCGACGATCATGTGGCAGTTCGCGAAAGCGGTCGAAGGTATTGGGACCGCGTGCCGCGCACTGGACGTGCCGATCACCGGCGGCAACGTGAGCCTCTATAACGAGACCGACGGCAGCGCCATCTATCCGACACCGGTGATTGGCGTCGTCGGGCTGCTGGAGCACGCCGATCGCGTGTTGAGCCGTCGCTTTCAATCGTCCGGAGATACCATCATCCTGCTCGGCACGGGACGTGGCGAACTCGGGGGGAGCGAGTACCTCAAGGTGATGCACGGGCTGGTGCGCGGCGCGCCGCCTTCACTCGACCTGGCGGCCGAGCGGACGCTTCAGGCACTCATCGTGTCGCTGGCGGAGGCGCAGTTGGTTCGCTCGGCGCACGATTGTTCTGACGGAGGATTGGCGGTGACCCTCGCAGAGTGTTGCTTCGGCACCGGCGGAACGGGCGCAGACATCTCCATCGGCGGAATGTCTGTCGCGCGCGATGCCGGCGTCAACGAGGCGGCGGCGCTCTTCGGGGAGTCCGCGAGCCGCATCGTTGTGTCGGCGGCCGGGAAGAGCGTTGAGCACGTGCTCGAGCAAGCGGCGGCGGGAGGCATTCCTGCTGAGGTGATCGGACGGACCGGCGGTCGTCTGCTGCGCATTACGGTTGGCGGCCGGTTGGCTGTGGACGTGCCGATAGACGAGGCGGAACGTGCATGGGCATCGACGCTTGAGCGGCATTTCGCGCGCCGTGTCGCGTAAAATTCAGTCAGTGGCGGAGACGCATGCTCGATAAGTTCAAAGACGAATGCGGGCTCTTCGGCATTATCGGTCACCCCGAAGCAGCTAACATGGCATACCTCGGACTGTATGCGCTGCAGCACCGCGGTCAGGAGAGTGCGGGCATCGCGGCATCAGACGGCACGCAGGTCCGCGTGTCGCGGGCGATGGGTTATGTGGCAGACGTCTTCGACAGCGAAACCCTCGGCGCGTTGCCGGGAGGGCTCGCCATCGGGCATGTGCGCTATTCAACCGCTGGAGAGAGCCGACTTGCGAACGCCCAGCCGTTTCTGATCGACTGCGCCCATGGCCAGATCTCGATCTGCCACAACGGGAATCTGGTCAACGCCGACCAATTGCGCGCGGAACTGGTCCAACAGGGGTCGATCTTCCAATCCAGCAGCGACACCGAGGTCGTGCTTCATCTCTACGCGCGGTCGAAGGCTGCGACGATCGAAGAGGCGATCATCGAATCGGTGTCTCAGGTCCAAGGCGCTTTTTCGTTCCTGCTGCTGTCGCGCAACCACCTCATCGCCGTGCGTGATCCCCATGGCTTTCGTCCGTTAGCGCTCGGTCGTCTGGGCGACGCTTACGTCGTGTGTTCGGAAACATGCGCGATGGATCTCATTGGTGCGACCTATATCCGGGATATTGAGCCGGGCGAGGTGCTCGTGATCAACGCTGAGGGGCTGCGATCGCTGAAGCCCTTCCCAGCCGCGCCGCTGGCCCACTGCGTGTTCGAACACGTGTATTTCGCGAGGCCCGACAGTTATGTCTTCGGCAAGAGCGTGAACGAGGTGCGCACGAATCTCGGCCGCATCCTCGCCCGCGAGCAACCGGTGGAGGCTGACGTGGTCGTGCCCGTGCCCGACTCGGGCGTGTGCGCAGCCATGGGATTCCACGAGGAGTCCGGTATCCCCTTGCGGATGGGGCTCATCAGAAATCACTACGTCGGCCGGACGTTCATTCAGCCGCAGTCGTCGATTCGCCACTTCGGCGTCAAGGTGAAGCTGAACCCGGTGCACAGCATTCTCAATGGCAGGCGCGTGGTGCTGGTGGACGACTCGATCGTCCGCGGTACGACGAGCCGCAAGATCGTCAGGATGGTTCGGGAGAAAGGCGCCCGCGAGGTTCACGTGCGCATTAGCTGTCCCCCTACGATCTCGCCCTGCTTCTACGGCGTCGACACGCCGGTTCGCTCCGAGTTGATAGCCGCAACGCACACTCTCGAGGAAATTCGTACGTACCTCGGGGCGGACAGCGTCGGGTATCTGAGCCTGGAAGGACTGATGAGCGCCGTCGGCACAAAGGGGTATTGCAGTTCGTGCTACACGGGCATTTACCCCGTGGAGTTCCCTCGCGACGAAAAGACGTACCTGCAACTGGCCCTGAAACTCGACAAGGTCGAGCCCGTCGTCAGCGGATCATGAAGTGGGGGCATGCCGGACTCGCCGGTGCTCTCTGTGTCCTCGGCGTGCTGCGCGACCCAGGCTCCATAGCCGCGCAGGAGCCCGCGGCTCCCCAGACTGTATCTCCGGCCGATCTTCAACGCGCGATCAATAAACTCGGGGATCTTGATTACGACACGCGTACGGCCGCGGCACGCACGGTGCGGCGAACCGCGGCGCCGCAGGCCGTGACTGCGTTGCAGGGGGCCGTGGCCGAGCATGCGGATGGCTACGTCCGGTACCGCTCGCTTGTACTCCTGATCGGGTTCAATGATTCGCGGACGAAGGATGCGATGCTGGCGTCCCTCAAGAGTCCGAACGATCGACTGCGGACGGTGGCCTACAACTATTTCGAACACAACCCCGATCGCGGGATGGCGCCGGATCTGCTCAACGCGCTCGACAAGGAGCTGGCCGAGTTCGTGCGGCCGGCGCTCGTCCGCGCGCTTGCCGCGCTTGGCAACGATCCCCGAGTCCAGCAGACGCTCGTCCGCGAAATTGGACGGGGCGAAGATTTCTTCCGCAGCGTCGTGATTGAAGCGCTCGGCGACTACAAGGCGCGTTACGCGGCAGAGGCAATCGACGCCGTTGCTCGGCTCGACGGACCGCTTCAAGACGATGCGGCGCTGGCCCTTGGGAAGATCGGTGAATCCCGTTCACTGGAAACCCTGGCGACGCTGCAGCGGGCCGCGGGGCCCGAGCGTCAGCCGTCGATTGCGGCCGCGATCTGTCTGCTCGGGATCAACTGCGCTGTGCATGAACGCTATCTCACGGAAGCACTGAAGTTTGCCGAATTCAACGCGGGATACCGGGAACTGCTGCGGGGCGCAGCGTCCGGTCTGGCCGCCGTCGCGCTCGCGGGTCACCCTGAGGCCGCCGAGGCGCTATTCGAGATCGGCATCCCGTCGACCGATCCGATGCGTGCGCGGGTGGCGTTGGCTGTGGCCACGATTGCGCTCCGGAACACGCCCCTGATGATGACGATGCTCGAAACGCACGCGAAACGAGGGGCGGCTATCGATCTGGTCGCCGAAGGCTTTGACATGCTCGAGGAAGACCTGGAAAAAGAGCGGTTCTTTGCCTTTGCGCGCCGCGCGTATTGGTCGTCGGCCGAAGGGTCGCGCGCGCGCGATTTGATGCAGACGCTCATCACGAAGCTGGATTTCTAATGGACTACCGTCAATCTGGCGTGGATATCGACGCCGGGAATGAAACGGTCCGGCGCATCAAGGCACTTGCGCGTGCGACGTTTACTCCCGGGGTGCTCTCTGAGATTGGCTCGTTCGGCGGTCTGTTTCAATTGGATCGCTCGGCGTACGCTGAGCCGGTACTCGTCTCGAGTGCGGATGGCGTCGGCACGAAGCTGAAAGTGGCGTTCATGACCGGCCGGCACGACACGGTGGGAGCCGATCTCGTCAATCACTGCGTGAATGACGTGCTGGTGCAGGGCGCGCGTCCGCTGTTCTTTCTCGACTATCTCGCCACCGGCCGGTTGTCACCCGATGTGGCGGAACAGGTCATCACCGGCGTGGCGCATGGATGCCGCGACAACGGTTGCGCGCTCATTGGTGGCGAAACCGCGGAGATGCCGGGCTTCTACGCCGACGGCGAATACGATATCGCAGGGTTTATCGTTGGCGTTGTGGATCGCTCTCGTGTGATCGACGGCAGGACCATTGTGCCCGGCGATGTGCTGATTGCATTGCCCTCGACGGGGCTTCACACGAATGGCTACTCGCTGGCGCGCCGGGTACTGTTTGACGAGGCCGGCTATGCGCCGGAGACATTCGTTCGCGAACTGGCCACCACGGTCGGCGACGCTCTGCTGGCCCCCCACCGTTCGTATTTGCGCGTCGTGGCCCCGCTGCTCGAGCGCGGACATGTGAAGGGGCTCGCGCACATCACGGGCGGCGGGATCACGGAGAACCTGCCGCGCACGCTGCCAGACGGATGCACCGCGGCCGTCGATCTGCGATCGTGGGATGCTCCGCCCCTGTTCGGTCTGCTTCAGGAACTGGGTCGAATCACGCGGGACGAAATGCTTCGGACATTCAACATGGGCGTGGGTCTCGTGGTGGTCTGCGGGGCGGCTGATGCCGATCGCGTACTGGCCGACGTGGCGGGCGCAGGAGAGTCGAAGGCCTGGCGTCTTGGATCGGTCGTCGCGGGGGATCGCAGGGTCACGTATTGCGGATGACGCGGTCTGGAGTCGTTGGTATGTCTTGCGCGGCGCGGTGATCCCGATAGACCTTATGGCTGAAGCGGCAATCCACTCCCGACCCTCTCAGCGAATCGCGGTGTTGATCTCTGGCCGCGGGAGCAATCTTCAGTCGATCATTGATGCCACTGCCCGGGGCGTGCTGGACGCGACTGTTGCCGTCGTTGTCTCGAATCGACCGGAGGCCGAGGGCCTGGTGCGCGCCAGACGGGCTGGCATCGAGGCCCTGTGCGTGAGCCAGCGCGATTACCCGGATCGCCACGCGTACGACCGGGCGATCGCCGAGGAGTTCCGCGCCCGGAACGTGGAGCTCGTGTGTCTCGCGGGCTTCATGCGGTTGGTTGGCTCGCCACTGCTCGAGGCGTTCCCTCAACGTGTCCTGAACATTCATCCGTCGCTCCTGCCCGCGTTTCCAGGGCTCGATGCGCAGCGGCAGGCGCTGACGTACGGGGTCCGCGTTTCTGGTGCGACCGTGCATCTCGTCACGGCGGACCTCGATGCGGGTCCGATCATTCTGCAGGCGCCGGTGCCGGTGCTCGACACCGACACCGTCGAGACGCTCTCGGCGCGTATCCTGGCCGAGGAACACCGTCTGTACCCTGAGGCCCTGCGCCTCGTGCTCAGCGGAGGCTGGCACCTCGAGGGTCGGCGGTTCATCGTGACAGCCTGATCGCATCCGAATGGCCCGAGACCGCACTCCGGGTGTGGAGCTTCGAGTCACCTCATGCGGGCAGTTGTGGGTTGGTCGACCGCAAGGTCAACACCGCCACTTCCGGCGGACAGTTGACCCTGACTGGTACGTAGACGGTTCCAACGCCGCGACTGACGAACATGGTCGTGTTTCCCCGACGCGCCAGGCCGGCGACGACCGGAAATTTCCGGCCAGCGATAGCGCCGACGACCGGCAGCACAACCTGCCCACCGTGTGTGTGGCCGGAAAGAACGAGAGGGACGTTCAGGGCTTCAGCTTCCACGACGCGACGCGGATCGTGGGCCAGAAGCACCAAGGTTCCGGACGCGCCCCGCACCACCGACCTGATGTCTGCTGCGCGTTTTGTCCAGAATCGGATCCCTGCCAGTTCGAGCGCTTCGTTGCGGATGGTCAGTCGGGTCCTGGCGTCCTTGAGCATCTCAAACCCGTGGGCATTCAATGCCGCCGGCATATCGTGATCATCGTCGTGGTTGCCGAGGATCCCGAACACGCCATGCGGAGCCGATAGAGGGGCGAGGGCCTCCGAAGAAGAGGCGACGTACTGCCGATCGCCCCATGTCACGTAGTCCCCGCCGAGCACGATGAGATCCGGACGATCCGCCATGAGCAGTGTCACGGCTGCGGCAACATCGGCGACCGATACCCAACTGCTGCGGTGGACATCGGTCAACAATCCGATACGCAGACCGTCGAGCGCAGGCGGGAGTCCGGCGACGGGCACGTCCGCGCGCGTGATCTCGATGGCCGTGCGTTCGTACAGGTAGCCGTACGCGCTGCCGCCGGCAAGCGAGCCGAGGCCCGAGGCGGCGAGCACTTTGAGTGCGGTCCGCCTGCTGATCGTCATCGACTGTTATAGTAAACGGGTTTCCATGGCGAATCTCTTCGACGAGCTCTCGTGGCGAGGCCTGGTGTACGACGCGACAGAGGGCCTGTCGGATCTCATGGGCAGGGAGTACGTGACTGCCTATAGCGGTTTCGATCCCACCGCGCCGAGTTTGCATGTCGGGCACTTATTGCCGGCCCTCATGCTCGCCCGCTTGCAGCGGTTCGGCCACTCTCCGATTGCCGTTGTTGGTGGTGGCACCGGCATGATCGGAGACCCCAGCGGGAAATCGCTGGAACGGCCCCTTCTATCGCGCGAACAGATTGAATTGAACGTCGCTGGAATCAGACGCCAGCTGGGGCGGCTTCTCGACTTCGATCGCCAGGGAAACGCTGCGCGGCTGGTCAACAATGCCGACTGGCTGGTGTCGACGAGTCTGATTGACTTCCTTCGCGGCACGGGCAAGCACTTCACGGTCAACTACCTGTTGCAGAAGGAGTCCATCAGCCGTCGCCTTCAGAGCGAAGACGGCCTGTCATTCACCGAGTTCAGCTATCTCCTGCTGCAGTCACGTGATTTCGTCGAACTCCTCGATCGGTTTGACTGCACGGTGCAACTCGGCGGGAGCGATCAGTGGGGCAACATCACCGCTGGCATCGAATTGATCCGGAAACTGCGAGGTGCAAAGGCGCACGGTCTCGTCACCCCATTGTTGACCACTCCATCTGGCGCGAAGTTCGGAAAGACTGAGACCGGGGCGGTCTGGCTCGATCCGCGGCGGACGAGTCCGTTCCGTTTTTACCAGTTCTGGCTGAATGCGGACGATGCGGACGTCATCCCGTACCTCAAGTACTTCACGTTCCTTGGGCGAGAAGAAGTCGCGGAGCTGGCGGCTACCGTGATTGGATCACCAGAGAAACGTGAGGCCCAGCGTGCTCTGGCGCGCGAGGTCACGGCGATGGTGCACGGTGTGGAGCAGGTGTCACGTGTGGAGCACGCCTCGGCGCTGCTGTTCGGTGAGGACATTGCGCGTCTCTCGGTGGAGGATGTTCTCGCCGTGTTCGACGACGTGCCGTCAACTGAGATGGCGGGGGGAGAGCTGGATGCGGGGGGTGTCGGAATCGTCGACCTGGTGGCGCGCGTCAAGCTGGCCTCCTCGAAGAGTGAGGCACGGCGGCTCGTCCAGTCAGGCGGAGTCTATGTGAACAACCGGCGGGCGACGGATCCGCAGGCTCGCCTGAGCAGATCGGATGCGATTGGCGGCCGGTTATTCGTGCTGCGGAAGGGCCAGAAGGAGAATCATCTCGTGCGCGTGACTTGACGATGCATGGCGCGTACGCGATACTTGGACCGCGTTCGGAGTGATGACACCCGCCGTACGAGCGGTGGGGATTGCTGGATCTTCAGCGGGTTTTCTCTCCTCGGGAAGTTCTGCCAGGTTCGTCGGAACAGGCGTTTTCCTTCAAGCTCGAGCGTTGAATGTGGTGTCCTGTCGCTGGAACATTGTGCGACACGAAAATCTGTCGATTTTGTGTTGACAGGTGACAAGGCCCGCTAGTACCCTTAGAGGGTTCCCCTATTGATGGCCGGCTTGCCGGCCGGTGTGGGTGAGGGGGAGGCTGGGCGCCCCGGGTGCACGGTCCGTCGGTTCTTTGAAAACTAGATAGTGCGTGCAAGCACACACAGCCCTGTTGAGGGTCTTGTGTTGAGTATGGCTCGGGCCGTTCCGAAAGGCGCGGGGTCGCGCCGAGTTCAATGCGAGGCTTGAAACAATGAGAGTCAGCGGGTGGCGTTGCGGAATCGGCCGACCGGAATTGTCAGTCCGGATCTCCGGCGGCTGGCGACGACCATCAGACCAAATACGGGTTGAACAACGCAGAGCCAATAAATCGGCCTCGCGTTAAACCAGTTGCGTTCGTTGTGGATTGCGTAGGCCCGACCTTCAGGTCTGGCGTGCGTGGTTGCGGCGGACCAGCCCATTTAACATGAGAGTTTGATCCTGGCTCAGAATCAACGCTGGCGGCGTGCCTAATACATGCAAGTAGAACGCGAAAGTGGAGGAATCCATGAGTAGAGTGGCAAACGGGTGAGTAACGCGTGGGTGACCTGCCTTCGAGTGGGGGATAACGTTTCGAAAGGAACGCTAATACCGCATGACATCCTGCCTTTTAACAGGTGGAGATCAAAGCCGGGGATCGCAAGACCTGGCGCTTGAAGAGGGGCCCGCGTCCGATTAGCTAGTTGGTGGGGTAACGGCTCACCAAGGCGACGATCGGTAGCCGGCCTGAGAGGGCGGACGGACACACTGGGACTGAGACACGGCCCAGACTCCTACGGGAGGCAGCAGTGGGGAATTGTTCACAATGGGCGCAAGCCTGATGACGCAACGCCGCGTGGAGGATGAAGGTCTTCGGATTGTAAACTCCTGTTGCCCGGGACGAAAAGCTTCGACCTAACACGTCGAAGTCTGACGGTACCGGGTGAGGAAGCCCCGGCTAACTCTGTGCCAGCAGCCGCGGTAATACAGAGGGGGCAAGCGTTGTTCGGAATTACTGGGCGTAAAGGGCGCGTAGGTGGCCTTCTAAGTTGAACGTGAAATCCCTGGGCTCAACCCAGGAACTGCGTCCAAGACTGGGAGGCTTGAATCCGGGAGAGGGATG
>ORMF010781628.1_pt1 | contig 18544 bp, 15 predicted proteins | sample 1779871 | NCBI WGS metagenome assembly ORMF01 (sample SAMEA104232316, study PRJEB22302) | groundwater metagenome | biome: forest; feature: aquifer; material: groundwater | place: USA | collected 2011-08-07 | depth 5.4 m | reverse complement strand
GCAGATCGAGGGCGGCAGCACGTACTTCATGGTCAACGAGCCCATCATCCAGCTGGCCGAGGAGATCTGCCGGGCGGTGCCGTGCGCCGAGCAGGTGCGCTTCACCTCCACCGGCTCGGAGGCGACCTTCTTCGCCCTGCGCGTCGCCCGCACGTATCGGCAGCGCGACAAGATCCTGAAGTTCGAGGGCGGCTACCACGGCGCCCACGACTATTCCATGATGAGCTCGGCGCCGCGGTCGCCCAAGGCCTTCCCCGCTCCCGTGCCCGACTCGTCGGGCATCCCCCACGCGCTCGAGGCCGAGGTGCTGATCGCGCCGTTCAATGATCTCGGCACGGTCGAGGGCATCATCGCCACGCACGCCGACGAGCTGGCCGCGGTCATCGTCGAGCCGTTTCAGCGTCTCATCCCGCCCCAGCCCGGCTTCCTGCAGGGGCTGCGGGAGATCACCCGCCGCCACGGCGTGCTGCTCGTGTTCGACGAGGTCGTGACGGGATTTCGCCTCGCCTACGGCGGCGCCCAGCAGTACTACGGGGTCGTGCCCGACCTCGCCGCCGTGGGCAAGATCGTGGGCGGCGGTTTCCCGCTGGCCGCCGTGTGCGGTTCCGAGGAGCTGATGCGCCCCTTCGACCCGGAGTACGACGGCAAGGGGGATTTCATCTCCCAGTCCGGCACGCTGAACGGCAACCCGATTGCCGCGGTGGCCGGCCTCGCCACCCTCGCCGAGCTGCGCAAGCCCGGCGCCTACGACACCATTTTCGCCACCGGCAAGCGCCTCATGGCGGGGCTCGGCGAGCTCGTCCAGAAGTCCGGATTGCCCGCGCAAGTGATTGGCGAGCCCGTGGTCTTCGACGTCCTCTTCACCGATCAGCCCGTCGTAGACTACCGCTCGGTCCAGAAGGCGGACGGCGCGCTCGCCAAGGCCTTCACCACCGAGCTGATCAAGCGCGGCGTGGTGAAGAACACGCAGAAGATGTACATGTCGCTCGTGCACACCGCGGACGACGTGGCCAAGACGCTCGAGGCCTGCGAGCACGCGCTCAAGGTGCTTCCCAGGAAGAAGACCCGGGACGGAGGATCTTGATGAGCACAGCACGTCGCGCCCTCGCTTCGATCGCCGCTCTCGCGCTGGCCCTTGGCCTCATCTCCGGGGCGGTTGGAGCACAACCCGCCGGCACGCTCCTGGTCGGGCTTGTCGCCGAGCCGGTGAACCTCGACCCCGCGCAGGTGACCGATCTCAACTCGAACCGCGTGGGCCGCCGCATCGTCGAGGGCCTCGTGACCTTCCCCGATGAGAGCACGCAGGTTGTGCCGGGCCTCGCGGAGTCGTGGACGATCTCGAAGGACGGCCTCCAGTACACCTTCAAGCTCCGGAGCGGCGTCAGGTTCCACGACGGGACGCCGTTCAACGCCGAAGCCGTCAAGTTCTCCATCGAGCGGCAGATCAACCCCGACCACCCGGCCAACAAGCTCGGAAAATATCCCTTCGCCAATTACTTCTTCGGCAACGTCAAGGCCGTAGAGGTGCTGAGCAGCGAGCGCGTGGCCTTCCTCCTCAAGGAGCCGCGCGCGTCCTTCCTAGCCGTCCTGACAGCGGGCGCCGCCTCCATCGTGAGCCCCACCGCGGTATTGAAGTCGGGCCCCGACTATCCAAGCCATCCCGTGGGTACGGGCCCCTTCCGCTTCGCGTCCTGGGATCGCGGCCAGCGCGTGGTCCTCGAGAAGAACCCGAGCTACTGGAAGTACCCGGTCAAGATCGAGCGCGTCATCTACCGGCCGATCGTAGAAGACCAAGCGCGCCTGACGGAGCTCCTCACGGGCCAGCTCGATCTGATCGTCGGCGTGCCGGCGGATTTCGTCGGCCAGCTCGAGAAGGACCCGAAGTTGACGGTCCTCAAGCAGACGGGGGCGCATGTCTGGTACCTCGGGATGAACAACCAGAAGAAACCCTTCGACGACAAGCGCGTCCGCCAGGCGCTCAATTACGCCATCAACAAGGACGCGATCGTGCGCGACGTGCTGAAAGGCACGGGCTCGCTCTCGAAGGGCCCGGTGCTGCCCGGTACGTGGGGCGCGGACGCCGCGCTCAAGGCGTATCCGTACGATCCCCAGCAGGCGAAGAAGCTCCTGGCTGAGGCGGGCTACCCCAACGGCTTCACGACGACACTCTGGGTGCCGGAGTCCGGCTCGGGCATGCAGGCGCCCGTCGCCATGTCCACCGTGATGCAGTCGAACCTCAAGGCCGTCGGCGTGAACGTGACGCTCCAGACGATGGAGTGGGGCGCCTACCTGACCAAGCTGCGATCGAAGGAGCAGGAGCTCTTCGCGCTGTCCTGGATGGCGGGTACGGAAGACCCCGACATGGTCATGTACCCGCTCCTTCATTCGAGCCAGTGGACGCCCGTCGGCCCGAACCGCGCGCTCTACAAGAACCCGCGCTTCGACGACCTGCTCCAGCAGGCCCGCCTCACCACCGACCAGGCCAAGCGCGCCCAGCTCTACCGCGAGGCCCAGCGCATCCTGGTGGACGACGCGCCGTGGGTCTTCGTCGACCACGAGATCCAGATCGCCGCCTTCGCCAAGCGCGTGCAGGGCTTCAAGCTCCACCCGAGCTTCGACCTGCGCGTGGAGACGATCTCGCTCAAGTGAGCCCGCGCCCGTGAGGCGCTACGTCGCGCGCCGGCTCCTGCTGCTGGTGCCGGTGCTGCTCGGCGTCTCGATCGTGGTCTTCATGGTCCTGCACCTCTCGCCGGGCGACCCGGCCGAGATCATGCTGGGCTCCCAGGCAACGCAGGAAGACCTCGCGCGCCTGCGCCAAGATCTCGGGCTGACCGAGCCCCTCCATATCCAGTACTTCCGCTGGGTGTCACACGTCGCCCGCGGCGACCTCGGCCGCTCGCTCTGGATGCGGCGCCCCGTGCTCGATGAGGTGCTCCACCGCTACAAGGCCACGCTCGTGCTCACTGCGAGCGCGCTCTTTCTCTCCACGCTCGGCGGCATCGTCCTGGGCGTTCTCTCAGCGGTACGCCGCGATTCCCTCCTCGACCGGCTGAGCACCGTCACGTCGCTCTTCGGCGCCAGCATGCCCGTCTTCTGGCTCGGAATCGTCCTGATGGTGGTCTTCTCGCTGTGGCTGCGCTGGCTGCCCGCCTCCGGCATGTGGGCGCCCTACGGCGGCGGCGATCTCGGCGACCTGGCGGCGCACCTCGTCCTGCCCGCGGTGACCCTGGCCGCGGCCTCGCTGACGATCATCGCCCGGCTCACGCGGAGCACGATGCTCGACATCCTGAGCCAGGACTACATCCGCACGGCGCGCGCCAAGGGGCTCGTCGAAGCGCGCGTCGTCTTCCGCCACGGCCTCAAGAACGCGCTGATTCCCATCATCACAGTGGTCGGCGTGCAAGCGGGCTACCTCCTGGGCGGCGCCGTGCTGACGGAGACAGTTTTCGCCTGGCCGGGCGTGGGGCTCCTCATGGTACAGGGCATCCTGGCGCGCGATTTTCCCCTCGTGCAGGGGTGCGTGCTCGTCATCGCGCTGACGTTCGTGCTGATCAACCTGGCCGTCGATCTCCTCTACGCCTACCTCGACCCGCGCATCCAGTATGAGTAGGCGCTTCGGCCGGAACCGCCTGGCGGTGCTTGCCACGCTGGTCATCGTGGGCGTAGTCCTGGCGGCGCTCCTGGCTCCCTACCTGCCGCTCGCCGACCCCGACACCGTGGACACGCCGAACCGCCTACGCCCGCCACTCGCGCCCGGGCATCTCCTCGGCACGGACGAGTTCGGCCGCGATCTCCTCTCGCGCCTCGTCTGGGGCGCGCGCATCTCGCTCCTGGCCGGCGCGGCCTCCGCGGCCGCGGCGATGCTGGCGGGCGTCGTGCTGGGGGTCTTGGGCGGCTACTACTCAGGCTGGCCCGAGACGATCATCATGCGGCTCACCGATATCCTGATGGCCTTCCCGTACATCCTGCTGGCCATCGCCATCGTGGCGGGCCTCGGCCCGGGCCTGCGCAACGCGATGATCGCCATCGCCATCGTGGGCTTCCCCATCTACACTCGCCTCGTGCGCGGCATCGTACTCTCCGTCCGCGAGCGCGAGTTCGTGGAGGCCGCGCGCGCGCTCGGCAGCCCCGACCGCCTGATCCTCGTCCGCCACATCGTGCCGCAGCTCATCTCGCCAGTCGTGGTGGCCTTCAGTCTCGATGTCGGCGCGAAGATCCTGGCGACGGCGGGGCTGTCCTTCCTGGGCCTGGGCACCCAGCCGCCCACGGCCGACTGGGGCAGCATGCTGGCGACGGGCCGCCAGTTCGTCATCCTGAGCCCGCACGTCGTCTTCCTGCCCGGGCTCGCCATCTTCGTGATCGTGCTGGCGCTCAACCTGGTCGGCGACGCCCTGCGCGATCTCCTCGACCCGCGGACGTATCCGCGCTGAGGCGGCGGACTTCGCGCAGCTAGCGGTTCACGTCCCGAAGCGCAGTCCAGAGCCGCGCCGGTGTAAGCGGCATGTCGATATGCGTGATCCCGAGCGGCGCCAGCGCGTCGACTGCGGCGTTGACAACGGCAGGGGGGATGCCGATGCAGCCGGCCTCGCCGACCCCCTTCGCGCCGAGCGGATTGCGCGGCGAGGGCGTGCACGTTTTCTCGATCAGGACGTGCGGCACCTCGTCGGCGCGCGGAATCGCGTAGTCCATGAGCGTGCCGGTCAAGAGCTGGCCGGCGCCGTCGTAGACGATCGCCTCGAGGAGCGCCTGCCCCAGCCCCTGGGCGAGGCTGCCGTGAAGCTGGCCCTCGGCGAGTAGTGGGTTGATCACGGTGCCGGCGTCGTCCACCCACACCAACCGCTCGACGACGAGCCGCCCGGTCTCCGCCTCGATCCGGACCGCGCAGACGATCGCGCCAAAGGTCCAGACTTCGGTCTCGGGCTGAAAGTACGTGGTGGCCTCGAGGCCCGGCGTGTCGCCTGCCGGCAGCGCGTGGCCGCCCGCGTAGGCCGCGACCGCCACCTCGCGCCACATCACGCGCCGCTGCGGCACGCCGGTGACCTGGAAGCCGCCGGGGACACCGATCACGTCGGGCACGGCGGCCTCGAGAAGCCGGGCCGCGATGCGGCGGCCCTTCTCGCGCACGTCCACGGCCACGCGCTGGAGCGCGCTGCCGCCGAGCGCGACGCTCCGGCTGCCGAAGGTGCCGAAGCCCTCGGGCCCCGAGCGCGTGTCGCCGTGGACCACGACCACGTCGTCCGGCGTGACGCCCAGGTGGTCGGCCACGATCTGGGCGAACGTCGTCTCATGCCCCTGCCCGTGCGCGCTCGAGCCGGTGATCGCCGTCACCCGCCCCGACCGCTCGACCTTGATGCTGCCGCTCTCCCAGCCGAGCGCGCACGGCTCGACGTAGGACGCGAGGCCGATCCCGACAATCTCCCCGCGCTCCCGGCGCGCGGCCTGCTCGCGCCGTAAGCCCGTGTAGTCCGCGGCTGCGAGCGCGCGCGCGAGCGCCAGCTGGTAGTTGCCCGAATCGTACACCTGCCCCGTCGCCGTCTTGAACGGGAAGCCGTCGGCCGGGATGAAGTTGCGCCGGCGGATCTCGGCGGGATCGAGCCCGAGCGCTCGCGCGGCCGTGTCCATCAGCCGCTCGATGACGAAGCAGGCCTCGGGCCGGCCGGCGCCGCGGTAGGCGGAGACGGGCGTCGTCGTGGTCAGCGCGCCGGTGACGGTGATGTCGCAGGCCGGCACGACGTAGCAGCCGGGCAAGAGACGCGCGTGGTTCCACGGCGAGCCGGGGGCGGCGTTCATCAGCGCGGCGCCCAGCGGCGCCGTGATGCGCGCTCGCAGCGCGGCGATATGCCCCTCGGCGTCCACGGCCAGCTCGCCCTCGCAGACGGAGCCGCGCGCGTGATTCGTGGTGATCTGGTCCTCACCCCGCGTGGCCACCCACTTCACGGGCCGGGCAAGCCGGCGGGCCAGCCAGCCGAGCAGCACTTCCTCGCGGTAGGGACCGGTCTTGACGCCGAAGCCGCCGCCGACATCAGGCGCGATCACCCGCACTCGCGATTCGGGGAGATCGAGGAGCCGCGCCACCTCGGCCCGAACCCGGAAAGGCGCCTGGCAGGACGTCCAGAGCGTCAGCTCCTCAGTGGACGCATCGAAAGTGGCGAGCACCGAGCGCGGCTCCATCGCCACGGCTGACAGCCGCTGCTGGACCACGCGGAGCGAGACGACGCGCGCCGCGCCGACGACAGCTCGCGCGGCGTCACCCTCGCGCAGCGTGCGCGTGAAGGATCGGTTCCGCTCGATCTCGGGGTAGAGCCTGGGCGCTCCCTCGGCCACCGCGCCTTCCGGCTCGGGCAGGGCCGGAAGCGGCTCGTACGTGACCTCGATCAGATCGATGGCGTCGCGCGCGGCGTAGACACTGTCCGCCACCACGGCGGCTACGGGCGTGCCGGCGGCGTGAACCCGCCCGTCGGCGATGATCGGATGCGGCGGTACCCGCATGTCCGGCATGATGCGGTTCACCGGCATCGGCGCCAGGTGGCTGACGTCGACTCCCGTCACGACGGCCACGACGCCGCGGGCGCGCCGCGCTCGCTCGACGTCGAGCCCGGTTACCCGCGCGTGGGCGTGGGGCGAGCGGAGCAGCACCACGTGGGCGCAGCCGGGCGGGCAGATGTCGTCCACATAGCGCCCCGCCCCCACGAGCAGACGATGATCTTCCCGCCGCTTCAGCGGCCGGCCGATCCAGGCGCCGTCCGCGTGCTGCGCTCCATGCGTCATGCCCGCTTCCTCCGTGGGGTGCTCCGTGCTCGAGGTGCCGAAAGCTTAGTCTGGCGGGCGGGAGGGATCAAGGACGGTGCTAGAATTGCAACCCGTCCCGCTCGATTGACCACTTGACAGACGGAGGCCACGCTCATGCCCGACCGCACGCTCAAGATCGAGAACGCGCAGTACGTCCTGACGCTCGATGGCGCACGCCGGATCATCCGCGACGCCTCGATCCTCGTCGAGGACGGCCGGATCAGCCGGGTCGGGAAGGCGGCCGAGCTCGCCCCGCTCCGCGCGGACCGCGTGATCGACGCGCGACACCTGCTCGTCACACCGGGCTTCGTCAACGGCCACATGCACATCAGCTACGCGCACGCCGTGCGCGGGATCTTCCCCGACGAGCAGGCGAGCCCGCTCGTCCACGTGTTTGCCCTGCAGAACGCGATGACCGAGGAGGAGGAGTACCACACGACCCTGCTCGGCCTCGTCGAGCTCTTGAAGAACGGCACGGTGTGCTTCGTGGATCCGGGCAGCACGAAATTCCCCGACGCGTGTCTCCAGGCCTACGAGGACTCCGGTATTCGGGTGATGCTGGGCGAGTGCGTCACCGATGGGGACGCCCCGTTCAAGCTGCCGCGCTACGTGACCAGCGAGGCTATCACCCGGACAGCCTCGTTTATCCAGAAATGGCATGGGCGCCTTCAGGGCCGCATGCGGGCCTGGGCGATGCCGTTCTCCGCGGACACCTGCAGCGCCGAGCTCTTGCAGGCGCTCAAGCGCGCCGCCGACGAGCACGGCACGTCGCTGACGCTCCACCACAACAGCGGGCCCACGGCGCGGCAGGAATCCGCCGCCCGCCATGGCCGGCGACCGACGGAATACCTCGAGTCCCTCGGCGTCCTCGGGCCGAACATGCTCCTCGCGCACGTGCTTGGGATAGACGACGCCGAGATCGACTGCCTGGCCCGCACACGGACCCCCGTGGTGATGTGCCCCGTCACCGCCGCCAAGAGCGGCCGCGGCGTGCCCGAGCACGGCCGGATGCCCGAGCTGCTGGCGAAGGGCGTCAAGGTCGCCCTCGGCTGCGACTCGCCCAACAACTCCAACCACCTCGACATGGTCCGAACGATGAACATGGCGGCGATCCAATACAAGGACGCCCGCCAGGACACGCGCCAGATCCCCGCCGAGTCCGCGCTCGAGATGGCCACGGTGCTCGGCGCGCAAGCTCTCGGCGTCGGCGACCAGCAGGGCTCCATCGAGCCTGGCAAGCGGGCAGACTTCGTGCTGTTCGACACCGGGCGGCCGGAATGGCAGGCGCTCTTCAACCCCGTCAACAACCTCGTTTACAACGCCGACGGCCGCAGCATCCACACGGTCGTCGTGGACGGTCGCGTCGTCGTGGAGGACCACCGTCAGTCGTTCGTCGACGAGGCCCGGCTCTTCGGCAAGGTGCAGGAGATCGGCGAGCGGCTCCAGGCCAGGACCGGCATCACCTTCCCCCGCTCGCGCTGGCCGATCGTCTGAATGACCGAGCGCGAAAGACTCAGCCGCGCTTCTTCCGCGCGCGGAGGTCGATCGAGCCGGGGCGCCGGCGCGGGTCCTCGCCCGGAGGGAAGATCTGGGTCTTCTGCACCTTCTGGGTGCCGGTGGTGGGGAGGCCGTCGACGAAGAGGATCCAGCCCGGGGCCTTGAAGTAGGCGAGCCGGCCGAGACACCAGTCGGCGAGATCATTCGCCAGCCGCGCGTCGGCCACCGAACCCGGCATGGGCACCACGCAGGCCATGACCTCCTCCTCGCGGATCTCGTCAGGCACGGCGAGCACCGCCACCTGGGCCACGGCGTCGTGGGCCTGGAGACAGGCCTCCACCTCCGCCGCCGCGATGTTCTCGCCGGAGCGGCGGATGATGTTTTTCTTGCGGTCGACGAAGTAGAGCATGCCGCTCGCGTCCCGGCGCACCGCATCGCCCGTGTGGAACCAGCCCCCGCGCCACGCCTCCTCGGTCGCCTCCGCGTTCTTCAGGTAGCCGGCGAAGAAGCCGTGCCGAGGGCCTTCCGGTCCGCCCCAGCGGACAACAAGCTCGCCCTGCACGTCCGCTGGCAGCTCCCGGTCCTGCTCGTCGACGACGCGCGCCTCGAACCCGCCGTGGGGCCGGCCAAACGCGCGCGTGTGGACCGCGCGCGGCTCGAAGCGATCGGCCAGGATACGGCCGGTCTCGGTCATGCCCCACACCTCGACGAGGGGGAACCCGAAGCGCGTCTCGAAGGGCTCGTGCAGCTGGGGCTCGACGCCGGCGCCGACTCCGAACTTGATGCGATGCCGGCGCTCCTCGGGCGCGGGCTCCTGGTTGAGGAGGAGCGGGGGCATCACGCCCAGGTAGTGGATGACGGTCGCGCGGGAGGCGGCCACGTCGGGCCACCAACGGCGGGGGCTGAAACGCTCGGGCAGGATGAGGCAGTTGGCTGTGAGAATGGCGCACGTCGCCGTCACGGCCATGCAGTTCATGTGGAAGAGCGGCAGCGGATTCAGGAAGCGCTCGCGCCCGTGCTCGATGGCGGCCCGCCCGCCCATGTCGCGGTACCAGGCGCCGGCGTTGAGGTAATAGTGGTTGGTGAGGATGCAGCCCTTGGGCCGCCCGGTGGTGCCCGAGGTATAGAGGAGGGCGCACTCGGTGTCGAGCCCGGGCGCGCCCTTGCGCGGCGCCGGGCCTGCCTTGGGGAGCGCGGCAGGCGGCGCCTCGGCATCGACCACGGGCAGCCGCTTCGCGCGCTCGCGCGCCACCGCCTCGAGGGCACCCATGCGGGCCGGGATCGTCACCACCAGCTCCGCCCCGGAATGGTCCATCTGATAGAGGAGCTCGTCGTGCCGATAGTCGGGATTGATGGGGACCACACCGGCGCCGAGGGCATTGAGGGCGAGATAGTGGAAGAAAAACTCCGGCCGGTTCTCGAACAGCAGGCCGACGCGATGGCCGTGGCCATACCCGGCGGCCGCGTAGCGCTCGCGCAGTGCCAACGCCTCGGTGCGGACCTGCGCGTAGGTGTACTCGACGCCGTCCGGATGATAGCCGCGGCCTGGGGAAGCCGGCGCGCAGAGGAAAGAATGATCGGGCGCAGCGTTCGCGGCGGCCATGAAGGCGTCGAAGACCGTGTCCATCAGCGTGCGGGCTTCGGGCCGAGCGGTTTGGGCCTCACGGCCCAAGTCTCGCTGCGCTCCCGCACCTTGTCAACGCTGGAGCTCGAACGTGCCCTCGGTGAAAGACTCCCCTTCCTCACCTCTGACGTCCGTCAGCGGACGGCTGCCCAGCGCGCCGGATTGCAAGTAGTCTGGGTCAGCGCCGCGCCCTCGAGCGGATCCCAAGCCTAACGGAAATCGCGCTGGCCTTGTCGCACCCGGTCGAAGAGCGCGTCAACCGCCGGCCGATTCGCCGGGCCTTTCCCGACATGATGCAACGCCACCCGCCCCGCGGGGTCCACGAGAACATCTCCGCCCAGCTGGTGGATGTCGCCGGTGGGACGCCTCAGCCGGCGACCTCGGCCGATCAATCGGATGTACGCCCACCAGGTTGCGGGCCCCCAGATCGCCGACCATCGACCACGACCCATCCCATAGGCGCTATAGACGACCCGCCGCCGGTCCAGCAGCAGGGGCCACGGGAGCCCCGTCTCGCGCACGTACTCTTCGGCACGCTCGCGGGCCTCGAATGTCACAACGACGATCTCGAGCCGCAGCCTCTCCACTTGGTCTTCGTACCGTCGCAACTGCGACAGGTGCTCACGGCAGGGCAGTCAGCCGAGGTGGCGGTGGAAGACCATCAGCAGCCAGCGGCCGCGATACTGATCGAGACCATGCACGGTCCCGGCGGTGTCCTCTAGCGCGAACGCGACGGCAGGTGATCCGACCTCGCTTTTCATTTCGCTTTGCCGAGGCTCCAGCGCCCCACGATGCGGGGTCTCTCGTCCTCGTCGGCGAGCAGGGCAAAAATCCTGTCGCTCTCTGAGACGGCCGCCCGCAATGTCACGGCCGAACCATAGTAGACCGGTCCCTTGAGCCATGCGTCGAGGCACTGGACCTCCTGGTCCTCCCGCCCGGCCAAATGCGCCATGCAAAGCCCCAGCGACAGCTGGGGGTGCAGGAACGCTCCCTTGAATCCGAAGAGCCGGGCGTACCAGGACCAGAGGTGAATGCCGTTGTAGTCCCCGGTAAGTCCCCCGAAGCGTCGGCCCGTCCCAGACGGCATCCGCCAGCGCGCGTACACCTCCCCCATTCCCTCCGGCGAGCGAGCCAGCGTGGAGGCCTCGCCTGGCGGGCCAAAGCGGCCACGGTAGTAGGAGGTGTTGAGGCTCTCCCAGACCACGGCCGCGCCCGAGCGCACGGCGCAGTGCAAGTCCACCTCGGCGCCCTTTTCCAGGAATCGCTGGCCCGCAACCCGTGTCTCGATCTCGAGCACTTCGCCCGTGGTGATCCTGCGGTGCTGGAGCAGGTGGTTTCGGATCTGGAGTGCTCCCCAGATCGGAACCGGGAACATGGGGTGCGTGAGAATCGTCATCTGCAGAGGGAAGCTGACGACATGGGGAAAGAGCAAAGGCAAGTGCCCGCCCGCTTCCAGGCCTGTGAGTCCGAGGAACCTGTCGAGGTGACGGCGGTCTACCCGGTGCTGCCTCCAGCTCACGACGATTGACGGGAAGCGCCCGGCTTTCGCCAGGCCCGCAGAGGGGTACAGGGCCCGCGTCATATTGCCAAGAGTGGACGGGCGGCGGTGGAGCTCGATCCGCAGTGCCTCTGGCATACCACCTTCCTGCCCAGGCAGCTCTCCTCGCCGTGCCCATTCGGACGCCGGCCCTCTGCCGGCGTCCGATCGTCCGCGAGGGCGCCTCGGAGCCGATCGAGATCGGGAAGCTGAACTAGGGCGCCGGGGCTACCGCCCGCGGCGAGGCCGGCGGGGCTTCCGGTTGTCCTCCAGGCTCGTAACGCGCACCTCGAGCCTCAGCACCCTGCCCTCGAGACCATCGGTCCGCCCCGCCTGCTCGTCATCTCGCCGCTTCGACCCTTCGTTCGAAAGCGCCACGAGCTCGGCGACGCCGCGGATGTCGGCACGAAGCGACTCGCCAACCACTTCGAAGTGGCGGCGCATCTCGGCGGTGGAGGTCTGGAGCCGTTCGTCAATGTAGGCGCGCGTCTCCGCGGTGGATGTCTGGAGCCGCTCATCCATGTAGGCGCGCGTCTCGGCCGCGGAGGCTTGGATGGACCCGTCGACATACACGCGACCCTCCGCGGCGGAGGACCGGATCTCACCGCGGAGGTCCGCGCCCAACCGGTCGAAGGCCTCGCGCATCTCGTGGTCCACGGCCCAAGTCTCGCCGCGCTCCCGCATCTTGTCAATGTCGCGAGGTGGATACATTCCCCCTGACCCCGCCTTCTCCCCCAATGGGGAGAGGGATCAAGCGCAGAGCTCCGTGAACGGCTCCGGCGACATACCGCCTAGGCCGCTCCGAACCCGGGAAATCATTCGAAAACTTGAACGGGCGGCGTCTGTGTACCGCATCGAGCGAGAGGGCGGGGGGAGGGGGCTTTAGTCCGCCAGGTACTGCGCCAGATCTACCCGCCGCCCCTCCGCGGCCGAGACGTAGGCGCCGTAAATCACCGCGAGCACATCCCGCGCCAGCGCGGCGCCCGAAAGCGGCTCGCGGCCGTGCGCGATCGCCTCCACGAAGTCCTGAATTTCTTGAGGAAAGCCGGTCATCCAGTCCTCGTCGGGCTGGGGCGTGCTCCAGCCCGCCTTGGTCTCGATCTTCTCCACGAGATACTCGTCGCCGAACACGGCCGCGTCCGGCGCATAGGCCTGCACGGAATCGTTCGGATTGATATTGCACAAGACGACGGCGCGCGCCGCGTACACGGCCAGCTGGTTCCGGATGCCGCCCAGCACGGTGTCGCCGCCGGTGATCTGCGCCACGGTGCCGTCGTCGAACGTGAGGAGGAGCGTCCCCCAGTCCTCCACGTCCGCGCCCGGCACTATATTAAGGAAGGGCCGCCCCGCCGCCGTGAAGGCGTCCGTCTCCGTGAGCTGGGCGGTCTCGGCCATGACAGCGCGCGGGCGCACGGGCCGGCCGCGGAGCCGGCGCCCTTCGTCGGCCTTCAGGTAGAGCGCGGCGCCGAGCGGATGGCATCCCTTGCCGATGAGCGAGCCGCCCCCGCCCGTCTCCCAGCGCTTGTTGATGGGCGCGTGCGTGCCGCCGTGACTTTCCTCGCCGACGATGCGCAGAATGGGCCCACCCGCGGCAGTGAGCAGGCGCCTCGCCCGCTGGATGGGCGGGGCATAGACCCAGTTCTCCGCGTAGCAGAGCCGGACCCCGGCCTCCCGGCAGGCGGCGATGATCTCGTCGCCGGATGCCAGGGCGCGGCGGAGCATCTCGGCCCGCGGGGTCGCGGCCGGAGCGAAGCAGCCCGTGAGCGGCTTCTCGACGATCACGTGCTTGCCGGCCCGGGCCGCCTTGATAGCCAGCGGCGCGTGGAGCGACGTCGGCACGCAGAGGTCGACGACGTCCACATCGGCCGCGGCGAGCACCTCCTCGGCGCTGGCCGCGACCGCGCTGACGCCGAACTCCTCGGCAAACCGCGCGGCCCGCTCCGGCCGGGCTGCCGCGACGCGCGTGAGCTTCACGTCGACCCCGCGGACCTGGTGATAGGCCTCGGCGTGGAGGCGCGCCGAGAAACCGGCGCCAATGAAGCCCACCCTGACCGTCGAACCGCGGATCGTCACCGCCCGGCGCTACCGCCGCCGGCGAGGTCGGCGGGGCTTCCGGTCGTCTTCCAAACTCCTCACGCGCACTTCGAGCCCCAGGACCCTGTTCTCGATACCGTCGGTCCGCCCCGCCTGCTCGTCGTCCCGCCGCTTGGACTCCTCGCTCGAAGCGCATTGAGCTCGGCGAGGCCACGGATCTCTCCACGAAGCGACTCGCCCACCACGTCGAAGTGGCGGCGCGTCCTCGATTCCGACTCACGCATTTCGTGGATGAGGCTGGCGGTATGCGCCTCGAAGCGCCCGTCGACGTAGACGCGTGTCGTCTCAACCCGCTCGTCAATGTAGACGCGCGCCTCGGCAGCGGATGCCCGAATCTCTCCGCGGAGGTCCGCGCCTAACCGATCAAATGCCTCACGCATCTCGGGGTCCACGGCCCAAGTCTCGCCGCGCTCTCGCTCCTTGTCAATGTCGCAGGGTGGATACAGCCCTCAGCGGGCGAACGCTCGCGCTTACCGGCGCGCGCCGGCCACCCACTCGCGGCTCCGGGCGCGGGGCGAGGCCCTCGTGGTCGCCGCCCGCGCGCTGGCGATCGCCGGTCGCCTCGGGGACCTCGGGCTCCGGAGCCTCACCTCGACCCGCCGAGCAGGCCGCGGGCGATGATCATCCGCTGGATCTGGTTCGTGCCGTCGAAGATCTGCAGGATCTTGGCGTCCCGCATCATGCGCTCCACCGGGTGATCCTTGAGCACGCCGTACCCGCCGAGTGCCTGCACGGCATCTACGGTGACCTTCATGGCCATGTCCGAGGCGCAAAGCTTCGCCATGGCGCAGAAGTGCGCCGCGGAGCTGTCGTTGGCCTGCATCCTACGGGCCGTCTCGTAGGTGAGCGCGCGGGCGGCCGCCACGCTCGTCGCCATGTCCGCGAACAGGAACTGCATCCCCTGGAACTCGGCCACGGGCTGCTTGAACTGCACGCGGCCCTTGGCGTACTCGACCGCGTAGTCGAGGGCGCCCTGGGCGAGCCCCACGCCCAGGGCCGCGGCATCGAGCCGGGCCTTGTCGAGCGCCCGCATGCAGATCTTGAACCCGTCGCCCTCGCCCCCGAGCAGGTTCGCCGCCGGCACGCGCACATCCTCCAGGATCAGCTCGGAGACGTTGGACGCCCTGAGTCCTACCTTGTCCTCGACCCGGCCGGGCCGGAGCCCCGGCGTCCCCCGCTCTACCAGGAAGCACGAGATTCCCCGCGCCCCGGCCCCCGGCGTGGTCACCGCGAATATGAAGTACAGGACAGCGACCGAGCCGTTCGTCGCAAAGCACTTGCGCCCGTTCAAGACGTAGCTGTCCCCGTCCCTGACGGCCCGCGTCTCCATCGCGGCCACATCGGAGCCCGCATTCGGCTCCGTGATCGACAGGCACGTGACGCCCGCCTCGCGAATGAGCATCGGCATGTAGCGCCGCTTCTGCTCGTCGGTCCCGGCGATCAGGAGCGGGAGCCGGCTATTGGCGATGCCGGTGAAGGTGTGCGCGGTGGCCGCGTTGACCCGGGCGATCTCCTCGACGACCATGGTGCTCGTGACGAGGTCCTCGCCGAGGCCGCCGTACTCCACCGGGAAGAACATGTGCGCGATGCCCGCGGTGGCGAATTCCCTGAGGATGTCCCAGGGAAACTCGCCGGTTCTGTCCATCTCCGCGGCTCTGGGGGCGAGCTTCTCGCGGCAAATCCTCTTCACCGTCTATCGAATCGTCTCTTGTTCCGGCGTCAGCTCGATCACGATCGCTCTCCTGATCCGGTGACCATGCGGTGGGCTAGGCGGCCCGGGCGAAGCGGCAAACGGAGCATCGCGTTGTCGGCCCTGAGATGGGCGGGCTGGTATGGACTGGCTCATGCTCGACGATCTCGAAGACGACGCCGGCCTCGCGAAGCCAGCGCTCCAGGCGCTCGGTGACCGGCGCTTGCGCTCCAATTTCTTCCATGTCCCAGCAGCATGCCGTCCTTCCGGCGGCGCCGCAAGGGGCGCCTGGCCCGTGCGCCCAAGGGCGGCGGCGCCGGCCGGGTCCCCCGGCTACAGGCCGTCCATCACGCGAGCCCCGTCGTCCAGCGCGTCTTCCTCGCCCGGGGGCACGAACACGACGAACTGCTGGTAGCCCGCGTCACCGAGGGTACGGATACGCTCGCGCAGCTCGGCCACGGCTCCTAGCCGGCCGACGAGCTGTCAAGCGTATGGGGCGGGATACAGCCGTCAGCTGAAGTTCAGTCCACCAGGGACGGCCCCCGCTCCACTCGCCGCCCCTCCGCGGCCGAGAGGTACGCGCCGTAGATGACCGCGATCACGTCGCGCGCCAGCGCGGCGCCGGAGAGCGGCTCGCGGCCGTGCGCGATGGCTTCCACGAAGTCCTGGATCTCCTGCGGGAAGCCGGTCATCCAGTCCTCTCTTCCCAGGTGCGCCGGCAAGATGCCCAGCTTCTCCCGTGAAGGCCAGGGTCTATCTCGACACTTCCGTCTTCGGCTCGGTCTGCGATCCCGGTCCGACCGAACGCCTCCTCGCAACCCGGTGGATCCTCAACGGGCTGGATCGAGAACGCTGGGAGGATTTCATATCCACTCTCGTTCTCGAGGAAGTCGATCGGGCCCCGGAGGCGGGGAGAGGGGGGATCACCGCCGAGCTGCGCAGGAGCCGAGTCGTCGTGCTCGAGGAATCCGCCGAAAGCCTGATGCTGGCGCGGCTGTACATGGCCTCCGGAGCGATGCCCGGCACATTGCTGTCGCAACGGTCAACGGAATCCATACCGTGGTCTCGTGGAACTTTCGTCATATGGTCAACTTCGAGCGCCGGCGGCAGATCAACACCATCAACCTTCGCAAGAACCTCGCGCTCCTTGGCATAGTCTCTCCATGGGAGATCTTCGATGAAGAGCTCTAGCCGCCCACCGGCCAAACGGAAAAATCCGTCGCTGGAGTGGATCCACAAGGTACGGCGCGAGCGGCAGAAGGCGCGCCGTGGCCGCTCGGCTCGACCTCTGCCCCGGAGCGAGGCCGAGAAACTGGCCCGTCGCTACGGTCTCAAGCTAGCCAGACCGGTTAGCGCTTCCCGCTAAGCGGCGCCGTCCGCCCGGTCGGCCCGTCCTCCCAGCCATCGCATAGATCGCCCTAGCCCGGGGACTGCGCCTCGCCCAGACCTCTTCGGAGCCCTACTTGAGGCGGGTCGCTCCTGGCCTGCGCCGCCCCACCCTCACCTCGGCCCTCTCCCTCCGGGAGGGAGAGGGGTCTTCCTGTATCGTCGCCCCCGGAGGGGAGAGGGATCAACATGCTAGAATCTTTCAAAGTAAAAATCACAAAGAGGTTCTATCCATGGGTGGGCAGGCGGTCTTGCAGTATCAGGTCGCATTCACGCGCGATCCGGAGACTGCAAGCGTGGTCGCGGAAATCCCAGCGCTTCAGATCGCGGATTTCGGGGTAGACGTCCCGGAGGCGTTGGATCGCTTGCAATCGATGGCGACCTTCCACCTAGATTGCCTGATTCAAGAGGGCAAGCCAGTTCCCACCGAAGAAAGGGAGGAAGCGGGGTTCTACCTTCGCGTCAAGCTTCCTCCCCATGCCGCTTAGGCCACTCCGAGCACGGGAAATCATCCGAAGACTTGAACGGGCGGGGTTCGTCTACCGCCGGCAGAGCGGCAGCCACGCCAGCCTGAGCGTGGAGAACTGGGACACCGTGTGAGCGCGACCAGCCTGATCCCCTCTTCCCTGCCCCGGGGAAGAGGGACTCCTTCTGAACCCTCGCCCTCGAATGGGGAGAGGGCAGGGTGAGGGGGCGGCTCGCCTAGACCTCGCCCGAGCCCTCGTTGCAGCACGCCTGTCGCGAGGGCGCCGATGTTGACGAGGCCGAGCGTGGCCTCTGGCTCAGTACTCGCCGAGGCAGCGATCGACGGCGGCCTTGGCCGCCGGCCAATCGTAGGCCTTGAACATCCGCGTGTTCACCACGGGTTGCGCGGCCGAGTAGAACATTTCGTACTGGAGCTGGCGGCCGCCGAACTCGGTGCCGACAAAGTCCCAGATGAGCTTGATGAGCTTGATCCGGTCGCGCGCGCTCGCCACGCCCGACCGGTAGTAGCGCTCCGTGTCCGCCCGGGTCTCCGGGCTCGTGAAGCTTGCTTCGGACGAGGGCACGGCCTGGAACGCGCCGCCCGCCAGCTCGCGGAGCGTCCGCATCATGTCCACGATGAGCCGGCGCTGGAGGCTCATGCCGGCATAGATGTACTGGGGGTGCGGGCGGGCGACGCCGTTCACGACCAGCGGGCCGCGCTCGGCCGCCTGGACCAGCGCATCGAAGCTCGCGCAGAGCGCGGCGATGTCGCCGCCGAGCGTGGCCTGGGCGGCCGCGTTCTTCTCGTTGCTGTGGAGCTCGACGAGCTTCATGGCGAGCCCGGCCATGAACTCGAGCTTCACCGAGAAGCGCACGAGCGACTGAAAGTTCGCGAGCGTGTGCGAGGGCGACTCGTGGAACTGGGCGTTGACGATGTCCACGTTCCGGTAGACGAACACCTGCTCCCAGGGCACGAACACGTCGTGGAACACGACCGTCGCATCCACCTCGTCGAAGCGCGAGGAGAGCGGGTAATCGTAGACACTCGTCGCGATCGCGGCGAAGGGCCGCCTCGGGTAGAGACGGAGGCCCTCGGTGGCGATCGGCACGACGAACGACAGCGCGTAGTCCTCATCGCCCGGCACAAGCGGCGTGATGTAGCTGAGGAAGAGCCAATCGGCGAGCACCGCGGAGGTCGCGATGGCCTGGGCGCCGCGGACGACGATGCCGCCGTCGCGCTCGGCCACAACCCCCGGATAGAGAAACGGCTCAGGCTGCCGGTGGGCGGGCTGCGAGCGGTCGATCTGCGGCGGCACGATCGCGTAGGTGACGTAGAGATCCTCGTCGCGGGCGCGCTCGTAGTACCGCACGACGTGGTCGCCGAAGCGCGCCCCGCCCCGGTCGAAGAGCTGGCGCCACGCCGCGAACGCCGTCAACACGCTCGCCACGTGGTCGGGCGTGC
>ORMF012602952.1_pt1 | contig 18548 bp, 21 predicted proteins | sample 1779871 | NCBI WGS metagenome assembly ORMF01 (sample SAMEA104232316, study PRJEB22302) | groundwater metagenome | biome: forest; feature: aquifer; material: groundwater | place: USA | collected 2011-08-07 | depth 5.4 m | reverse complement strand
GAGCAAAAAGCTCGCCGAGTGATTGCTTTGTGCATGGGGCTACCCTCGCCCAAGCCATTTTGGATTTTGGATTGCCGTCCGCGGGGCCGCTTTTGGATTGTCGGACCAAGAATCGGAAACTCGTCTCGAAGAAAATACTTTCATATGTTTGCTCCCCCAATCTAAAATCCAAAATCCGCAATCCAAAATGTTACAGGATCAGCATCGCGTCCCCGTAACTGTAAAACCGGTAGCGCTCTTTGATCGCTTCTGCGTAGGCGCGCCGCACCAAGTCCAAACCGGCGAAGGCGGCGACGAGAATCAATGGCGTCGAAGCGGGGAGATGAAAGTTGGTGATCAAGGCGTCGAGCACGCGAAAGGAATCGCCGGGGCGAATATAAAGGCGCGCGATGCCTTCGTCCGCCACGACCTCACCCCTTTGCCGGGCAACCCATTCGAGGGTGCGCGTGCTGGTGGAGCCCACGGCGACGACGCGGCGGCCGGCCTGTTTGGCGCGGTTGATCTTATTCGCCGTCTCCGCCGTTACAACGTAGCGTTCGCCTTCCATGGGATGATCTTCGATTTGTTGTTCGCGCACCGGTTGGAACGTACCCGGCCCCACGTGCAGGGTCAAGAGAGCTTTGTCAATGCCCTTTGCGCGCAATTTGTCGAACAGCTCCGCCGTGAAATGAAACCCGGCGGTAGGCGCGGCGATGGCGCCGCAATGTGCCGCATAGACGGTCTGGTAACGTTCCCGATCGAGCTTTTCCGCCTCGCGGCTGCGCCGCACGTAGGGCGGCAAGGGCGGTTCGCCGAGCGCCTCGAGCAGCGCGTCAAAATCGCCCTGGTGATGGAACTCAAGGGCGAATCGACCGCGGCCCAAGTCGCCGATCACGTGTGCCGCCAGATCTGCGCCGAAACCGAGCCGGCTTCCCACTGCGGGTTTCTTGGCCGCGTCAACCATGGCGATCCAAAGGCTTCGGTCTTTTTCCGGAAAGCGCTCGATCAAGAGCACTTCCACCTTGCCGCCGCTTTCCTTGGCGCCACACAGGCGGGCGGGGAAAACCTTGGTGTCGTTGAGCACCAGCAGATCCCCTGGGTCGAGGAAATTTTCCAGCTCCGCGAACACGCTATGAGTCAGCGCGCCGCTCTTTCGGTCAACGACAAGGAGGCGCGACGACTCGCGCTCCCGGCTCGGATAGGCTGCGATCAGAGATTCGGGCAACGCGTAGTCAAATTCTTCGAGATCCATGATCGTTCGAGATAAACGTAGGGGCACGGCATGCCGTGCCCCTATAATCGTCCGAGGCGGTTGGGCGAGGCGAAACCAGCCCGGCTATGTCGGATCGTTTTTCTTTAAAAACGGCGTCAGCAAGTCGATGGGTATAGGGAAGATGGTCGTCGAATTTTTGTCCGAGGCGATCTCGACGAGAGTCTGCAGGTATCGGAGCTGCAGCGCCATCGGCTGCAATGCCATGACTGCGGCGGCATCCGCAAGTTTCTGCGAAGCCTGGAATTCGCCTTCGGCATGAATCACTTTGGCGCGCCGTTCGCGCTCCGCTTCCGCCTGCTTGGCCATGGCCCGCTGCATCTCCTGCGGCAGATCGATATGCTTTAGCTCAACTAGCACGACTTTGATTCCCCACGGATCGGTCTGCTTATCCAAGATGTCCTGGATGCGGGTGTTGATCTTTTCCCGCTCAGCCAAAAGCTCGTCTAGCTCGCCCTGCCCGCAAACGCTCCGCAGCGTAACCTGGGCAAGCTGGGAGGTCGCGAAGAGATAATTCTCCACTTCCCTGACCGCCAGATTCGGGTCGAGGACCCTGAAATAGAGCACGGCGTTTACCTTCACCGAAACGTTGTCGCGGGTGATGACGTCCTGGGGCGGAATGTCCATCGTGACGGTGCGCAAATCCATCCGCACCATCTTCTCGATGCCCGGAATAATGTAAGTCAGCCCCGGACCGCGGGCGCCCACCATCCGGCCAAGCCGAAAAACCACGGCCCGCTCGTACTCTTTGAGAATTTTGATGCCGCTGATTATTGCGACAGCAACGATGACCAGAAATATAGGAACGTTAAGCCACGACATAGTTACCTCCTCCGCCGATTTACGACGCTCACTCGTACAGCCGCTTCACTTTGAGACTCATCCCTTCATAGCCGACCACTTGGACCTTTTCGCCGACGTCGATCTCGCCGTCCGCCTCGGCGTTCCAATATTCCCCGTGCACGAAGATCTTGCCCGTCGGACCGAGCTTGCCGCGCACCTCGCCGATCTCCCCGATGAGTCCTTGAAAGCCCATCGTTGGCTTGGATTTTTGCGAGCGAAAAACCAGATAGCTGATGGCTAGAACGAAGGAGCCGAGCGTCGCCACTGCCGTAAAGATAATCGAACGATCGACGATCAGGTCCGAGCCCTCGGTGTCGAACAGGAAAAAAGATCCCAGGGTCAGCGAGATAATCCCACCGATCCCAAGAATGCCAAAGCTCGGCGCGAAGGCTTCTCCGATAAGCAGGCCGATGCCGAGCACCATCAGCGCCAGGCCGGCGTAGTTGATCGGCAAGATTTGCAGCCCGGCCAGCGCCAAGAGCAAACAGATGCCGCCGGCGACTCCGGGAAAGACCACGCCGGGATGGGAAAACTCCATGTAGAGTCCGAGAATGCCCGCCATCATCAAGAGATAAACAATATTGGGATCGGCCAGCGCGTTGAGAATTTTTTGCTTCAAGCTCATCTCGTGACGCTCGATGCGCACGTCTTTGAGCGCCAGCGTCGCCGGATGCCCGTCGAGATCGACCTTTCTGCCGTCCGCTTGTTTGAGCAAATCGTCGATGTCCCGCGCGATAATATCGATAACGTTTTTCTTGAGCGCCTCTTTCTCCGTTATCGAAACACTCTTGCGCACCGCCTGAATCGCCCACTCGGCGTTGCGCCCGCGCTGCTGCGCGATGGTTTCGGCGAAGGAAGCGGCGAAATTTTCGATCTTCTCGCCCATGGCGCCTTTGATTTCCTGCCCGCCGCCGGCCACCGGATGGGCGGCGCCGATATTAGTCCCCGGCGCCATCGCAGCGATATGGCCGGCCAGGGTAATAAAAACGCCGGCGGAACCCGCTCCCGCGCCGGCCGGCGCGACATAGACAATGACCGGAACGGTGGCACCGAGGATTTTCTTCACGATGGTCTGGGTCGAACTCAAGTGCCCGCCGGGAGTGTCCATTTGGATGACCAATGCCTGCGCGCCCCCCGCTTTGGCTCTGGCAATGGCTTCCCCGATGAAATCATCCACCGCCGGGTTGATGCTCCCGTCAATCACGATGAGATCGATATGGGGCGCCGACGCGGCGTGACCCTGTACCGACAGACCAGCTATTACCAAGAACAGCGATAGAATGAATTTAAGCGTTTTCACCGTGCATCTCACTCAGAACTTTCTTGATGTCTTCCCACACCAGTTTTTTATCCGCCGGATTGCGCAACAGATAGGCGGGATGAAAGGTCGGCATCAATTTGATGCCGTGATAGCTGTGCCAGTTGCCGCGCAGTTTGGAGATCGGAACTTTGCTCTGCAACAAGGTCTGCACGGCGAATTTTCCCAGAGCGACAATGATCTCGGGCCGAATGAGATCGATCTGTTTTTTCAAGAACGGTTCGCAGGCCGCCACCTCGTCGGGTTCGGGATTGCGGTTCTCGGGCGGCCGGCACTTGACCACGTTGGCGATATAAACGTCCTCGCGCTTGAGTCCCATTCCTTTGGTAATGATGTCGGTCAAGAGTTGCCCGGCCCGGCCGACGAACGGCTCTCCTTGCAGATCTTCATCGCGCCCCGGCCCTTCCCCCACGAACATCAGCTTTGCCTGGGGATTGCCCACGCCGAAGACGATATGGGTTCGGCCCGCGCAAAGCTTGCAGCGTTGGCAATCGCCGATCGCCGCGCGCAGCTCTGCGAGACTCCGGGATTGAAACACCGGCGACGCATCGGAAAATAGCTCGCTCTCGGTTCCACTGAGGAGATTCTCGTCGCGCGCCGTGGCCGAGTTCGTTTCAGTCATAGTGCCCTGGGGTATTACCCGGATGCCCGCGCGCTCGCGCCGCTGCAAGTGACGCTTTAGCGAGTTCACCACCGTGGCCAGCTCTTCCGAGTCGTTTTCCTGGGACATGGGCACGGATCCTTTCAGTGCCAGATCGTAGCACTTGAGACCGATGCGAAGCAATCACATCGATACGGTTAGTTACGGCCGCAATTCGGCATTCAACCGAGCCGACGAAGCTGATCGACATACACCGACCGTAGCGACGTGAAGAATGCGAGGGTCGCCGGCCACAGGTAATCCGGATAGGTGTAGGCCAGACCGTGGAATGCGCCGTCGAAGTACAACAGCGTGGCCTCCGCGTAGATGCCTGAATGAAGATATATGCGCTGGCCGGCGTTTTTGGTGGACGCGAGCGCGACTTTGAAAGCATCGATGTAACCGGGATCGATATTGACACGCCGACCGGGGTGAACGGCGGTCTTGTCGCGATATCTGTCTTCGATCTGCTGGGTTAATAATTTGATACGCACCAACTCGCTGGGCGAAGCCAACCGCTCGAAGGAGAGGAATCGTCGCCGCAGGCCGGCGCCCATCTCCTTCTCGTAAAAATTAGAAGCCGTCCAGGGCAGGATCTCGCTGCGGCTATCGATGACGTCCAGGATCGCTGCGAGGTCGGACTCGACGGTGGTGAGGAGTTCGCTGTCGGACGAGAGCAAGGCGACGAAATACTTCGCCGGTTTGGGTTCCCTGGGGGTCCCCATCTCAGCGTTTACTCTTGAGGGCGAGGAGATGGTCGAGAATCTGGTCCGCCAGCTCGTCCTTGGTCATCACCGGCAGCGCGCGGCTGGCGCCGCTGCGGTCGATGATGGTGGCGATGTTGGTGTCGCCGTCGAAGCCGCTGCCGTCTTGGGTAACGTCGTTGGCCACGATCATGTCGAGATTTTTTTCCCGCAGTTTTTTCTTGGCATTGGCGGCTAGATTTTCGCTCTCCGCGGCAAAACCGACCAGCAGCTTGCCGTCCTTTTTCGTCCCGAGCTCCTTGAGAATATCCGGATTCGGCTCGAGTCGTAATTCCAGCGGAGTTTTACCCCGTTTCATTTTGGTGCTTGAGTATTCGATTGGGCGATAGTCCGAGACCGCCGCGGCCATGATGACCGTCGTACAGTTGGGAAATTCTTCAAGGACTGCGCGCTGCATTTCCGCCGCGGTGGTCACGGGAATAAGCCGGGCCCCGGCCGGCGGCTCCAGGGCCGTCGGACCGCTCACCAACGTGACCGCCGCTCCACGGTTCAATCCCGCGCGCGCCAAGGCGTAGCCCATCTTTCCGGAAGAGCGATTCGAGATATAACGCACCGGATCGATGGGCTCGCGGTTCGGACCGGCGGTGATCAAAAACCTTTCATCGGCAAGGTCCTTCTTTCTCAATAGGCGCTGAATCTCTTCTAAAATGTTTTCCGGTTCCGGCAACCTTCCTTTGCCTTCGTAGCCGCAGGCGAGGAAGCCCTCGGCGGGCTCGATAAAATGATAGCCCACCCTACGCAACTTCCGAATATTTTCCTGGAGGATGGGATTTTCGTACATGTGAATGTTCATCGCCGGCGCAATCAAGACAGGCGCCTTTGTAGCCATGAGCACAGTCGTCAGCAAATCGTCGGCGATGCCGGCGGCGATCTTGCCGATCACGTTCGCCGTCGCCGGCGCGATAACGAAAATATCGGCGGAGTCGGCTAAATTAATATGCCCGATCTCCGATTCTTGCGTTAGATCGAATGTGTCGGTTGCCACGGGATTCCCGGAGAGGGTCTGAAACGTGAGCGGGGCCACAAACTCTCTTGCCCCATGGGTCATGATCACGCGAACCGCAAAACCGTCTTTGACCAAGAGCCGGACCAGTTCGACGGCCTTGTAGCAGGCGATTCCACCCGTTACGCCCAGCACCGCGGCTAGTTTTTTCCGGTTCGTGACCATGGTATAAAAATAGCCGATCAAATAGGGGTTTGCAAATTTTCAACGGCCTAATTACCTATCCCCGATGGGGGACTAATGACATTTTAACAACAATGATGCTATTATTTGTCACCGAACAGGCGCCAAAGGGTCGCCCACGGTTTCGTCCCCTTGCAGGAAAAGCTTGTATTCGCAGGTACTTACCCAAAGCCCGGGTTGCGCGAACTGTGGCATAGTTTTGGCTTCAAAGACAGAACTCAAATTGGAGTATGTTGTTTCTCGGAGATAGGTTTCCAAAAAATCGGGCTTGACCAAAAATGTCAGTTAATGTAATTGAATGGCAAAGGAGTGCTGGATGAAGACACATGATCACTCGTCGATTTTGCGTCCGTTTATAGTTGTTTGGTTTGCGATGGCGCTGGCTGTTTCGTCTGCGGGAACCGGCATGGGCTATGCCGACGATGGTATTAAAGCGAGCTACGAGGCTTCCAATCGGCAAGAGATTACTGCCGGCTCCTCGCTTGTTGATGATCAGCAACCTGCCCAACCAAGCGCGGCTTATAGCATGGAAATGGCGGTGGCCGGCGATGATTTCGACCAAGACCCTTGGGAAGGCTTTAACGAAAAGATGTTTACGTTTAACCGAGAGGTGCTTGATCGCTTTTTACTCAAGCCCGTGGCAACCGCATGGGATTTCCTGCTTCCGGATCTCGTACAAAAAAGCGTGCAAAATCTCTTCGATAATCTAGCAGTGGTGCGTCGGGTCGTTAACAATTCCCTCCAAGGCAAGGTGACCGGAACAGCTACCGAACTGGCCCGTTTTACCATTAACAGCACCATCGGAGTCGGGGGACTTTTCGACATGGCCAAGGTTGGCTTCGGCATCGAACAGAGCGACGAGGACATGGGCCAGACCTTGGGGGTTTGGGGGGCTGGCCCTGGCCCGTATTTAGTTCTGCCGTTCTTGCCACCGCTCACGGTACGTGACGGCATCGGCTACGCCGCGGATTTAGCTATGACTCCGTACATGTATTTTATACCCTGGTACGCCAGCATCGGCAGTACGGCGACAAATGTCGTTAACGAGCGCTCGCTGAACCTTGATCGTTTCGAGCGAGTCGCCGAGACCACCGTGGACCTCTATGGCGCGGTGCGTAACGCCTACCTGCAGAGACGGGCCGCAGCCATTAGGCAGTAAAACCAACGACGATGAGGGTGATGGGGTAAACACGAGCCCACCGGGTTCGTCTCCATCACTCTCACCGTCACCAATCCATTCATTTCGGCGATTCTTTCTTATTCATAGTATTCGACGGGTCCCGTCTTTCAGTTTTTGACGCGGAAAACTTTTTGGTAGGCGCAGGTTCTCTCGGTTTAGCGATCCCGATGCACGCGAGCCGGCTGGCGCATGATTCACCAGACATCCACGCCGCTATTGACAACTTTCCAACCGTTCATTATGAATAAAAGCCGTTTCCAGGCTGCGCGATGAATCCAATCATGTTTAAACTTGCAACCGCTTTCGCACGAATAGCCCCCTGCGGGAGAATGAATTAAAGCAAATGGCGAGACCGAAAAAGAAAACCGCCGGCCGGCCGCCGAAGGACCGGGCTCACGACTACATCGAGGATGGCAACCAGGAAGATGCTGATGACGAAGACCTGCCAAGCGACGAGGCCGGCAGGCGCAAGATCAAAAGGAACTACGAAGAGCTGCTGGGCATCCGCATCGACAAATTACGAGGCCGAGTCCTCAACCGCGAAAAGATCAATAAGAGCATCGACGGTCTCTATTTCATCTGCTTCGAGTGCAAAAAGATCTGCCACAACCTCGACGATGGTTGGCTAGAAGAAGCCGTCACACTAAACAACTTTTGCGGCGGCTGCGCCAAGGCCAAAGGGATTCGCAGCAGCGCGGCTTAAGGTTTCATCTTCAGATGGCTTAAGACTTCCTGAAGCTCCTCGGGCAATCCGGCTTCGACCTTGATCCTTCGGTCATCTTTCGGGTGGCGGAATTCCAAGGCCCGGGCGTGCAGAAAGTGTCGATTGAGTCCGAATGTTTCCGAGCCCGCCTGCCCGTATAAGACATCCCCTATGATGGGGTGACCTATGACCGCCAGGTGAACCCGAATCTGATGCGTCACACCGGTTGCCATTTCGACCTCGACTAGACTCAGATCGCCCCGCTGACAGATCATCTTGAAAATGGTGAGCGCCCGCCAGTGCTTCACTGGCTCACGCGTGCGATCTGTATTCTCCAAGGCGTGCATCCGTCTTCGGTCGCGGGAGTCATGGGCGATGGGAAACTCAATCGTCCCCTCTGCCGCAGTCGCTCCCCAAACGAGCGCCCAATAAGTTTTTTTGACCTTGCGGCGGCGAAACTGAAGCCGCAGGCTATCGAATGCCGCCGGCGCCTTCGCGACCAGGACGAGTCCCGAAGTCTCGAGGTCGAGCCGGTGAACCAATCCCGGCTCCCAGCGGCTCTTGCCAACCGTCAAAAGATCCGGGCGGTGGGCCACCAGGAAATTCGCCAGGGTCTGAGTGTCTTTTCCGGAGAAGCCATGGGTCGCCATGCCGGCAGGTTTATTCACCACTAGCAACGACGCGTCCTCATAGATGATCGGCACGTTAAGTTGTTTAGCGGGAGAGGGTTGGGTGAAAAGCCATTCTTCAGGGCCGTGAAAAGTCACTATCTGGCCGGCTCTGAGTTTGTCTCCTTTGCGCCCCGGCCGGCCGCCGGTCCAAAAAACTTTTTTGTCGATCGCGCTCGCCAAGGTACCGCGGGAAAGTTGCGGCAGACACCGACGTAAAAAGGCGTCAAGTCGAACCTCGCCGGTTTCAGACGGCACCGACCAAGATTTGATTTCAGCGCGCTCTCCTTGATCCGCCATAACTCCTACCGTACTATATTTGCTGTTGTCGTGCAGCGGAGCCTCTGAATGATCCAGAATTGCTACAGCGTTATTATCGCCGGCGGCAAAGGAACGCGCTTTTGGCCTCTAAGCCGGTCCCGGCGGCCCAAGCAGCTGCTCAAAATTCTTAGTCCGAAGAGCCTGCTTGTCGAGACCGCCGAGCGCGCGTTCCCCCTCGGCGGGAGAAATCAAACCCTGGTGGTGACGGTCGCGGAGCAACTCGGCGCCCTACGCCGGGAACTGCGCGCGCTTCCGGCAAGAAATTTTCTTGCCGAGCCGCAAGGGAAAAATACCGCCCCTTGCATCGGCTTGGCCGCGCTGGAAGTGGTAAGGAGGAATCCTGACGCGGTCATGATTGTACTTCCCGCCGACCATTGGGTCGCCGACGTGACGGCCTTTCATCGCACCCTGAGAGCGGCGTGCGATCTGGCAGAACGGCACGACCAACTTATCACCGTCGGGATTCGTCCGGACTATCCGGAAACCGGCTACGGCTACATCGTGAAGGGCAAAGCTCTCGACGGAAAGAAGCGTCCCGCCGCCTTTCGCGTCAGACGGTTCACGGAGAAACCGGCGATCGCGAAAGCCCGGCGACTCATGCGCCAGGGCTCGTTATGGAATAGCGGTATTTTCGTCTGGAAAGCGGCGACGCTTCTCGAACTCCTTGCTCGCTATCAACCTGCGATTGCCAGAGGGCTTGATGCCATCGGCAAAGCGGTGACAGGAAAATCGTTAAATAATTCGAAGCTTCGCTCGGTCATTGCGAAGGAATACCGGGAAATGCCCAGCATCTCCATCGACTACGCGGTGCTCGAGCCGGCCGGCTCCGAAGGACGGGTCCTGACTCTAGAGGCGGATTTCGGCTGGAGCGATGTCGGCAGTTGGGCGGCGGTGCACCGGATGATGCACAAAGATTCGGAGGGCAACGCCGGCAATGGCCGCTGGCTGGGTTTGGGCGCCAAAAATTGTTTAGTTCACGCGCCGGACCGCTTGGTCGTGCTGTTGGGCCTTGAGAACGCCGTCGTCGTCGATACTCCCGACGCCTTGCTGGTCGGCGATCTCAACCGCTCTCAAGAAGTCCGTGAGCTGGTCGAAGAGTTAAAGAACAAAGGCTACGGGGCCTATACCGTAAGGTAACCCGACGCACGCAACTGTGGAAACCAAATACCGCAAAGGACCGCTGCGAGAAGGGGAGCCTGTCGTGCTTCTTGACCGCAAGGAGCGTGAGTATCTCGCGCGCCTCGAACCCAGCCGGCCGATTTCCATCCGTGGTGGAAAAATCGCCGTGGCCGACATCGTCGGCCGCGAGGAAGGTACTGCCGTGCGCTCCTCGGTCAACGAACCGTTTTTGGTCTTTCGCCCCAGCCTGCCTCAGCTGATCCCCAATCTGCCGCGCAGTGCTCAGGTCATCTATCCCAAAGACATCGGCCCGATTCTTCTCTGGGCCGACCTGTTCCCTGGCGCCCGGGTCGTCGAAGCCGGCGTCGGCGTCGGCGCTCTGAGCATGGCGCTTTTGCGCGCGATCGGCGATGACGGACAGCTCATTTCATACGAAATCCGCGGGGACTTCGCCGAGCTGGCGCAAAAGAGCGTCGCCCGCTACTTTGGCCCCGCGCCCAACTGGACGGTCAAGATCGGCGACGTGGCGGCCGAATTGGTGGAAACCGAAATCGACCGCGTGGTTCTCGACCTGCCCGAGCCTTGGCAGGTGATCGACGCAGCCTGGAAGGCGCTGCGACCCGGCGGCATACTGCTTTGCTATTTGCCGACGGTGCTTCAAATCAAAACCCTCGTGGACGCGCTGCGAGACTACAACCGCTTTGCGTGTATCGAGACCAGCGAGAGCTTGATGCGCTTCTGGCATTTCAAAGGCATGAGCGCCCGGCCGCAGCACCGCATGGTGGCCCACACCGGATTTATCACCTCGGCGCGCAGGTTGGCGGACGATCAAAAGGATATTCCGCGGGCACCGTAAGTCGGTTTCGGGGTTTAGTCTCGGGACTCACGTCTTGTCTTAACTTGAAACCCAAGACTCGAAATGGCCTACAGCCAAACCATGGGCTTGGCCGCTCATGATTCCTTGGTTCGGCATCGGCATCTGGCTGAAGATCGTGATCGTCTTTGCCGGTAACGTCTTTCCGCCGCTGATCAACACCTACGCCGGGGTCAAAAACGTCAATCGAGTACTCGTCAATATCGTGCGCTCCTTCGGCGCCAATGAGTGGCAATTGATGAAGGTCGTTGTCCTGCCGAATTCGCTACCCTACATCATCGCGGGATTACGGCTCGCCATCGGGCGAGCGATCTTAGGAGTGGTCGTCGGCGAGTTTTTCGGTTCGAGCCAGGGCTTGGGCTACATGATTGCTTCGGCCGCCAGTAACTACAAAGTCGATGTCGTCTTCGTCGGCGTCGCTATCTTCATGGTGCTTTCCGTTATTCTTACACTTGCCGTCAAGCGACTCGAATCCCACCTCGCCAGTTGGCGCCCCGAAACGGCGAAGACGTTTTGAGAAGTAGTCCCTATTCTAACGCCTTGCGGCTGAGCGGCTGGCGTTTGCCGGCGGTCCGCTGGAGCCACCTCATCGGCTAGCCCGGCCTGCGCCGGTTGAAGCCCCCGCGGTACCAGTATAGAATCGCGCCATGAGCATTGAACTACCCGTCAGCGTGGAGGATCAGCTTCGGAATCTCGCCGCAAAACAAGGCCGCGATGTGTGCGCGCTCGTCGAAGAAGCGGTCCGGCAGTTTCTCGAATCCGCCGCGATCACGGACCTCGACGCGACCCAAGTCGCCGAAACCCAGGCCGCACTGCTCGGCGAACTACCGCATGTTTCCGCTTGGAAGGCCGAAGAAGCGTGAAGCTTGGGGAGATCTGATGGGCCGAATTGCCCCCGCCAGTCGGCAGCCGACCTGTCGTAATCCTGACCCGGGATGCAGTTCTGAAAATTGCAGCGATCTAGGCGCGCTCGTTACCCGGACGGCCCGTCAACTCCCAACCGGGGTGGTTCTTGGTCGTCGACAAGGATTGCCCGCCCCGTGCGTTGCGAATCTCGACAATATACTCACCGTTCCGCTTGAAGCGGCTGATGGGGGCCTGCGACGCCAGCAAAGTCGAGGAGCTGAACCAAGCCATCAAGGCTGCCCTCGATGTAAGGTGACTGCGGCGCCGAAGCTCCCCGCCAGATTCAGTAATTTGCTCGGCGTCGCCATCTTCATGTGACAGCCTACCAGCGCGAGAATCGCCAATGGTCTGGCGTTGAGTTTGTAAATCATCCAACGCCGAGCGGCTGCGAACACTCCGAGCCAAGCGACTCGGACGAACGTCAATGGCCCGACGCCGCAACCGCGAAACGTGAATTTGAAGCTGCGCTGCCAAAACCGCAGTTCATTTAACGAAAAGGCCGAGCAGCCCAGGCCCGCAAGCTTTGCGAGCGTCGCCGAAGGTCTGTCTCAAGCCGCACGTTAGCCGGCGCCCCTTTGATATACAGTCTCCAGCTTCGCCACGATTCCTTGTCCATGATTGTTCCAGTATCGGCGAAACGCCTTCTCGTTCGAGCCGGTGAGACGTGGATCGCCTTCATATGGGACGAGCCCGGGCCACAGATAGCGCGTTTCTTTGCCCTCTGACGGCAGAAAGATGTGGAAGTGCGGAGGGTCGTGATCCCTCGTGTACACGAGAACCTGTAAGCCAAACTCCTTGGGAAAGGGACGCACGACCGACGCACCGCTAGACTCAACATCGAGGACCCGCGCAACGGGCATGCTCGGATACGATGCAGCGCCACGATACAGGAAGTCATGTGGCGCTCCGGCCGCCTTTGGAACCGGCTTTGGCAACGTGCGGGTCATGAATCGGGCTGACGCATTCCGGCCGCGCGCGAAAGCGGGCGTCTTCAACCACGGGGCGTAGTCGGAATAGCCCGGCCCCTGCCGCCGCATCCAGTGTTCTAGCTGCGAGCGCATGGCAGCGTCGGGAAAGCGTAGGCACTGCCGAATGGCGTTCGCGTTGGCGAGCGCTTCCTCATGCTCTGCGCCGTCTCTCTCGCGGAAGTACTCCCTGTACATGGAGCGGCGAGCCAATAGCTCTGCGCGAGTGCATGCTACTTCGGCCGCAGCGTGCCACATCTCGTGATGGTAAAGGATCTCCTCGGCCGTCGCCAGATAGTGTTCGTCGCCTGGAATAAGGGCGCCATCTTTCAGGACGCAAGCGAGATACTTGACACCGGACTCGCGGATGTAGATACCCCAGCCATCGCTGTAGAAATGAAAGGGAAGGTAGAACGCCAGTGCGTCGGCTCCAACAGCATCAACGTTCGGAGGCGGAAGCGGAGGCGGGACGGTGTCATGAATCTGCCACGGGTGCGCTCGATCGGCCGGCGCATCTTGTTCGGGTCGTCGCGTGCGAAGCCAGTCAGGAATGGGCGGCCTGGGCGGAAGACGGGGGGCGGGGAGCGTCAGGTCAGGTGGCTCGTCGGCGGGAGGAATTGGCACCCCAAAGCTGGTCTGAGCATACTCAACGAGCGTTGCGAGCGTCATCTTCCCTCTCCGTCAACCTCCCATGCGCCGGCGAACCAACGAGTATACTGCCAGCGATTGTGGTTTCACTGAATTCACAGTAGCACGAAACTTACTCCTTCAATCAACGAGTTGTCACTTATTATTTTTTCGCAGGTATAACCATTATCCTTATTGATTATTGACGACTCGCCCGAAATGTAGCCTGTCCCGTTTAGCCTTTCTGATTCTCACGAGGGCGGTAAAAAAATCGAATCCAACCTCTCCCGCTGGCGCCCCGAGGAAGCGAAAACGTTCTGAGCACTTTGGCAAACTGATAGCCGCAAAGATTCAAGCGTTGTAAGAACGAATTCCTCGAATAGTAGCCCTTCAGCCGATTGTCCCCTTTAGCCCACCAATGACCCTTAGATGCAGTTGCCAGAGTAAAGAGTGGCTCCACGAATGTGCCACAGGAAAGGTTTTGAAACACCAGAAACAAATTCGTGAATTTCAAGTAAGCTTGCGACCGGAAATCGGCCGCTATCCTCAGCCACAGCGATAAATGAGTGTTCAGCTGACCCAGGATAGATCACACGTAGTTTATCCCATCCTGAGAAATTAAGTGCCGCAGTGACTACTCCTGTTTTCCGATCGATTCGAAAGTCTTTCCCTAAAAAGAAAGAGTTCTTCACATCCTGAATTTTGCCATCATTGGAAAGCTTTAGTTCGTGCTTCACCGTGCAGTAATATTCTATAACGCCAGCGTATCCGGAACTTTGAAGAAGCATCAGGAACAACACTGCGTAGAAAATAACCACAGTTCTTTTATCCCCCCTTGCTCGAATTAGGGGATTTTGGGGGCAGAATTTTTGGGGCACGGTACTATTTTGTTTTCGATGAAAAAGTACTCTGATCCCGAATCCCGAAGAAAAAGGCCCTCTGACCCCAATATCCCCAATAAATGGACTCATCCCCTGTTTCTCCTTCAGATCTGCGCTCCCTTGGCGCGGTTACAGGACTCGCACAACAATTGGATGTTCCGCTCAGTCGTGCTTCCACCCTTCACAAGGGGAATGATGTGATCGAATTCCAACTGCTCGTTGCTGCCGCATTTGACGCACTTTCCCTCGTCTCGCTGCCAGACAAACATCCGGATGTCGTCAGGTATTCTCTCACGGCGCGCCGTATCCGCGCGCTCGATCCGATCGTAGGCCTCCAGTTGACGCCGCAACTGCTTATATCGCTTCTCGTGCCTCAACACCGCGTGCGCCACTTCAAGCTTCTGCTCTTCCTCGCTTAGATGAATTGCATCCACAATCTGAACGACCTTTCGACCACAGAGCCAAAACGTGGTGTTCACGCCTGTAAACGTGTTGCTCAGCTTGTAGGGATTCTGCGACTGAATCACCGACTCCCATCCACTTGCTGGCATATCCTCGGGTGCAATGGGTACCTCGATCTGGCGCAGGCTAGGTCCTTTGCCAATCACAATAGGCACCACTGGGTTGCCGTCGACGAATCTCAAGTCACCAACGATGGATGCTTTCATGTGTCCAGTTAACCTGTGACGCCGAATACTATGTGAACTGCCTCCTCAACTGACATTATAGAGTGAGCCACGTTTGCGGTAAAGCGTACGTCCAATCCATAGCCTAACGTTCTCGATAAAGAGCCGTTTCTCGGCATACGCGACCCGATTGGTGAACGGTCCGGTCCATCGTAGGGTTAGACCTCAGAATCACAGCCACAGCCAATGCTCGGGTGATTTTGATTCAGCGAAAACTAGCTGCGACCAAAACTGATTTAAGGACGGGAATGTACCGGGCGCTAGAGAATGCAGCGCTAACGGGTTGTAGTAGATGGCGGAGCGGTGACGGCTCAGGGCAATGCGACCATCGAGCACTTTACGCTCCAGATAGACGATCGCCGACACCTCGGGTGGGAAGGTTTTGAACCCGAATTGCTTCCCGAGCAGAAATTCGCCCAGAGTCCTGAAGAAGAGCGCGGCGAACCCACTCCAGGTGGTGTAATCGAAAATGACTAGCACGCCAGGTCTCTGGCGGTCCGCGGCGTACGTCATTTGCTGGTGTTTCTCGGCTGTCAGCTTGCCAATCAATCTTCTTATTGTTTCAGCGTAGTCGAGGACGCCGGAATTTTCTTCTGTTTCAAAATTCTTCTTATCCTTCTCTGAAACGTTCAGAGTCGACACTTCGACGAAGCATTCAGCCGGTTGCTGAAGTTCGAAATCGGGGCACGGCGACGTAGTGGGAGGCAACGGAGTGACGATCAACCCCTCGCGAAGCATAAATGCCCACCAGGCGAGCTCGTTAACACCACCAAGGTGGTCATCATTTTTGAAACTCTCAAGGCGTGAACGGAGCCCGTGTTTCTGCTTCGGCTTCAAGGGAAATCCCGTGAACCACAGCCGGAGCGTCGACAAGTAAATCTGGCCCGTTGTATCGAACGTTTCGATTACGTGTGCAATCCAAGAATCTCCGGTCGTTGCCGCCCGCGCGCGCTTGAGCCAGTCGTCACCAAAAATTGGCGGTTGCCTGAGCATCAGCCTGGGTCCTGACGCCTAACCAATGAGTATACTAACCACCGATATTAGTTTCAGTGAATTCATCAACTGGAAATGGGAACGCGGATTTTTGAGGAATCGCCCGAAAAGCAGCCTGTCCCCTTTAGCTATCCTTAGCGCGGGATGTGGACCATCAAGTGACATCCCTCGCGCGCTCAGGCACCCGTTGCCGTCAACGCTCGCCTTGCTACTTCTGGCAGTTCGATAGGTGCGAACATGGAAGCGGGGTAGAGATAGCCGTCTAGCTCCGACTTATCCTCGTCAATTACGCGCAGCATGTTGCGCGCCTCCGCCTCTGCATCCGACAGCGTGCGATAAACTTTGCCCAAAATCAGGCTGGCTGGATTGCTATCGTTGTTGATGCAAATTACAAAATCGCTCATCGGATTACCCTCTTGATTTTGAAATCCTCACGCCCCACGCCATGTGCTTCAAACCAGTGTATCTCGGCGTCGCAGATTGTGCCATCGACAATTTTCACAGTAGCTCTACCTTTCTTTTTCCGCCAACGCCTCTTGCCATAAACGCGTTCCAAATAACGCCTGATGTGGAATTGGGGTCAGAGAACCTTTTCGACTGCTCACTGAACCAATACGTTGCAGCCGCCGCTTCGTCGGCTGCAACGACGGGTTGGCCGCCTCGCTGGGCTTTTAAACCAACTCGAAGAACTTATCTGTTCCAAGTACGGGAACAAGCTGCCGCGAGAGCTTGCCTATCGGCTTGTCGTACTGGATGTAAATCCAGTCATCCATGCCGCTCATGAAACACATTCGCTGAGCCGAAAACAGACGGCGCTCCTTGTCGGTCAAAATGAAGCGCATCATGGGACTGAATTGGCCGGAGCGGCGTTCTCTTTCCTCGATCCGCCGGACGGCGTCCTTGCTGAGCTTTTCTATTCCTAGTTCGGCAGCCAGTTCCAGACGGTCTGGGCCGATGCGCTCGTAGATTGTAATATCTGACGACTTGCTGTCTACACGATATCGGCTCGCCTTTGGGTGCGTCCGAACCGCCGCGATGACAGCACTGATTTCGCTATCGAGGATCTCCACGCGCCGTGTCTTCGTCAGTGAAACTACACCGTTCACACTCTCTCGAATCTGATAGCCTTCAGGGATTTGTGTGAGCATACTGCTTCGGCGTTCGCGAGAAAAGTAATAGCGCGGCTTGCCGGTTTTGGTTGTGCTCTCGCAAAGGTAATACGGCCGCCCTTTTCTGTTTCGATGGACAACTGGCACTTTGTGAAAACTCTCTTCCCTCACTCGTAGCTGCGGCAAAGTTCATCGTCGGCCCGCCAATTAAGTGAGCTGCAATTTAGTCAGCACGCAAACTTCGGTCCACTGCGACAGAACCACAACTTCGAATTGTAAAAAGCCGCTTGCATGATTGAACTGTTATTCGGCGTCGACAGAATCCTCACAGGCCGTTTAGCCAGCAGACTCTGCTGGCTGGAAGCGTGTCCGCGTAATCGAAAAATCGGCAAATTTTGGGGTCGAAAAACCATTGCCGAGCTGCCGATCGTCGATCCTGGCACCTTCCTGTGAGGTCAATTGCTTTTCAAGCGCCATTACTCGGATCGGCTCCTAGTGCATAATCCCGCCGCCCTCGACAACCAGTAGTTGTCCGGTGACAAAATCGCTGTCGGAGCTTGCCAGAAAGAGCGCGGTGCCGACGATATCCGCGGGAGTTTCGACGCGGCGAAAGGCGCGCTTGTCCATGCTGCCTTCGCGGCGTTTGAGCACTTCGTCCGAAACCGATTCCTCGCTCATGGTCGAGCCCGGCGTCATGCAGTTGACGTTGATGCCGAATTCCCCCAGTTGCCGCGCCATCACCCGTGTTAGCGCGACGACACCGCCTTTCGCCGTGGTGTAGTGCGGCATGTTGCCCGAGCCGCTGAAGAACGTGCCCGAGGCAATGTTGATAATTTTGCCGCTCTTCTGCCGCTTCATGATCGGAATCACCGCTTTCGAGCAGAGAAAAACCCCCTTGAGATTGACCTCGATGACCCGATCCCATTCCTCCAACGCCAACTCTTCGACCGGCCCTTTCCAGAGTTTTTGCGTGACGTAGATCGCCGCGTTGTTGAGCAGCACGTCGATTTTTCCGAACTTTGTGACAGTTTCGCGCATCAAGCCTTCGACATTGGAGAACTGCGTCACATCGGTCGCGCGCGCCCACGCCGACCCGCCGGCGTCGAGCAGCGCCTTGGCGGTGGCCTCGCCACCCTGGGCGTCGATATCGGCGATCACCACATGGGCGCCTTCTTCAGCGAAGCGGCGGGCGTAGGCCTTGCCGATGCCGTGGGCAGCGCCGGTGATGATCGTGACTTTGTCCTTGAGTCGCATAACTCCTCCTCAATAACAGAACCATTCGTTCGAAAAGTTCCAATCGTTCAAAACGTTTGGAACCACTTGAACGGCTTGAACGTTTCGAACTGCGCCTATGACTGATCAAGTGAAGCTCGGCGTCTTGCCTTCGAGCAATGCGCCGAGTTGGGCCGCGGGAAAACGCAGGCCGACAAAAAATGCGCCGAACAGGCCGTAGACGGCGCTCGCTTCGTCGAAGCGCATTTCATAAACCAGTTTCTTGAACACCAGCGGATCGTCG
>ORMF012636069.1_pt1 | contig 18551 bp, 14 predicted proteins | sample 1779871 | NCBI WGS metagenome assembly ORMF01 (sample SAMEA104232316, study PRJEB22302) | groundwater metagenome | biome: forest; feature: aquifer; material: groundwater | place: USA | collected 2011-08-07 | depth 5.4 m | reverse complement strand
TGGCGACCCCACGGGGATTCGAACCCCGGTTCTCACCGTGAAAGGGTGGTGTCCTAGGCCGGGCTAGACGATGGGGTCGTTATAGGGGTACGAGTCTACTACTTTTTCTTCTTTGGAGCTGATTTTTTTTCGGGGGCAGCCTTTGGCGCCTCGGGATTCTTGGCAGCGGGCTCCTTCGGAGCGGCTTCTTCCTTCTCGGCCGCTTTTTCGGCGAGGACCTTTTCGGCGGCGGCGACAACCACGGGGGCGTCGTCGTCTTCGGGCTCCACTCTGGCGATCGTGGAGACCTTGTCCCCCGCTTTTTTAAGATTGATAAGGCGTACGCCTTGAGCCACGCGGCCGGTCTCGCGGATGTCTCTGGCGCTGCACCGGACAACCATGCCCTGCGTGGTCATGATCATGAGGTCGTCCTTGTCGGTGACGCACTTAAGGCCCACGAGCTCGCCGTTCTTCTCGGTGACCTTGATGTTCGTCACGCCCTTGCCGCCGCGGCCGGTGATGCGGTATTCGCTCACTTCGGAGCGCTTGCCGTACCCTTTTTCGGTGACGGAGAGGAGTTGGGCGTTCTTTTCGACGACTTCGATGCCGATGACGTAGTCTTTGTCTTCAAGCGTGATGCCGCGCACCCCGCCGGCGGCGCGGCCCATGGAGCGGACCTCGTCTTCGGGGAAGCGGATGGCTTTGCCTTTGCGGGTCGCGATGACGATCTCGCCCTTGCCGTCGGTGAGCTCGCACGAGATGAGCTCGTCCTTGGGGTCGAGGCCGATGGCGATGATGCCGCCGCGGCGCGTGTTCTCGAAGTCGGGCAGGTCGCACTTCTTGATCTGGCCGAGCTTGGTCGTCATGACGAGGTACTTGCCCACTTCAAACTTACCGACGGGGATGTAGCTCGTCACTTTCTCGCCCTGCGCGAGCGAGACGAAATTGGCGATAAATTTGCCCTTCGAGATTCGCGACGCCTGCGGGATCTCGTGGACCTTGATGATGAAGGCTTTGCCCTTCGATGTGAATAAAAGCAGGTTGTCATGCGTCGACGCGACAAAAAGATGCTCGACGAAGTCCTCTTCGACGCCGCCGGACCCCACGCCCACGCCGCCGCGCTTCTGCTTGCGATACGTCGTAACGGGCAGGCGTTTCATGTAGCCCTGGTGTGAAATGGTGATGACGACGTCTTCCTCGGCGATCAGGTCTTCGATCTCGAGCTCCGTATCCGTCGAGCGTGAAATTTCGGTGCGGCGTTCGTCACCGTATTTGTCGACGAGAGCCTTCAATTCTTCCTTGATGATCTCGTAGACTTTCTTCTCGGACTTCAAAATAGATTCGAGATATTCGATCTTCTTCATGAGCTCACTAAATTCTTCCTCGAGCTTCTTGATCTCAAGACCCGTGAGCTTCTGGAGCTGCATTTCAAGGATGGCCTGCGCCTGGCGCTCGGAGAATTCGTACTTCTCAATGAGGGCTGCTTTGGCTTCGGCGGGATTCTTCGACCCGCGGATGGTCTTGATAATCTTGTCGAGGATGTCGACGGCCTTCATCAAGCCTTCGACGATATGGCCGCGGTCGCGCGCCTTGTCGAGGTCGAAGCGCGTGCGGCGCAGGATCACCTCTTTGCGGTGCTTGATGTACTCGACGATGATCTGCTTGAGGTTGAGGACGCGCGGAGAGCCGTCGACGATCGCCAGAAGGATGATGCCGAACGTCGTCTGCATCTGCGTGTGCTTGTAAAGCTGGTTCATGATGACTTGCGCGTTCACGTCGCGCTTCAGATCGATCACGACGCGCATGCCCTCGCGGTCGGATTCATCGCGCACGTCGGAGATGCCCTCGATCTTCTTGTCATTCACCAGGTCCGCGATGGATTGGATGAGGTTCGACTTGTTGACCTGATAGGGGATCTCGGTGATGATGATGGCTTGGCGGCCGTTCTTCATCTCTTCGATGGTGGCCTGCGCGCGGACTTTAAGGAGTCCGCGTCCCGTCTCGTACGCGGACTTGATGCCGTCGGCCCCGCAGATCATGCCGCCCGTCGGAAAATCGGGGCCCTTGATGTGCTTGGAGATGTCTTTGACGGACACTTCGGGATCGTCGAGCACGGCCATGATGCCGGCGGCGACTTCGGTCAGGTTGTGGGGGGGAATGTTGGTCGCCATACCGACCGCGATGCCGGTGGAACCGTTGCACAGAAGGCCGGGGAGCACGGCGGGCAAAAGCGTCGGCTCGACTTCGGACTCGTCGTAGTTGGGCGCAAAATTGACGGTCTCCTTGTCGATGTCGCGGAGCATCTCTTCGGAAATACCCGCCAGGCGCGCCTCGGTATAACGCATCGACGCGGCGGAGTCGCCGTCGACCGAGCCAAAGTTGCCCTGACCGTCGACGAGCGGATAGCGCAGTGAAAACGTCTGCACCATGCGCACGAGAGTGTCATAGACAGAAGCGTCGCCGTGGGGATGGAATTTACCGAGCACTTCACCGACGATCTTGGCGGATTTCTTGTAAGCTTTGTTGTGATGCAGGCCGAGTCCCTGCATGGCGAACAACACACGCCGATGCACGGGCTTGAGACCGTCACGCACGTCGGGCAGGGCGCGGCCGATGATGACGCTCATCGCGTAATTGAGATACGACGTCTTCATCTCTTTTTCAATGAAGACGGGGATCACTTTCTCGTTACGCGTATAAATGTTGTCGCCGGTTTTCTCAACCATCTCTTTTCATCACCCTTTAAATATCCAGATTCCTGACTTCGCGTGCGTACTTGTGGATGAATTCCCGGCGCGGCTCGACTTCATCGCCCATGAGCGTCGTGAAAGTCTTGTCCGCTTCCAGCGCGTCCTCGAGCGCGACCTTGAGCACCGTGCGCTTCTCGGGGTCCATCGTCGTCTCCCAGAGCTGTTCCGGGTTCATTTCTCCAAGACCTTTGTACCGCTGGATCGTGAGGCCATGCTTTCCGTCGTTCTGCACATGCTTGAGCACATCGGACAATGTCTCGAGATACACATCCGCCTCATCCTTGCGCTCAAGCTTGAAAAGAATGTCGTGCTTGAAGATCTCTTTACGACCCGTCTTCTGAGAGATCTTCGCCTCGGGTTTTACCTCGGGGCTCGCGTAATCGGACGTGTCGAGACCCAGCTTTTCGAGCTTTTGGACGGCCTCGACAAGCTCATCCGCTTCAAAAAATTCAATAAGGTCGAGTTCTTTGTGGACGGCGCTCTTGCCTGCCTCGGCCACATCGATCTCCTTACCCTTTTTCTTCTCAACCTTCTTCACAACCTCTGCCAATTCCTCGTCATCGTATAAAAACTGGTCTTCCCCATCCACTTTGACTCTATAATATGGAAGTTTTTTGGTCTTTTTGTTCAATAATGAGAGATATTTCCCTATGGTCACTCCACGTTTTTCAACTCCACGAGCATGTTTCTCCATAAGTACTAGTAAATTCAGGAGTTCCATGAACGTTTTATCGCCAATTTTCTTCTTATCCTTGATCTTGATGAGGGAAACCCCCTCGCTGCCGAGTTCCAGGAGGAGCGCGTCCATGGCTTCTTCGGTGTCTATATACTCTTCGCGCTTTCCGCGCTTGATCTTATAGAGCGGAGGCTGGGCGATGTAGATATGCCCTTTCTCAAGAAGGGCTCTCATCTGCCGGAAAAAGAACGTGAGAATGAGCGTGCGGATATGGCTCCCGTCGACGTCGGCGTCGCACATGATGACGATCTTGTGATAGCGGAGTTTGTCGAGGTTGAATTCCTCACCGATGCCGGTGCCGAGAGCATTGATGATCGTGCAGATCTCTTCGTTGGAAAGGATCTTGTGAAGGCGGGCGCGCTCGACGTTTAAGATCTTGCCCTTCAGAGGAAGGATCGCCTGAAAACGGCGGTCGCGCCCCTGCTTGGCCGAACCGCCGGCCGAATCACCCTCGACCAGATAAATTTCACACAGAGCGGCGTCGCGCTCCTGGCAGTCGGCGAGTTTGCCGGGAAGCGAGCCGGACTCGAGCGCTCCCTTGCGGCGCGTGAGCTCGCGTGCCTTGCGCGCGGCCTCGCGGGCTTTCGCGGCGAGGACGGCTTTCTCGATGATCTTGTTGGCGACGCTTGAATTTTCTTCGAAATATTTAGAAAGGCCTTCGTTGACGATGGACTCCACAAGGCCTTCGACTTCGGAATTTCCGAGCTTGGTTTTCGTCTGCCCTTCGAACTGCGGGTTGGGAACTTTGCACGAGATGACGCACGAGAGACCTTCACGGATGTCGTCGCCCTGGACGGACGTGTCGTCCTTGATGATGCCCTTCCCCTTCACATACTGATTCACCGAGCGCGTGAGCGAGGATTTGAACCCGGAGACGTGCGTGCCCCCCTCGGTCGTGTTGATATTGTTCACGAAGGAAAGGATGTTTTCGGCATAACCGTCGTTGTACTGCATGGCGATCTCGACGTCGACCCCGTCTTTTTCCTTCTGGAAATAGATGACTTTCGGGTGGAGCGACTGCTTGTTCTTATTCAGCTCCTGCACGAAAGACACGATGCCGCCGGAAAACTTGAACTCATCCTCTTTCAGCTTTCCTTCACGCTCGTCCTTCAGCGTGATGTGGAGGCCCTTATTAAGGAACGCGAGCTCACGCAGCCGGTTGGCGAGAATGTCGTAATTATATTCGATGGGGATGTGGAAGATCTCTTTATCGGCTTTGAACGTGACTTTCGTGCCGGTCGACTTGGACTTGCCAATAACGGTCAGTTTCGAGGAGGTCTTGCCGCGCTGGAAGCGGATATGGTGGACTTTGCCGTCGCGCTTGACCTCGACTTCAAGCCACTCGGAGAGAGCATTGACGCAGCTAACGCCGACGCCATGGAGACCGCCGGAGACTTTATAGGATTTTTTGTCGAATTTACCGCCGGCGTGCAGGATGGTGAGCACGACCTCGACGGCCGGCTTCTTCTCGCCCCTGTGGATATCCACCGGGATGCCGCGGCCGTTGTCGATGACAGAAACAGAGTTGTTTTCGTGTATAAAAACTTCGATCTTGTCAGCGTGCCCGGCCAGCGCTTCGTCGACGGAGTTGTCAACGACCTCATAAACCAGGTGGTGCAGTCCGCGCACTCCGACGTCGCCGATATACATGGCCGGGCGCTTGCGAACGGCTTCCATCCCCTCGAGAACTTGTATATTTTCAGCGCCATAACCCTTTTGGTCGACGCCGTTTGCGGCTTCGTTCGATGCTAAATTTTTTTCGTCTTTTGGTGCGGTTTTGGGCATTAAAACTCCCCGATTTTGAAATGTATTTCGGTGATTCTATCCTTTCCGAGCGCTCTTTTCAATCCTTTTAACAAAAATCTCTTCCTTAACGTGAGATCTTGTATCCAAGCCGGACTGTCGACTCGCACGGTGAGTATTTTCTTCTTTAACGAAACCGGGCGGGAGTGTTTGAATGAATTCTCTCCGGCCGCTTCCTTCCAAAATGCATCAATATCTTCTTTGCCTGGCCGGCGGTCTGCTTCGAGTTTCTCAAAAACGCCTTTTAAGACGTCCCCGATCGGCGCAAGACCGGCGTTGGCGCGGCCTCTCTTCAAGCCACCTGCATGGGAAGGACAATATAGGTATAATCCTTACCACATTTGATGACTGCGGGTTTCTCGGGATCGATAAATCCAAAATTAACGGTCGGCTCTTCGACGTTTTTTAGAACATCTATCAGGAAAATCGGATTGAACCCGATCGCGAGCTCGCCGCCTTTATAATCCACCTCGATCTCTTCTCGCGCTTCGCCGAGTTCCGGGGTGTTTTTTGTAATGATGATCTTATCTTTGATAATACTGATTTTGATCGACTGCGAATCCTGGTTAGTTAAAATACTTGCACGGCGCGTAGCTTGTAAAAGCTCCTGCGTGCCGACCGTGAGTTCGTCTTTTATTTTTTTTGGAATAACCTGTTCGTAGTTAGGATATTCCCCTTCGATAAGTCTTGAGGTGATGATGGTTGTGCCGAGATTGATCTGAAGTTGATTTTCTTTGAAAGAAAAAACAACTTCTCCATCCTCTCCTAAATTCCTATTTAATTCCTGGATGGTCTTCATAGGAAGGATCACATCTTTATTAAGATTACCCATTTCCGGTATATTTTTTTCTATAAACGCAAGTCGGCGGCCATCCGTCGCGACCAGTTTTAAACTTTTATCTTTAAAACTGAATAAAATACCGTTTAAGACATACCGGGTCTCATCATGACTCATGGCAAATGAGGTGAGTTGGATCATATTTTTTAATAGTTTTTGAGGGATCTTTACAAGGTCGCTTGATTTTGAATTTAACGCCGGGAATTCAGGGAGTTGAGGAAAATCTTCTTTTGATAATCCCATTAAGCGGAAATAGCTTTTTCCTGATTCAATATTAACCGACTGCCCTTTTTTGATCGTGATATGGACATCTGATTGTGAAGGAAGTTCTTTGATCATTTCACTGAATTTACGGGCAGGAAGTGTGATCGCGCCTTCTTCAGAGACGGTCCCCTCAATACGCACGGAGACCCCGATCTCAAGATCTGTTGCAATGAGTTTTATACCGCTCTTATTAGCCTCAAGAAGGATGTGCGATAAAATCGGCAGGGTACTTTTCGTACTAACCGCGTTTTGTACGATCTGAATTCCTTTTAATAAACTATCTTTAGATGTGTTGATCTTCATTTATCCACCCCAGCTTTTATTATTAAATGAATATTAAACGAATCAGTATTAGTATTAGAGCGTCGAGTTCTGTTGATTAAATTGTAACTCATAAAATAAAAAAGACTTATGAAATTGTCAACCTGTGGATAAATAGACCCTTATCCCCAGGGTGATCATTTCTTTATTTCACTCACCAGCTTATCCACAAGCGATTTTGTCTTAGGATCCTTCTTTACATCTTTTTTTATTTTTTCATACGCGTGCAAGATCGTGGTGTGATCACGGCCGCCAAAATGTTCGCCTATCTCCGGGAAAGAGAGCCCGGTCATCTCCCGTGAAAGATACATCGCGATATGCCTGGGATAAACGACGTTGCGGGAGCGGCGTTTGGCCGTCATGTCTGACGGGCGGATCTCAAAATATTCCGAGACCCTCCTTTGGATCAGGTCGACGGTTATTTTTTTCTCAGTTTCAACGATCATGTCCTTCAAAACATCATGAGCGACCGCCTCATCGATCTCTTTGCCGGTCAGCTTCGAATAAGCGACCACACGGATCAAGGCGCCTTCAAGCTCGCGAATATTGGATTTGATGTGCTCGGCGATAAATGAAGTCACTGAATCCGGAATATATAGGTTTTCTCTTTCAGCTTTTTTGCGCAGGATGGCCGCTCGTGTTTCGTAATCGGGCGGCTGGATGTCTGTGACGAGCCCCCATTCAAAGCGGGACACCAAACGCTCTTCGAGGTTATTGATGTTTTTAGGGGGTTTATCGCTCGAGACGACGATTTGCTTGTGGGCATCGTAAAGAGAATTAAAAGTATGAAAAAACTCCTCCATCGTAGCCTCTTTTCCGGCAATAAACTGAATATCGTCGATTAACAGACTATCCACATGCCTATATTTCTCACGGAACTTCATGGTGGTTCCAGTTTTGATGGCATTGATCAATTGGTTAGTGAATTTTTCGCTGGTAATGTAAAGGACTTTACTGGATGGATTTCTTCTAAGTATCTCCTGCCCAATAGCTTGCATTAAATGTGTCTTGCCGAGACCAACGGGCCCGTATATAAAAAGAGGGTTGTACACTTTTGCCGGGGATTCCGCTACGGCCATCGAGGCGGCGTGAGCGAATCGGTTAGAAGGTCCGACGACGAAGCTGTCGAATGTGTATTTACTATTAAGGAGGGGGTCCAAGACTACCGAGGGCATTCTCTGCCCTTGACCGGACATCAAAGGAGCTTGGAAAGATGCTGCCGATGCGGAGGGCGCACCCACCGAGATGTTGATCGTCTCATCTTTGAGGATCTGGAACGACGTTTTTACGGAAGGATCCCCCAGCGCTTCCTTAAGGGCCAGGTCAATAAAGTCGCCGTAATGGTCTACGATCCAATTTTTGAAAAATTCGTCGGGCACACCGAGCTCAAGCGTGTTTTCCGTGAGAGCAATAGCCTTAATGGGACGCAACCAACGTTCGTACACCTGAGGGTTTAATTCTCTTTGGAGGGACTCGACGGTCTTGGACCAGGCATCAGTAGCGGAATTATTTAAAGAGTTGTCCACAGAGTCTTTTCTAATTAGAGGCTAACAATGTTTTTAGCTACTCATAAGTATATTATTTTAAGCATGTTACAATATAGCAACTTATCCACATTTTGACATTAACAGAACATGGAATACTCAACAGGTTATCCACAGGAAGCGTTTTGCTGGCTTGGTGAAGATAGTTCCCGTTTAGGTGAAAAAAAATTATAACAAGGCAGATCGGGCAATGCAACAAGTATTTGGCGCCGCACGCTGTTCTTGACTCCGCCCCGGCCTGTGTTATAATTTCGAGGCTTTAAACAAGACGCCCTTACTCATTTTAGATCTTAAGAAAGGCACCCATGAAAAAAACGCTGACCAATAAGTCGAACAGGAAGAGAAAGAGGACGCATGGATTTCGCAAGAAGATGCGTTCCCAAGACGGCCGTAAGGTTCTGAAGCGCCGTCGCCAGAAGGGTCGCAAGCGGCTCACGGTTTGAAGCAGGCGCCGGCGGGAGATTGGCTCGCGCTCAAGCGCGTTCCCGTTGAACCCGGAGCCGCGCCGGCTTCCGGCAGGCCGGCAATTTACATTTCGGTTCCCAAGCGCGCGGTTCGCCTGGCGACAAAAAGGAACCGGATCAAACGCCTCCTGCGGGAGGCGGTCCGGCTGGACGGGCGGTTTATGGTTCCCGGACACACTTATCACTTCCGTGTCGCAAGGCCTCCCCGAGAAGACGCTTTGGAGGCGGTCAGCCGGTCGGTTCGACGGCTCGCGGACTCACTATTTAAGGATTAGACGATGTTTTTCATGAAGAATTGGCCCGCCCGCACGGCAACGGCATTGGTGCGATTTATATCTCTTTTCTTCCGCGCACTCGGGATGCGCGGCTGCCGTTTTTCCCCCACATGCTCCGAGTATTCAGCCGAGGCTTTTTGCGCTTACGGCTTTTTCTCCGCTGGCCGCCTTTCTCTTTACAGGATCCTTCGCTGCCATCCTTTCACGGAGGGCGGGCACGACCCGCTTCTTCGTCCGGCGGGCCGCTAAATGGAAAAGCGCTCCATCATCGCTTTTGCGCTGGCGCTCGGCGTGCTCGCGCTTTATCCGGTCGTCATTCAAAAGATCTATCCCGACTCCTATAAGAACAGAACGGGTTTTGCAGCCAGGAGCGCTTCTCCGGCGGCTTCCAGGATGCCGGTTTCACCGTCTCTTTCGCCGGCTACCGGCGGCTCGGCGCTCACGGACGCGGCTTCCGTTGCCGGTGTTTTCGCTCCCTCAGACGACGCGGTGTTCACGGACAAGAAGCTAAAACTGACGTTCAACAAAAAAGGCGGCACGATCCGCCGTATCGATTTTCTTGATTTTGAAGATTCAAACCGCGCGCCCATCCGTTTTTTTACGCTTGATTCACCTGCCGGCGCGCCGCTGGCGGTAGAGGTCATCGGCACCGGCGGCACCACGGAGATCTACGATATCGCCAACGATCTTCGGGGCACGACCGCGTCGGCCGAGCTCTCCCCCTCGCTCAAGATCACCAAGAGCATGGTTTTTCGTGACGACGGCTATTCGGCGGACATTTCGATCACGTTTGAAAACACATCCGATCAGCCGCTTGTTTTCCGCTACCGTTTTGATGTCGGCTCCCGGATCCCGGCCCGTGAATCTATCGACGGACAATATTTGGAAGCCAACTTTTATTCCACGATCGACGGCAAGGCCTCGCTGCGCCATATCAACGAAAGCAAGAGCGGCAAGTCCGTCGAGAGCGGCGCGCCCGTCGAGTGGGTTGCGGCCAAGGACCGGCATTTTTCCGTGATCGTGAAGCCTGCAGCGGCGGACGCGTTCACGGGTCTCGTTCAGGGTCTCGGGAACCATCAGTTTTCGGCCTCGCTCGTTTCGGTGCCCGTGACCGTCCCGGCGCACGGTTCGTTGACGCAGGATTTCCTTTTCTATGCGGGCCCCAATGACATCAACAAACTCACGCCGCTTGGCCTTGATCCGATCGTCAACTTCGGCAAGCTTGATCTGATCGGCAAGCTTCTGGTGGGTGTGCTCGAATTGTTCAAGGGCGTTTTCAAAAGCTATGGCCTGGCGATCATTCTCCTGACCGCCTTGATCAATCTTCTGCTCTTTCCGTTCACCCGCGTCAGCTACATGTCGATGAAGCGCATGCAGCTCATCCAGCCGCAGATGAACAAACTTAAGGAACACAACAAGAAGAACCCCGAAAAACTGAACCGCGAGATGATGGAGCTTTATAAAAAGCACAAGGTGAACCCGTTCGGCGGTTGTCTGCCGATGCTTTTGCAGATGCCCGTTTTTATTGCGCTCTACGTCGCGCTTTCGAAGACCGTGGGTTTGCGCAACGCATCGTTCTTCTGGATCCATGACCTGTCGTCACCGGACAGGGTCGGGCTTCCCTTCTCGCTGCCGTTCCTTGGGAACGAGATCCATGTGCTTCCGCTCATCATGGTCGGCGCGATGGTGATCCAGCAGCGTTTCACGCAGATCAAAATGGAAGGCCAGGACCCCGCGATGGAATCGCAGCAGAAAATGATGGCCATCATGATGCCGATCCTCTTCGGGTTTATTTTTTACACAATGCCCTCCGGCCTCGTGCTGTACTGGCTGACGAACACGCTCCTCATGTCGGCTTATCAGCTGCGTCTTAAAAACGTCACGCTTACTTAAGTTTTCATGGAGCAGGAGCCGATTCTGATTTTCCTCCGTCGGACCGCTCAGCCGAGGGCGGTTCTTAATTTTTGCCCGAGGACTGATGCGTAGGGGCTTTTAAACGGAACGCGCCGCATCATCACAACTGTTCGTCTACTGAGCGTCGCACGCCGACTCCGTAAAACCAGAATCGGCTCCTGCATCGACGAACCTAATTGAATATGCCCATAACTGCTGATAAAAAATACGATGTCATTGTAATTGGAGCCGGGCATGCGGGCTGCGAGGCTGCGCTTGCCGCCGCGCGCATGGGCTCAAAGACGCTCATGCTCACGATGAATCTCGACGCCGTCGCGCAGATGTCGTGCAATCCGGCCATCGGCGGAATTGCCAAAGGCCAGATCGTGCGCGAGATCGATGCGCTCGGCGGTGAAATGGCGAAAGTCACCGATCGCACGGGCATTCAATTTCGCATGCTGAACCGCAGCAAAGGTCCCGCAGTCTGGGCGCCGCGCGCACAGGCCGACAAGCGTGTATACGCAATGACGATGAAAGAAGTTTTGGAGTCGCAGGAAAATCTCGATCTGAAACAAGGAGAAGTGAAAGAGATCCTCACCGACGGTGCGGCCGTCACAGGCGTTCTTACGTCGATCGAAACGTTATACGAAACTCATTCAGTGATCGTGACGACGGGCACGTTTTTAAACGGCTTGATCCATATCGGCGAGATCACGTTCGGCGGCGGACGCGCCGGCGATAAAGCATCGCACGGGCTTTCGAATTGTCTCGCGTCGCTGGGCTTTGAGATCAAACGTCTGAAGACCGGCACCCCGCCGCGTCTCAATGCGAGATCCATCGATTATTCGTCGCTGGAAGCCCAGCATGGCGACGAAGAGCCGCTCCCGTTCAGTTTCCAGACGGAAAAGATCACACAAACGCAGCTTCCCTGCCACCTGACGTACACGACCGAAGCGACGCTGAAGCTTATCAAAGAAAATATACATCGCTCTCCCCTTTATTCCGGGAAGATCGAAAGTCGCGGCCCGCGCTACTGTCCGTCTATTGAAGATAAGGTGTACCGTTTTGCGGATAAAGAACGGCACCAGCTATTTTTGGAACCCGAGGGTCGTTTTACGCAGGAAGTTTATATTAACGGGTTATCAACAAGTTTTCCACAGGACCTTCAAATAAAACTTGTTAGAAGTATTAAAGGTCTTGAAAATGCTGAACTTATGCGTTTCGGTTATGCTATTGAGTACGACTTCTGTCCCCCGACGCAGCTTAAAGCAACCCTTGAAACCAAGAAAATCGAAAATCTTTATTTCGCCGGCCAGATCAACGGAACATCCGGTTATGAGGAAGCGGCTTGTCAGGGGCTCATGGCCGGGATCAATGCTGTCCTGAAGATCCGGAGCGCTAAACCCTTTATACTGGGCCGTTCGGAGGCGTATATAGGTGTATTGATCGACGATCTGGTGACAAATGGCACCGAGGAGCCCTATCGTATGTTCACGTCGCGTGCCGAACACAGACTTTTGCTGCGACAAGACAATGCGGACCGCCGGCTTTTGGATCATGGGCGCAATTTGGGGCTTATAGGAAAACCACAATTTATGGCGTTTGAACGTAAGCAAACGCAGATTCAGGAGTGGCTTGGAAAGATACAACATACGAGATATAATGAGGTTCCATTAGAGCAGTATCTCAAGCGGCCTGAAAATCGCCTTAAGGATGTACTGGGCCTTTTTAGTGAATCTATAGGCGATGCGGACGTTGAAGCTCAGGTCGAAATCGAAATCAAATATGCCGGCTACATCCAACGCGAGGTTGGTTTGGCTAGCCGTCTCAAGAAATATGAGCACAAGAATATCCCCGCAACATTCACTTACAAAGATATCAAAGGCCTCAGTCGAGAAGCTCAGGAGAAGCTGGAGCGCGTCCGTCCAGAGTCACTGGGACGGGCCATGCGTATATCAGGAATCACACCGTGCGACCTGTCATTGGTCGCTGTACACCTCGAACGGCTTTCTCGCTAAATCCTCCAGAACCGGCTAGTTTCCACGTGGAAACAGCCCCAGGCTAAAACTCCTCACGGCGTAAGCGTCGCACCGCCCTCCGCAAAAGCATAATCGCTCCCTATTTACACTTGAAAGTTAGAGTGTTGCGGCGAACTGTTTTGGATCAATTTTTTAATATTATTTAGGAGATGGTTTTGATCTTGTGGAGGCGGCGTGCGACGCTCAGAGCACGAATAGTTGGGGATGATGCGGCGCGTTCCGTTTAGAAGCTCCTACGCATCAGTCCTCGGGCAAAGCTTTATAGAGACTGCCCTCGGCTGAGCGGTCCGCCGTAACAAAATTAAAACCATCTCCTGAGCATTGCAACATGGTTTCCACGTGGAAACTACATGTTATTTTCGAATTGAACCATATATTTGCGGAAACCTATTTGACAACTAATCATTAATGGCCTAATATGACCTCATGGTAAAAGTAATCGCAGTGTGTAACCAAAAGGGCGGTGTCGGAAAAACGAGCACCGCCGTTTCTTTGTCTTCCGGCCTGGCGATAGAAGGCAAGAAGGTTCTTTTGATAGACCTTGATCCACAAGGCAATGCTACCAGTGGACTTGGACTCGATAAGAAGACAATCCAGAAGTCTATATACCACGCACTGTTAGAAGGTATGCCTCTAGCTGAAATCCTTCAACCAAGCTGCGTGGGCGGGCTTGATGTGATCCCAGCCAATGAAAGCCTCGCGGGCATGGAAGTCGAGCTTGTCAGTGAGATGGGCAGAGAGGGGCGCCTCAAGCGGGTGCTTGCGGCGCTCGATCCTTCTTACGAGTTCGTCATTATTGATTGCCCGCCCTCGTTCGGGCTTCTTACGATCAATGCGCTCACCGGCTCGCACTCCGTCATCATTCCCATCCAATGCGAATATTATGCGCTTGAAGGATTAGGCCAGCTCATGAAGACCATCGGCCTGATCAAGGACAATTTAAATGAGGGCCTTGAGATCGAGGGGATACTCATGACGATGGCGGATTTCAGGACAAACCTGACTCAGGAAGTCATCGATGAAGTCAAAAAACATTTTGGTGATAAAGTATATAAGACGATCATTCCACGTAACATACGTATGAGTGAAGCCCCAGGTTTTGGCAAGCCGATCTTTCTTTACGACAAGGATTCCGAGGGCGCCAAGAAGTATAAGGAACTCACCAAAGAGTTTCTTCTTTTCAACGCCGGCACCATCGTCTAACCGGAGGAAATTATGGACCGAAAAGTGCTTGGAAGGGGTTTGGACGCACTGATACCGGCTGCAGACCCGAACGCATCTAGAGAACGCGTGCAGATGCTTAAAGTTTCCCAGATCCACGCCAGCTCGTTCCAGCCGCGTATGACGTTTTCTCAGGACAAGATCGTAGAGCTTGCAAATTCCATACAGGAAAAAGGCATCATTCAGCCGATCTTAGTGCGTTCTGTCGAGGGAGACCGCTATGAGTTGATCGCCGGCGAGCGCCGCCTCAGAGCCGCCAAACATCTTGGCCTCACGGAAGTGCCGGGTATCGTGCGGCGCGTCGCGGACGCGGATCTTCTTGAAATGTCCATCGTGGAAAATGTCCAGCGTGAAGAGCTGAACGCGCTGGAAGAGGCGAAGGCCTACCGTCGTCTCGCGCAAGAGTTTGGTTTTACACAAGACACGATCGCGCAGCGCGTTGGGAAAGATAAAACATCTATTTCTAACTTACTGCGAATACTAAACTTACCAAGATCGATCCAGGACTTTCTTTCCGAGAATCGCATCACTCTGGGCCATGCCAAAGCCATCCTCTCCGTCACGGATGAAAAGCGTCAAGTTGCGCTTTGCGCCACTATATTGAAGAAAAGCCTCTCTGTGAGGCAGGCGGAGCTTCTGGCGTCTCCGCAGAAGGCCCGCTTCTCAGGCCGGTCCGCGGCGCGGGTCGAGAAGGACGCCGAAATTCGTGCCCTTGAAGAGAAGCTTCAGCACAAACTCGGCACCAAGGTGCGTATTCACCACGGACGCAAAAGGGGGAAGATCGAGATCGAATATTTTTCACTCGATGACCTCGACCGTGTATTAAGGCTTCTCGGCGCAAGCTGAGCTGTACTCTGGAGATACGCCGTTTTAGGATTGACTTTTCCGGCCCGGGTCGATAGACTGAGTAAAAATTTTACATAAGGAAATTATGGCCGTCGAATCCACGCTCGTCATCGTCAAGCCTGACGGAATTCAAAAATCGCTTACCGGAAACGTCCTGAGCAAGCTTTCCGACGCTAAGCTCATCATTCTTGGCGCTAAAATGCAGATGGTCAGCCGCGCACTTGCGGAAGATCATTACCGGGCTCTCAAAGACAAGCCTTTTTTCGATGAACTGGTGCGTTTCATGATGGGGGAGTTTCACACCAAGCGCGTCATGGCGCTGGTGTATTACGGCGAGGACGCGATCAAAAAGGTCCGCACGATCTGCGGCGCGACCAATCCCGAGCAGGCCGACCCCGCGTCGATCCGCGGCGCCTACGGCCGCATCACCACGCAGGGCGTTTTTGAAAACGTGATCCATGCGTCGGGCACCGCCGAAGAAGCCGCCCGCGAGATCCAGCTCTGGTTCGAGCCCAATGAGATCCTGAACGAAAATATTTTTCCCACTAAAGAGATCACGGTCACCGAAAAGAAGCGCGTTTGGCTGAACGCCGTCAAAGCGCACGCCTGATGTTGAAGAGCATGACCGGGTTCGGCCACGCCGAGCTCAAATCCCCCCAGGGTTTCATCCGCGTCGAGATCAAGACCACCAACCACAAGTTCCTGGAAATTTCTTCACGGCTGCCCGTGCATCTTTCTGAATTCGAAGACGCGCTCCGCCGCGCGGTGTCGCGCGAGATCCGCCGCGGCAAAGTCACGCTCTCCGCGGCGGCGCCGGACCCGTCCGTTTTTTGTTCGAAGCTCATCCTCAACGAACCGCTCGCGCGCGAAGTGCATCTGAAGGTGCGCCGCCTCCGTCACGTGCTCGGAATGAAGACCAAGGGCAGCGAAGATTTTGACATCGAACAGGTGCTGCGTTATCCGGACGTACTGGTGAAGGACACTTCGTCGGCGCGCCGCGCAGCTTTTTCGAAAGAGCTTGAGAAGGCGCTCGCCGGAGCGATCCGCAGCCTGTCGGTCTCACGCTCCCAGGAAGGCAGGGCGCTCGAGAAAGATTTTAGGAAGCGCATTTCCGAGATCGAAGCGGCGATCAAAGCCGTCGAAAAACGCGTTCCGCTTTTCGCCAGGGAATACCGCCGCACGCTCGAAAAGAAAATGGGCGAGTTTTTAAAGGAAGGCCAGATCGACGCGTCGCGCCTCACGCTCGAAGTCGCCTCGTACGTCAAGAGCTCCGACATTTCCGAAGAGATCACGCGCATGAAGAGCCACGTCGTGGCGATGCGCCGCGCGCTTGCCGAGTCCGGCGAGGTCGGCCGCAAGATCGATTTTATCGGGCAGGAAATGATCCGTGAAACCAACACCATCGGCTCGAAGTCGAGCGATACGGCGATCGCCGATGCGGTGATCCGCATGAAGAGCGGCATCGAGAAGATCAGGGAGCAATCGCAAAATGTGGAGTAAGCGCGCAGCGTTTACGACATCCGCCGACGTTTTAGTGGCGGATCGAGGAGCTTCATATGACTTATAAGCATCATACTGGCAGGCTCTTTGTGATCTCCGCGTCTTCAGGCACCGGCAAGACGACGCTTGCGAAAAAGCTTCTTGAGGAAGACAAGGGCCTGATCCAGTCCATTTCCTATACGACGCGCAAACCCCGGCCCAACGAGATCCAGGGCAAAGATTATTTCTTCGTGACGAAGACGGAATTTGTCGCCATGCGCAAAGAGGACGCTTTCATCGAATGGGCGAACGTCTTCGGACGTTATTACGGCACTGCGCGCAAGCAGGTCCAGGAGCACACGGCACGCGGGCGCGACATGCTGCTACTCATCGATGTGCAGGGCGCTAAAAAGATCAAGCAGACCATGCCTGAGGCGGTGTTTATTTTTCTCGTGCCGCCGTCGAAACAGGAGCTCAAGCGGCGTCTCGAAAAGCGCGGCACGGATTCTAAGGCCGAGATCAATAAGCGCTATCGCCTCGCGACGCGTGAACTCGTCGAGCTCAACGATCTCGAGCTTTGCGACTACCGCATCGTCAACCGCGAGATCCCGGTCGCAACTGAAGTACTCAAATCCATCATCCGCGCCGAGCGGCTCTCAAAACTTTCGAGGTATAATTATGGACGCTAAGAAAAAGATCCTCCTCGGCGTGACAGGCTCGATCGCCGCATACCGTGCGCTGGACCTCATCACCGCACTGCGTGATGCGGGATATGCCGTGCGCGTGGTGATGACCAAGGACGCGCATCACTTCGTGACGCCTCTGTCGCTTCAGAGCATGGCGGCTTCCGAAGTCGTGACGGATTTCTTTACGGTGCCGGGGCGTATCAAACCTATTCACATCGAGCTCGCGCAGGAATCAGACGTGGTGCTCGTGGCGCCGGCGTCGGCGGATATCCTCGCCAAATTTTCACACGGTCTGGCCGACGATGTCCTTTCTTGCACGGTACTGGCGACGGACGCGCCGCTGGTGATCGTGCCCGCGATGAACGAAAAAATGTACACGAATCCTTTCGTGCAGGAAAATCTCGAACGGCTCAAGAAGCATGGCACGACCGTCGTGCCCCCGATCGTCGGCCACATGGTCTGCAGCGGACAGGGGGTCGGCCACATCGCCGACAATAAGACCATCCTTGAAGCCGTGAAAACCGCGCTTGCCAAGAAGCGGGGATGAAGAAGACGCTTCGTTTTCTCGTCGTGTCGGGCCCGACACGCGAACCGCTCGATCCGGTGCGGTACCTATCCAATTACTCAACAGGTGTCATGGGCACAGAACTTGCCGCAGCCATCCGCCGGCGTGGCCACACGCTAACATGGGTGCGGTGTCCGGAGATGGCGGAGAGTGCGCGTAACCTACTGCAATTATTGAAGAAACAAATTTCAAAGCACGATGTGTTTGTGATGGCCGCCGCGGTCTGCGACGTAAGGCCCCGCTCAGTTGCATCAGGGAAAATCAAAAAGGGCAATCTGTCAGAAATACGACTCGTGCCCAATCCGGACGTGCTGGCCACACTCGGAAAACTGAAAAGGCGCGGTCAGGTGTTCGTGGGGTTTGCTTTGGAGTCGAAAGATGTATTTCAAAACGCCAAAAAAAAGTTGAAGACTAAAAATTTAGAACTGATCCTTGTACAAAAGGTTAGCCAGAACGTAAAACCATTTGGTAAGACGAGCGTAAATGCAGTTTTACTGGATAATCTCGGCGGACGGACTGACCTGCCTTCCGCCTCGAAGGCCAAGATCGCCGTGCTCCTGATCCGGGAAGCGGAGAAGCGGGCTCTGTCTCAAGAAAGTGCGTGACGGGGTAGAGGCTTTTTGTTAGATTAGAGGGTTCCGGATCCAAAAAATTCGGCGCGATGGCCGAGTAGTCAGGCAGCGGTCTGCAAAACCGCGTACACCGGTGCGAATCCGGTTCGCGCCTCGCTATTGGAATGTCCGCCACGCGTCGATACAGTTTTCGGGCGAGTGGTGGAATGGCATACACGACAGACTTAAAATCTGTTGGGCTTCGGCCCATGAGGGTTCGACTCCCTCCTCGCCCAG
>ORMF011228698.1_pt1 | contig 18551 bp, 17 predicted proteins | sample 1779871 | NCBI WGS metagenome assembly ORMF01 (sample SAMEA104232316, study PRJEB22302) | groundwater metagenome | biome: forest; feature: aquifer; material: groundwater | place: USA | collected 2011-08-07 | depth 5.4 m | reverse complement strand
GAACGCGAGTGAAGGCTCTGACACCGTCTTTGCCGATGTGAACTTCACACTCGGTGCGAATATCGAGACCCTGATCCTGACGGGTTCGGCAGATCTGAGCGGTGTGGGCAACAGCCTGAACAACACGATCACCGGCAATTCTGGCCACAATACGCTTACAGGGAGTGGCGGGATCGATCGATTCGTCTTTTCGCAGCCCTCCGGCCACGACACCATCACTGACTTTACAGCAACCAATGCTTTGCCCGAACATGATGTCGCTGATCTTACCGGTCGTGGCCTTACGTTCGCTGACCTTACCGTTACTGTGTCCGGGACCGATACCTTGATTACGCTTCCTGGAGGAGACACGATCCTGTTGACAGGAGTGTTAACGATCCAGGTCGACTCCGGTGATTTCTTGTTTTAGCGATCCAGTCACGAGCCGCATTACGCGGTTTCTCACGTGACGGGAAGCAGAGAGTAGATCGGTGCCGTCGATGCCGCTCGGTGGCGTCAGGCCAGTGAATCTTTCTCGCCTTTCCTGCAGGTGTCTAGCGTGCAGAGAGCGAGAGCTCTCGCCCGCCGATCGATGAAGGCGTCACTGGAGAAGACAATCACCTCCGTAAAGCATTCCAACACGCCCTTAGCTTGCGGCGCAAACTCACTGGTGCGTATGGACGCAATACCGACCAAGGAGCTCTAGCTAAAATCCGGGCAATAAGTCGGATCGTAATGAATGTGCGGCCATGTCTCGAGGCAAGGAGCCATAACATCGTCCGAAAATGATATTCGGGAAGCAAAGCTGCTTGGCGCATCACGGAAACGACGTCTGCGTATTCAGGAGTTAAAAGAAGTTCCACAACGTTGTCGACATATCGACGTTGTGCGTCAGCATTGGATAGATTGATCGCCGAATATGAATTACTTCTGATGCTGACCTGGGTTAGTGAGGTGGGGACGTAACAAGCACCATGACGCAATGCAAGCACGATCGTTACGAACCAGTCCGACAGCCACCCGAGTTCGGCACGATAGCCGCCGGCGGCGCGAAATTTATGCAAGCGATAGACTGCGGTATTGGCGGAAATGTGAAAATAATTCTTAGATAAGAGCGCGACCAAATCATCTTTGCCCAGATGAACAGATTCCTTGCTGAGATAGAGTGGAAAACGAATCAATAGATTTCGCTCCAGGTAAAATTCCGACGGGTCTGAAAAGCAAAGAGCAGCGTCAGGGAATCTTATAAGCTGTGTTACGCATTTTTCAAAAAAATGAGGCTGAACCAGATCGTCCGCTCCGGCGACATGGACGTATTCTCCTCTCGCGTGCCCAAGCGCATGCTGGACAGCGCGATTGATCCCTTGGTGGCTTGGTAGGATGAGCAAGCGCACTCTTGGATCTTTCGCCGCGAACGCTTGCACAATGTCTCTGCTTTCATCCGAAGACGCGTCGTCGATGACGATAATTTCATGATGCGTCCAGGTTTGGTTCAGAAAGGCGTTTAGTGCATTTGGCAGAAAGGTGGCGTGATCCCGATTGGGAAGAATGACGGATACGAGTCCAGGATCGGTCATAACGGAGTCAGCCTGTACAAGCCGAATTCTCACATGGTCGGGCGTAAACTTTAGGATAGGAAGCAGCCGCCTCGCTTAGCATTGAAGGAAGATGGCCCGTCACTCGGCGTCTTTTTCCTGCGTGCTGGTGAGTCCCTTCTCTAGCGGAGTGAATCGGAAGGTGGAAAAATGTCGATGGATGGCCGTAACATCGAACGCACGGTGCGTTATGGTAGTCTGACGGGGCTTTTCGATTATTTCGATGGGTCGATCAAAAAAGCTTGCGACCTTTTCGGCGAGATGCCGAAACGATACGGAATATCCTGTTGCGAGGTTCAACGTACCCGTGCTGGTGTGAGCTACAACGAGCCGCATTAACTCAACGACATCATCGATGAGAATGTGATCCCGAGTTTCTTCACCTCCTCCGAACAGGGTAATACGTCCATCTTTCCGCGCCTCACGGCGGAATCGATTCGGACCATAGGAGTTATGCGTGTCCCCAGCGCCGAAGACCAGCGTCGGTCGCAGAATGGCCAGCGGTGCTGTCACCGAAGCCTTGATCATTATTTCGCGAGAGATGTGCATGGCACTGTATAAATCAGTCGGCTCTGCGCAACTATTCTCGTTGATCTTGTCATCCCGAAACGGATAAACCGCGTCGGAACTCACATACACGAATTGGCGCAGTGACTTGTCTTTCACCGCCGTACAAATGGATTCCGCCATTTTGATGTTCGCCAAGAACACAGAACTCCCGCGGCCTTTGTCCGGCGTCAGCGCCGACAGGAAAACGACGGTATCGCCGTCGTTCAATTCGGCTGTGATCGAGTTTGCTGCGGTGTCGTTGCCCAGATCAATCGCATCTCGACCCAGGGCATGTACCCTTACGCCAGCTCGCCCCAAATGATGTGCGAGCGATCGCCCAATAAAACCTCCGGCACCGAACAAGACGACGCGAGATGGTTGATGTGGATTGGGATGGTGATGCGTCAACATCGACCGACATGCTCATTGGCTAGCGATCGCGACCTCATCGCCGACACTAGTCGGTTGATCGAAAGCGACGCTATCTTTATCTTTCGCCGCAAGAGATTATGATCGGTTAGCAGGTCCAATTTCGTGTTGCGCGTTTCTATCAAGCGTAGCAACGCCGACAGGGTCGTCGCCTCATTTTGCTCCTAGGGCCTTATGATAATCCGTGGGGAGATGGTTGTAAAGAATATGTCCGAGCTCAGCACATATGAGACGGGGAGGTCTCGTTGACTCGGCGCTGCTTGAGGTACTCGGCCGGTGTCTGTCTGGCAAGGGCGCCGTGGGGTCTGTGGTGATTGTAGAGATGCTGGAAGCTGTCGAGGATCGGGTTGAGAGCCTCGACGGAGCGGGGCAGCTCGTAGCTGGCATAGCACTCGTATCGCCATGCGCCCGTTGCAGCGTTCGACGGCGCCGTTGATCTACGGCCGTTTCGGCGGAAGTTCGTAGAGGCGGATTCCTTTGGCCTGGCAGGCCTGTTCGAACTCGGCCTTGAACTCGGAGCCGCCGTCGACTTGGATCGCCTCGACCGGGAACGGCATCTCGGTGAGCATCTTGTCGAGGAAGGCGGAAGCGGCTGCGGCGGTGGCACGGTTGAAGGCCTTGCCGACGGTCCATTTGGCGACCGGGCAATAGGCGGTGCAGTGCTTGATCGCCTTGTCCGGGGCGATGTTGACGAACAGCGTGTCGATCTGGATGAGGCCGCCGGGCTTGTTGGGCTTGAGATCGCGCGGCAGGCGCATGGCGAAGCGACGCTTGGCGGACCAGCGATGCCTTTGCCGGCGCAAGCTCGGCACCGGCACCACCACGCCGCGATCCACCAAGCTCTCGATGATCCGCCCCACCGTAGCATCCGAGACGGCAAAGCCTTGCGAGCGCAGCAACGGCCCGAGCTTAGCCTTGCCCCACTCGGATAATCGAGGCGCAACGCCTCGACCGCGCGGACAAGTTCGCTGGTCCAGGTCCTGGTCCGCACGCGTCGGGGGCGACGCGAGCGAGGCTCGGCGCGTTGTTCCCAGCGATAAAGCGTCGCGCGAGGCACGCCAACCGCCTTGGCCGCATGCTCGGCCGTCAGACCGTCGGAAATGGCTTGCCGCCAACGGGCAACCGTGGCCCGGCGGATCGCGGCTTCGTTATTTGACGACTGCGCCGCGATCCGCGACGCCAGCTTGCCAGATCGGATAATATGGCCAGGCAGGCCAAAAACCTGTATCGGGGTTCTCCTTGGTCTCGAGCTTCGCAACCTGAGCTTCAGAGAACCCCTCCTCTTACTCAACCCGTCTCACATCTGTCTGAGCCAGGAGACCTCACGATTTACCCGCGGATTATGTGAGTCAATCGGTGTTGGGATTGTAGGGCCACCGTCAAACACGAAGCTGTCGCTCATCTTCCGGGCGTGCTGGACATACAGGACGCCGCAGCCTACGCCGACCAGCTCACCGCAACCGGCCATCACGCTCCACGACGTGAAAGCCCCGCGCGTTGGCCGGTTGCTCTCATAGCGCCGAAAGGCGTATCATTCATCGAGACTCTAATCGCCGCTGGATGAAAATTCAGCAGCAGGTTATCGGGTCAATGCCGATGATCCGATTTCCCGAATAAGATTTGAGTCTACTTCTAAAATAGTCCAATAATAGGCCCCCGTATATCCGGCTTCTTCAAACAATGTGAGCCATTCCTCAGGTTTGCAGTAGGTCCGTGCAGTCAACACCCAATCCTCGAAAATCTGAAGCTCTTCATCGTTTCGGTAGGCGTCCACCTGCACGAAACCCCGTCCTGGGGCAACTCGTTCGATCTCGCGGAGCGCACGCAAGCAACCTGCGTGGTCGAGATTGTGGATTGTGTTGATCGCGAATGCTGCGGCAAAAAAACCGTCGGGATGAGGAAGCGCATCGCACGAGCCACGATAAAGGCGTCCTTTTGTATCGGGGTGGCTGTGCGTCAGTGCATATTCGGAGATATCTAATCCATAAGCCTGAATGCCTGGCAGGGTATCGATCAAGTCCTTCACAAAGAAGCCCTTAGCGCAGCCGATATCCAATATTCGGTCGTTTGGCCTGAGTCCGAAATATTCAATGGCCCTCTGGGCTACTGCCCGCCAGCGGCCGTCGTAACGATAGCCGCCATAGCCCTGCTCGCGCGGGCCGTCAAAATATTCCTGACCAAATTGCAGCGCGAGACGCCGATTCGCCTCTTTATTTTGGCGCCGCTCCGCCAAATTGCGAATAACCTTTGAAGATGCTTGAAGAAGGTCAAATCTTTGCATGCTTCTATCCGTCAAATTTTCCATAGGCCTAGCCAGCCTATCGACTTGACTATGCGCTTGACGTATCTATGTTCCACTCTCCCTTGGCCAGTTTAGGATTGTTTCTCCTTGCCCGTTAGAGCTCTTCTCGAAGCACCGCTGACAAATCCGCACTTGTGGCTAACCTTGGGTTGGCTGGATATCGTTCAGAGTTATCGTCGCACGGTTCTCGGTCCTCTTTGGATTACGTTTAATCTCGTATTCTTCTCGGTAGCAATGACTTTCGTTTACGGCGCCTTGTTCGGCCTGCCGACGAAGGAATACGCCGCATATCTGGTTTGCGGCATGATCGGTTGGTTCTGGGTGTCGGCACTGCTGACCGATGTCGGCACCACGTTTATGACGTATAGCACTTTCATTAAGGGCATGCCGATCGACAAGGCGCAACTTGTCTGGGCGGCGGCGTATAAACAAGTCGTCATCCTCGTGCATCACCTCATTGTTTACGTCGCACTTGTCGTATTGGGGATCGTTGATCTCACGATCTACACGTGGCTGGCAATCCCTGCCGTCATATCCATATTTCTCATATCGGTGCCGGTGACCGCTGTTGCGGCGATACTCTTCGCGCGCTATCGCGATTTGTCACGCCTCGTCAATAGCACGCTTATGCTGATAATGATGATTACGCCGGTGTTCTGGCGTGAGAACATGATAACCGGCTGGCGTCGTATTATTATTGATTTTAACCCGGCATATTATCTGGTCGAAATTCTACGCCGTCCCTTGCTCGGCCTGCCGCCAGATCCCACAGCCTTAGCCGTGGTGGCGAGCATGATCGTAGTGTTTTGGATTTTAGGCGGACTATTTTACAACCGTTATCAAAAGTACGTCATATTTTGGATATAGGAGGAACCATGGGAGAATGCGGCGTCATCCTCAGAGATGTGCACGTGAACATACCGGTGTTCTCGTCGAATCAGCAGCGGCTTCTTCGTAGCCCTTTTGGATTGTCGCCCATCGGAGGAAATTTGAATCACCATCAAGGCAAGATCTACGTGAATGCTTTGAAGCGAGTGTCCTTTGAACGGAAGCGCGGCGAACATCTCGCTCTCATCGGTCGCAATGGAGCCGGCAAATCGACCCTGCTGAAAGTGATCGCCGGAATTGTGCCGCCAGGCAGGGGCGAGGTCATCACCACCGGTGATATCGGCTGTCTATTCGAGGTTGGCGTTGGCGTCACACCTGAAATGACCGGATACGAGTGCGTTAAGTATCAATGCTTATTTTACGGTAGTTCGGAGGAGGAGAAATGGCGTGCCATCGCGGAAGAGGTGACCGAGTTCACGGAACTTGGTCCTTATATGCATTTGCCGATCCGTACCTATTCCGACGGGATGCGCGCTCGGCTTCTTGCGGCGCTCGCAACCGCGTGGCGGCATGATATTCTTTTGATTGACGAGGGTATCGGGGCGGGCGACGTGGCGTTTCAGGACAAATTCCGACAACGTCTCAATACCTTTCTGGAAAGTGCCGGCCTCCTCATTGTTGCATCCCATAGTCCGGACCTTCTCCGCCGATATTGCTCCCACGGACTCGTGCTCGAGCGTGGAGAGGTGAGCTTCGAGGGCAGACTCGAAGAAGCACTCCGCCACTACGCTCAAATTCACTAAAATGTCCTCAATGCTGTCTCGGAATTGGGTGCTTAAAGCCCTGGCTGCGGGGGCAAGACAAACTGTCAGGGGGCTTCGATCCATCATTGGTCGCAGGTTTCGGGGCGTGGGCCGCCGAGTCACCCAATTCTATGTTTTTCTTCATTGGCCTATTTATCGATATATGAATAGTTTGGAGCAGTCTCTTGCTCACACCAACGATGCGTTGACGGCGTCCCAGCGAGGAAATCTTCTCTTATCGCAGGCGCTTGCAGACGAGAAATTCACTCGATCACAGGATTTGTCGGCGCTGCGTGATGCATCATCAGTGCAACTGTACCAGTTCACTCAGAAGGTTACGACCATGGAAAGTCAGTTGGCGTCTTTCCAACAAATGACAACCGGGCAGCAATCACAGCACACGATCGAAATAGGATTTCTGAGCGAAAACTTGTTGTCACTCCGTGACGTATCGTCCGAGCAGCAGAAGCTGTTCGGCGACCAGATCACATCCTTGCAAAGTCGGTTGGAGCAGCTGACGGGCGGTCTGCAGGCGCAGCACACGACTGACATCGGGTCTTTACGTGAGAATTGGTCGTCGTTTCGAGATTCATTGTTGGAACGGACGAACGAGATTTCAAATAAGATCGATGCACTCCGCGTCAATTTGGTCGCTTTGGAGGAATTTTCTCGGACGCAGGAGAGCAACCTTCGAAATCAAATCGGCGTTGTTAAGAACGATGCGCTATCGGTGACGAGGGAGGCGGGCGAGCTGCAGCAGAAGATGAACCAGATGATCTATCGTCTCGATCAATCTCAACTGGCATTTTCGGCAGAATTATCGAGGTTGAACGAGGCTGTCACGCAGGCGCGAGTGCCGCTGATGCCTCCGATTGCACCGCTGCCTCCACCACCATCCCCTCCGAGCGAACTAGCTGCTCCCAGTGAACCAGTGGCTCCTAGTGAACCAGTGGCTCCCAGCGAACCAGTTGCTCCGAGCGAACCTATCGCCTCTAGCGAACCAATCGCTCCTAGCAAACCGGCACTTGCCAGCAATCCAGCAGCGGTCATTGCGACCGAAGCACCCAAGGCACCTGTCAAGCGCAGGCGCAGAAAGGCACAATAACAAGTGTATCAAATGGCGATGAACTCACCGGGGCCTAGGATGATTTCTTGATTGGAGTTCCTGTTCACATTGCGAGCCGGCAGCATGGGTAAGGAACTGGGAAAGCTTATCGGTACAATTTCAGGCCGTTCGGTATTATTTTGAGTGCTGCCTTGCTTGCCGTTGGATGAGCGTTCTTGAATTTGAGCATTGACCTGTTCGTAAAGTTGCATGTCCAATTCGTTTTCCCTGAGTACTGCATCGGCGATATCAGTCGTGATGGCGTGCTGGTACGGATTTGATTTGTTCAAATGAGGAATTATTCCGATTCGGACGCCACACATCTCAGCGACGTCATTGATAAATCCATCGATGTTTTCCAAAATACCGGTGAACAAGTAGAACGCCTTCAAATTTCTAATGGCCTCGTCGAGCATCGCGGGAGTTGCCCTTTCGGAAAAGCGGGGCGCGTCCGCAAGCATCCGGACCTGCAAGTTGTCGTGACAAAATTCAGGACGTAGATCCGTGTTCAGCCAGTGATCGATTTTGGATAGGCCGAAGTCCCGCTGAACAATATTGTCCGGCTGGGAGCAATAGTCAGAAAGAAAACGCGCGACGGGATCACGGAGCACGGTGACAAATTGTGCTGGACCAAAGCAAGTCATCGAAGTCACGAAGGGAACATGTCCGGTGATGAACTCGAAGCAGCGTCGTTGAATGTTCGTTTTGACCATCAACTCGAGTGGCGCCAACACTCTTCCATAGAAGGAAGTCGAGCCGCTCAGCGTCAGAGCATTCCACCCACGGTGGTGACATATGCCGCGAAAAATAGCGTTTACTGTATTGCCCCCAGATTTTGGGATATGAGTGAATATCAACATTGGTTCCATGGAGATGTCCCGCGCATTGTTGAACTCGGCGGGTTGAGCGTTGCCGGTTGATGATGCTGTGCGGCTTTCGTGTCCTCCTCAAGTTCTGCGTGGTCGTGAGCCCTGGCTCCGTTGATTATGAACAGCCGACAAACCTTGGGGTTGAGCCGCGTTCGATCAGGTTGTCGATGAGAGCCTGCACGACAGTTGCATTCTCGATGGCGCCTTCGATAAGGCCAAGCGGATGCGTTTTGCCTTCTCCGTCGATCCCAAGCGCGGCGACCAGCACCAGGTCATTGCCGATGGCCAGGCCATGATCTGGATGATCAGCAGGTCCGGCTTGGCCAAATCCGAGGCCATCCACTCGCCCCGCGCTCGGCAGACAGCGCCACGAACCGGCGTGAAGCCCCCCGATTTCAACGTGCCGTCACCCGTGATGGCCGGCAGATCGCCCTCAGGCAGTCGCGCGCCGCGCTTAAGCTTCCGCGTTGATATGTTGATCAACATCAGGTTCATCGCCCAGCGCGCCGTCCTCCAGGTTGGCAGCACAACCTCATGGCCCTCGCTCTCATGGTCCTCGCTGCGCACCAGCGGCGGGCATACAACAACCTTGCCGCCATAGAGGTCAATCTTCACCTTCGTCGCACCCCCCAGCGGTGGCCAACGCGTCCCCGCGGCTATGGCGCAGCCCGGCAAACCGCTGCGCCTCCTGGCACAGTATCTGCTCCATTGCCTCGATGCTGGGCCGTTAAACAGAAGCGCTCAGAGGAGCTTCCACATCTCGCCAAGCCACTTCGAGGCCAGGGGTACCAGCGCGGTCGGTGAAGTCGTGGTAAGATTCGTCCTGGCGTTGCTCTCCTTCGCGGATTCGACGCCCGGAGCCTAACGGCTCAAGGTAGGTAACGCATGCCCTCCTATTTTAACATCGAGGACTTCCCTCGGTTCCACCGCTTTGGCATGATAAGCGCAAGATAAGAATGGCATATTTATTGCGTTACTATCGTGCGATCGGTTCGAAATTGAGGCATAATACTATCCGTTGATGTAACAGACGGTAAAGTCCCGAGGACGTGATGAAGGTTCTTATATCTGCTACTGCGTGGGGAGCACGTTATGTTTCCACGTTCTTGGAGTATTCCCTCGCTAGTCAACTATCGCGGCACAATCTTCCACAATTGGCTTCGACACATGAGGTCACCTATCATATATTAACGAGGCGACGGAATGTCAAAAACTTCCTCCGTCACGGACGCTTTCGAGAGATCGACAAATTCTGTGAGGTCATTTTCGAAAATATCGAGGATTACGGATACGATGCGCTTTACATCCCTAGCGGCTCATCCAGCGATAAATACTCGTTTCTGAGCCGGCTTCAGAATATTTCAATTGAACGTTCGCTTAATCACGATGCCGTGGTTTTTAATTACGCGGATTTTGTTTGGGCCGATGGAAGTCTTTTCAATGCGGTAGCGCTGGTGGAGCACAGCGTAGATGCCGTGCTCTCGTTTTGCTTGCCGGTGGATCAAAACACAGCTAAGTCGGCTCTGGAGCATTATCGCAGAAATGGCAAGCGCGGTGACCCCATCGATCTGCCGCCCCGTTCCGCAGCGAGGCTTGCCACCGATCTGCTTCATAGAGAAACCAGGCTGCGCTTTTGGGACGGTCCTCAGTTCACTTCCATGCCAAGCTACTTGTTGTGGCCAGTGGATGACGATGGCCTTATTATAAGAGCCTATCATCAGACAATATTGGTGTTGCGAGTGCAACATAAGGATCCCCGCTATTTGGCGGGCATATCCCGTGGAACTCTGGATGGACACTTCACGGCAGCTCTCGCTGAGCGAGCACGCTTCGTTCACGCCGTCGATTCAGACCAAGTGATGGTCTTTTCGCTTTATGACGACCGCATTAATACAAGTCTGCGGGAAAATCAAAGTCGCGAAGAATCGCTGCGCACATGTTTGCGCACTGCCATTAGTGAAAACCAGCGCCGATTTGCGGAGGTTCCGATTTACGTCAAGCGCGAATATACCGACTCTTCTCGATGGGAAAGCGTTACCAGGGAGTCTGCAAACGTTATCCGGCATTTTCATGAGACGACGCCGTCTGACCCAGATTCATTCCACTCCGAGTCAAACTCTGCCAATATAGAAACTTATGAAGTGAGATGGCGGCGGCCGGCTCGTCGAGGAATACGTTGGTTCGTGTGGTTTTACCGGCGGCTTCTGCCACGATTGCTTATTGGCCGCGTTGGTCAAGTGGCACGTCGCCTCCTGCGGACAACCAAGGCGCGTGCACTTCGTGCCAAGATTGGTCGGCGAATTTTCACGATTTGATACGCTCTCTCTTTTTCGACGTGCCCCGTTGTTTTTTGAGCGCTGAGCTGAGCTGCGCTGGGCAGGAGCCAAGGTTCAGAATTGGCTGGTCAAGTTCTGGGCGCAACCCAGACCCTTACTCGAATCCAAAGGCGAAGAAACATCGGGATACGAAGAAAATACCTCAATCCGAACATACGACTAAAAATCCGTATGACCTGCCAAAAAACTTGGCGAGCGGAAACCGATTGTTGAGCTATTGGGACCGGCGCGGCCGAGCCGAGTTCGTCAAATCGCTCGGAAGGACAAGGAGTCATATCATAAATAGAATGAGGCGGACGTCCCTCCTGCCATCGATGGAAAAATCTTTGCCGCCTGTGCAAACGAATATAGTACATCAATGGATCCTCGAATTTCAGCACCTCGTCGGGAGTATTGAGATTGACGATAATCTCACTAATTAGAGATTTTGCTTGGTTCTCGATCTGCTGCCATTCATTTTCCACAACCGGTGCAAAATGCCACCTGAAGGGCATTTTTACAAATTCACGATGAACGAGCGACGCAGATTCTTCTGCGTATCGAACAATATCACGCATGGTTTGTTGACCGGCCACGGGGTGCAAAGGTGCCAGCGCCTCGCGCAAACTTACCAGTGCAACCTCCTGGGAGTCGCGAGCCACATAAACATTGTCGGTTGACTTGAACAGCGCCGCGACAAATTCTTCGTCAAGGCTGATGTCGAAAAGCTGCATAAAGATTGGGTTTTCGTGCTGCACCCGAAGCACGCAGGGGTGCAGATGGAATGCATGAATGAGCCAACCTTGTTCCGGCACGTTCCACTGGAGGTAGGCCTGCACGGTGTTTTTGGAAGTGGCCTCGAGAAAATAGGCCAGCATCATGCGATGCGGGAAAGTAACCGAAAGTCTCACAAGTTCTTGCGGCGGTATACTTATGACGGAACCCCCATCGGGTAGCGGAAAGCGATTGCCATCCAGCACGGTACCGTCGACCATTGGTTCTTCAAGAATGCACGGCACCGGCGCGAATACGCCGTCGTATCCTTCAAAAATTTTCTCAGCGAGATGAGTGATGGTGTAGTTGGCACAAATAAAGTCCGGATAAATAAAGAAGATGCAATCGTAGTCAACGGAGCGCTTAAGCGCCTCAACTTGGACAAGGCTGGCACCAAGATACTTGTTATCTCTTGGGACTGCGTCGATGAAGACAAATTCGACCTCAATGAAGGTCGCGAGTTTTTTTACGAGTGGCGCCTCCTTGAGGCGCCGCGCATCCTCGCGCGTTGTCAGAAATTGATAGCGCGATCCCTTCAGAAAGTGGAAACCCGGCGTCAAATTTCCTTCACCCATTTGTGAGGGCAAAGAAACCTTGAGGAATTTCTTGATATAGGGTTCGCCCCAAACAATGGCGGTGAACAGACAGCGCATTAGGCTACATCTCAAAGGGTGGACTGGTTGGGAAAACGCCGCATGACCTGATGCCAATCGTTGTCACCAAACGCGGTAGCGCAACGCTCGGCACCTTTACGAAGGAGATCGCCGCGCAGCGAAGACAATAAAAGTAGCATAGTATTTAAAGGTGACAAAGGCAGGCCCTCGCGCCGGATAATTTTCCAGAACTGTCGCAAGCTGATTTCAGGTAGAAAAATCTTGTCGATACCCTGCAGCACGTTAGCCGAAATCCAACCAATCCGGTAGCTCAGTTTGTTCATCACATATGCAAAGACAATGGAATGTTTCATTTTATGCTCGATGATACGGAGCTTGGTTTTTTTTGCTGGGTCATTGAACTCCCGTTGGGCTTCAAATGCGATCGAAATCGAACATAGACAGTCCTCAAGGTGCAGCAGCTGGGTTCCTCGAAAACTGGCGCTCTGAAGGTCAACGCCGGCCGCAATGCAAGGATCATCCATGTACCAAACATCGCCAGAGGTTGCGGTGCCGGCCGTCAATTCATAGCCTGCCTGCCAACGAGAGCCATCGAGCCGCTCAAAAACTTTAGCCTTTTTGAAACTTGACCGGCGAAACATGGCCGCGCCAGTAAGAATATTTCGGCTACTCGGATCCTCGGCAAACAAGTTGAGAAATCGCTCACTCTCAATGAGGCCGTTCGGATAGAGACCTTTCATAAACATAGCATTGGGAAGGTTCGGTATGCGCTCATAGTGCCAATAGGAATTAATGTTTACCACATTGGTCAGTACGTCGGGCCAGAGCTGCACCATCCCACCAAGAACGAATGCGACGCCGGGGTGTTCCTCGAGGACTCGAATTTGACGGGAAAGTAGATCAGAAGGAATCCAGAAATCGTCATCGCACAGGTAAACGAAGTATTCTCCTCGCATGTGCTGGTCGACAAACTCTTTGAGAATTGCTCTATCGCCGTGTATCCCACCGACGTTTTGCTTGTTGCGGATATATCGGATTCGCGGGTCGGAATAAGAATGAATCAGATCCTGCGTGGTATCTGTCGAACAATCATCCACGATGACCAATTCGTAGTCGTCGTAATCCTGCTTCAAAACTGACGCAATCGCGCGACGCAGTAATTGTTGGCGATTATAGGTGGCAATGAGGACGCTGACGCGCGGCGCACGCGGCAAGTTACGCTCGCGAGCGGGAGAAATAACTGATGGAGAGCCGGTCTCCATGGCCTGGCCGCTCAGGTATCGATTTGCGCGTAATGCAACTTACGACGTTGACGCGCCGTGTATGTACTCGGATCTTCATAAGAGAGAACCATATCCGGCACATTGAGCCGATCCCGTATTGCGCGTACGTGGTCAGACGCGCGCGCCTCTGTTTCCAGCCAGGCCTTTTCGGTCGTTGAGCTATGGTGCCATCGGAATGGGGCGGTCAGGAACCACCGGTGCGTCAGGCTGGCGTACTTTTCGGCCCAGCGAATTGCGGGTAGCAGCGCTCCCCGACGACCGGGTCTGGGATGGGGCGGGGACATCTCTGACCGGAAACTGCAGAGAGCGAATTCATCGGAATCCTTCGGAAAATAAATATTAGAACCCACCTCAAAGACTTTGGATACAAACTCATCGTCGAGACTGAGTTCGAATTGCTGAAAATAATTTGGATCATTCGATTTCGGACGTAATGCGATTGGGTGAAGATGAAAGGAATGGAATAGCCATCCTTCGCCAGGGACAGGCCATATGAAAAATCCTGGCCATTCTGAGAGCTGCGCCCCGGTCGTATCAAATCCTTTCATGACCGGATGAGGATGCTTGATGCACATCTCCACCAGCTTGCGCGGCTGGATGGTTACAACGGGTCCTTGGGCGGTATCAACGACGAGATGCTCTTTGTCATAAAGTCCATTTGTTGCGGCCTCCTGCGACAAGAATGGCATTGGGCAACAAACCGCTTCGTATCCCTCGTCCATGCGCGTCGCTATCCGCGACAACGCGCCGGCTGAGTAGACAAAATCAGGGTACAAGAAGAATATACAATCGGCGCTAACCCCAACCCTGCTAATACAGTCACTTTGTGCCAAGCTAACTCGAATATACTTGTGATTGTAACTCGGTCGCGCTGGATTTGGAATCATGGCATCGATGAAGATCGGGTGAACCTCCATCATCTGCTGCAACTTGCGGACTTGCGGTGTCTTCTGGAGATACTGCCAGTCTTTTATTGTCGTCATTAGAATAAAACGAGCGCCACCCAAGAAAGGAAAGCCATCGAGATTCCCGCGAGCCATCAGCGTAGGGAAGGAGAGGGCCAGGAATTCTCTTATGTAGTCCTCTCCCCAAACGACCATGCAAAACACGCATCTCATCCTAGAGCCCTCGAGTTTTGGCCTTTTTGAATCTCTGGAGAGGCGGTATTGGGTAATACCGCAGACCGAGCCTTCGTCATCAGCAAGAGGCCATTTGAAATTGGTAGCAAAGCGCGATTCCAATCCTTCATCTTGGTAACGCTATCCAAACAAGCACGTACGCCCAGCCCTTTTTCGGTCTTATGCGATAGATTAAGCGCATCGCCATGAAAAAAGGCATCGTCAACAGCAAGGATACCACCTTCGCGGACCAGAGGTGTGGTTAGATCGACGTATTGCGCATAACGCTCCTTGTTGCCGTCTATGAACACAAAATCGAACGGTTCCTCATTCACTAGCGTTGGCAGCACCTCGATGGCATCGCCCTCGAGCACCTCGATCGACTGGGACAGCCCATTGGCTGCAATGTTGCGGCGTGCCAGCTGCGCAAACGTGTTGAATTTCTCGAGCGTAACGACCTTGCCGCCCGCAGGGAGCGCGCGTGAGAAGTACATCGCCGACACGCCGACAAATGTTCCGATCTCAAGGACGCGACGGGCGCCGATAAGGCCAATCAACCATGTCAGGAAGGAAAGGGCAACCGCGATTGATGCCATTTCCTCAATCTGGTGCTGGTCCGTTGTCTCGATTTGAAATGATTCGCGCGGTGCGCGGACATCGGTTACCCGAGCGATTGTGTCACAGATCGCTTGCTCAAACGCATCAGTGTTGCCGGTAAAGAGTTCGGCGTTGAAGGGTTGAGTGGGAAATAACCGCTTCCAGGGAGGAACTGTCATAATCCATGGGTTTTCTTGGAGGTCAACACCATCAATCCGATGATCAGGCTTGGAATTGATAGCGGTCCGAAAGGTTCTGGATTTGCGGCAAATACTTGCGCCCCCACTCGATCATGCTGTCAATGCCCGTTTCCAGGTCGATCGTGAGGTCCCAACCCGTTTCCTTCTTGAGAACGCTACTGTCCAGCCAATAGCACAAATCCTGCCCCGGCCGGTCCGGTACAATGGTGCAGAGTTGCTCGAACGGCACTCCTACCCGTCGCGCCGTGATCTCGACCAAGGAGCGGATTGAGACTGGATCCTTGGGTCCGAGATTATAGAGGCGGCCAAGCGACGCCTTTTCGATCACGGCCTGTATGCCACGCGCAAGATCCTTGGCATGCATATACGACTTCATGGCGCGCCCACCACCTTCAAGCGGCAGCTTGCGTTTAGTGAGTCCGCACAGCACGGCCTTCGGTAGGATACGATAGAGAAGCTGTCCGGGACCATAGCAGTTGGACGGTCGGAGAATGTTCATCGGAAATTTTAATACGTTTGAAATTGAAATGAGATGCATGTCCCCAGCGGCCTTTGAAACCGCATAGGGGCTGCTGGGGATGAGAGGGTTGTCTTCCCGCGCAGGCGTCTCGACAGACCCATACACTTCAGAACTGCCGATATGAACGAAACGCTTCAGGTAATCCCGTTTCATGAGAAAGTCGGTCATCTTTACGAGCGACGTGACGTTGGTCTCATAGTAACGCCACGCCTGACGGAATGACGTCGCTACTTCAGATAGGGCCGCGAAGTTGATAATGACGTCAGGCTTTTCTTCGTCGAGGATTTCAAAAAAACGATCCAGCTCGTAAACAAGATGAACCTGATAATATTTGTAACGCTTGTCACCATTGCCAAGGCCCAGAGTAAATGGTTCAGGTCTTTCAACGTTGCGACCGACGCAGATAACCTTTTCAGGATCCATGGCTTCGAGAAGATGCAAGGCGGTATGGATTCCAAACACGCCGTTCCCACCGGTGATTAAATACTTCATTTTCTGCCCGTTTGTTCTTTCCGTTTGTTAAAAGCTAACAGCCCCGTTGGCGGAAACGCGTTGGGAGGCCATTTTCGATTGGTCGATTGCCCGACCAAAAAATACTATATTAAACGGCTTGCTCGCAAGCCAAATTCTTTACATGCCCGCCGTGCTTCGACCTACCCAGCGGGCAAGGAATTGGCCAAACATGCGATGTCGCAAAACGACTGTCAAGCAAATGACTGAGTTCAGGACATATGAGACGCGGGGGCCTCTTGGTTGATGGGTTGATAGATACTGTGCGGGGGTTATTCCGTCGATGGCATCATGGGGTCGGTAGTAATTGACGCGATGGGCGAAGGCATCGACGAAGGGCTGGAGTTTGTCGAGACGGTGGGGCAGGTCGTAGACGGCGTAGAACTCATATCGCCATGAGACTTGGACGAGCTCACCCGGATTCGTGGGCTTGAGGCCCTTGGGCGAACCCTGGGCATGGCGTTCTTTGAGCTGGCAGAAGCGACGTTGGCCTGGTTTGCGGCGCGTCCGACGGTGGAGACCGAGACGCTTATGCCCTCCCGGCGTAGGAGCACGACCAGCTTGCGCTTGCCCCACATCGGATTGTTGGCCGCAGTCGCTCGACCGCCGCGGCAATCGCACCGGTCTACAGCGGGCGGCGCACTCGGCGCGGCCGTCTTGAGCAGGGCTCGAGCTGCTTCTCTAGCGATAGAGCGTCGCCCGGCTCACGCCGACGGCCTTCGCCGCGTCCGCAACCGATAGCCCATCCGCAACGGCTTGCCGCCAGCGCTGCGCTACTTCGGCCCGGATCGCGGCTGCGTGATGGGAGGACTTTGCCGCGATCCGAGACGCGGCAACACCATTGTGGATAATATAACCAGGCAGGCCGAAACCTCGTAACGGAGGCGTAATGGAGGGGTGCTGCGATAACTCGAGCGTGCAATGCCCGGGATTGGCATTACATTAGCGGCTGCGACGATGATGACCTTCGATCGAGGCTTGCCCGTTATCGGGAAAAGGAGTGTTGCGATGCCAACGCCGTCCCTCCAGACGGAACCTTTCAGACCAGCCGCAGCAAAACCGTGCCACCTGCGCGCGATCCGAAGATCGCCGTCGAGGAGGAATACGAATTCGCGCGCAAGCGCGGTACGGCGGACGCGTGGGAGCTTTTTATTCGGCGGCACCCGGACGATCCCCTGGCTGAAAAGGCCCGGCACGAGCTCGAATGGCTTCACAAGACCGGGCGCAATCGCTGACCTGATTTCGACGCCAAGCTTTGGAGCGCAATAGGTTCTAGATGGTTATCAACCGTCCCGCGGCTTGACGCGGGGTTCCCGCGGGGCAACTGTGTCAGACGTACTGGATCGAAGAGAACATCTTCCCGAGCCTGTTGAGCTGACTCGCCACCACGGATTGTCGTGCCACCGCCCATCCCCTTCAACCGTCCACCGATCACCGGGCGCGAACTGAGCCTCCTCCAGGAGGCGATCGAGCGGCGCGAACTCTCCGGCAATGGGTATTTCTCCAAACAGTGCGAGACTTGGCTCGCCGAGCGGCTCGGCGCCAAGCGGGTGCTACTCACGCATTCTTGCACCGCAGCGCTTGAGGTGGCAGCCATACTTGCGGACCTCGCTCCGGGGGACGAGGTCATTATGCCGTCCTTCACCTTTGTCTCTACGGCCAACGCGGTCGCGTTGCGTGGGGCGGTGCCGGTGTTCGTCGACATTCGCCCCGACACGCTCAACATCGACGAGTGCCTGGTCGAAGAGGCGATCACGCCGCGCACTAAGGCGATTTTCGTTGTTCACTATGCGGGAGTATGCGCGGAGATGGACGCGTTCCGCGAGATCGCCGCCAGGCATCGCCTTTTGCTAGTCGAGGACGCAGCACAGGCGCTGCTGTCAACTTATCGCGACAGGCCGGCGGGTACCCTGGGCGACCTCGCCTGCTTCAGCTTCCATGCCTCCAAGAACGTGGTCAGCGGAGAAGGAGGCGCGCTGGTCACAAATCGCGCGGATCTCGTGGAGCGGGCGGAGATCATTTGTGAGAAGGGCACCGATCGCTCACGCTTTTTCCTCGGTCTCGTCGACAAGTATCAATGGGTCGATCTCGGCTCGTCCTATCTGCCGAGCGAGCTCGTTGCCGCGTTCCTGCGCGCGCAACTCGACGACGCCGAGGCGAT
>ORMF010471831.1_pt1 | contig 18567 bp, 11 predicted proteins | sample 1779871 | NCBI WGS metagenome assembly ORMF01 (sample SAMEA104232316, study PRJEB22302) | groundwater metagenome | biome: forest; feature: aquifer; material: groundwater | place: USA | collected 2011-08-07 | depth 5.4 m | reverse complement strand
CGTCTGCCCCCCGGCCGACCCGCAGTTGATAACGAGCCGGTAGCCGCGCTCGGCGATGCCCTCCTGCTCGGCGACCTTGCGCGCGACGACGAACAGGTGCCCGAGGAGCGCCTCGTGGGCGGGCTCCACGTCCGCGACCCGGGGAATGGGGCTCTTCGGAATCACGAGCACGTGGACACGCGCCACGGGCTTGATGTCGCGAAACGCGAGCGCGCGCTCGTCCTCGTAGACGATCTGCGCCGGAATCTTCCGCGCGATGATCTTCTCGAACAGGGTCTCGCCCACGTCGCTTCCTCCCCGGGGCGCCACCCGCCCCCAAGCCAGGGTACGCACACCGCGGGGGCTGTCAACGCACCGGGTGCACGTCGGGATTGTGTGGAGGCTACCGACGCCGTTGGCACACCACGGTCACGGTAACGGCGACGGTCACGGTCACGACCCCACGGAGCACGGACCACGGTACACGACGACGGTCGACGCCGACGGGCTGGTAGATCGGCGTGTCACACGTAACGGCGGGCCTCCGGGACCGCCGTTACGCTGCGGAAGGCCGTGGTCCGAGACCCGTGTGCCGTGAGGTCGTGACCGTGGCCGTGGCCGTTACCGTGACCGTGCGCAACTCGCCGACGCGGTGCGTCCCGACCGCACAGGCGGGGCCTCGCCCGTGAGTCTGATAGTACTCGTACTGTCCGACGACCCCACAGCTACGCGCCTCGACGGGACTCGTCACGGTCGCGACGTGCGCCCCGATTTTTCCGATGGCTTGACCAGAGCCCCGGTTTGGTCTTGATTGGGGGCTTTCCCCGAACCCCACCGAGGACCGCTCGTGACCACCACCGGACAGATCCCGCGCATCGGCGAGACCGCGCCCGACTTCACCGCCGTGACCACCCACGGTGAGATTCAATTCTCGAACTGGCACGGCGGCCAGTGGACGATCCTGTTCAGCCACCCGGCCGACTTCACGCCGGTGTGCTCGACCGAGCTCGTCGCGTTTGCCGAACGCTACGACGAATTCGCGCGGCGCAACACGAAGATCATCGGCGTGTCCGTCGACAGCGTGCACTCGCACCTGGCGTGGATCGAGAACCTCAGGGCCAACCTGGGTGTGCGCGTCCCGTACCCGCTCGTCGCAGACTCGAATCGCGCCGTCAGCGAGCTGTTCGGCATGATCCACCCGGGGGCGAGCGCCACGGCCACCGTTCGTGCGCTGTTCTTCATCGACCCCAAGCGCGTGGTGCGCGCGGTGATCTACTACCCACTCAACATCGGCCGCAACGTCGACGAGGTGCTGCGCGTGCTGGACGCGTTCCACACGGTCGACACCAACGCGGTCGCCTGCCCCGTCAACTGGCGCCCCGGCGAGAAGGTGATCGTGCCGCCGCCCAAGACCATGGCCGAGGTGGATCAGCGTCTCGCGAGCGACCACGAGAAGGTCGACTTCTACCTGATGCGCCGATCGCTGTAACGGTCTGCGACCCGGCACGAGGGCGGGGCCGAGCTCGTTCCCCACGGAGCGTGTCCGGCCCCATTGCATATCCAAAGGCGCGCGTCGCGCTATAGTGTCCGCACTCCACGCGCCACCGCCTCCATCCCGAACCACCCGCCAGGAGGCAACCATGTTCGTCCCATGCCGTCGGGCCCTCGGGCTCTTGGGCCTCGTCGCGACCGTCGCGCTCGCCCAGGACCCGCAGCCGTTCGTGCTCCAAACCAAGCACTTCGAGGTCATCGCCCGCGACAAGGCGGTGGCCGACAAGAAGGCCAAGGCCCTCGAGGAGTGTGCGGGGACCTTCACGAAGTTGTTCGGCGTCGCCCCGTGTCGAGGCTGCGTGAAGCTGTTGCGCGCGGGCCAGGGCTCGAACGCATTCGCCAATCCGGGCGGCGGCGGTGGAGGCGGCACGGGCAGCGGCGCCCTGCCCGTGTCGTGGACCCTGGACTGGTTCAATCCCCCACCGAACGAACCCAAAGATCCCGACGACTTGATGACCCACGAGGCCGCCCACTTCATGTTCACGGAGTGGATCGGGGCCAAGTTCAAGCCGAAGGATCCACCGCGCGCCGATCGCTACGCGAGCAAAGCGCCGGACTGGCTCCACGAGGGCAACGCCCGGTGGCACGAGCCGGAGGTGATGAAGGCCGAACGGCGTCGCCAGGTGCGCCAGGCGGTCGATCAGCGCCAGCACATGCCGTTCGAGACGTACTTCACGAGCGAGCACCCGCTGGCGGCAGAGCTCGCGAGCGGGCGCGCGGACGGCGCGGCGTTCAAGGCCAAGGAGGACCAGCTTCGGATCTACTACGGTCAGTCGCTAGCGATCCTCGAGTTCCTGAACGCGATCGGTGGACCCAAGGTCATGTTCGGGCTCATCAACGACCACGCCGACGGCTCGACCACGGCCGAGATCCTCGCGAAGTTCAAGGCGCCGACGATTCGGACGCCGCAGGCGCTCGAGGCGATGTATCTCAACTGGGTCAAGAAGAACTACAAGGCCCGGTAGACGCCCCACTACAACCCGGAGGCCCGGCCGAAGAGTACCGGTTCGGCCGCGCCTCTAAGCGCGCTCGACCAGCATCGCGATGCCCTGCCCGCCCCCGATGCAGGCGCTCGCGATGCCCCACCGCTTTCCACGACACGCGAGCTCGCGCACGAGCGTGAGGATCAGCCGCGTCCCGGTCGCCCCCAACGGGTGTCCGAGCGCGATCGCCCCGCCGTTCACGTTCGTGCGCGCGCGATCGAGCCCCAGCTCGCGTTCCACCGCCAGGTACTGCGCGGCGAACGCCTCGTTGACCTCGATCAGGTCGATCGCGTCGAGCGTCAGCCCCGAGCGCTCGAGCACGGCGCGGATCGCGCTCACCGGGCCGATCCCCATCACCTCGGGCTCGACCCCGGTCACGGCCCACTCCCGCAAGTACGCGAGCACCGGCCGGCCCATCGCACGCGCCTCCGCGGCCGTGGTCACCACCAGCGCGGCGGCACCGTCGACGATCCCGCTCGCGTTCCCCGCGGTCACGGTGCCCTGCTCGCCAAACGCGGGCCGCAGGCGCGCGAGCGCCTCGAGCGTCGTGTCCGGCTTGACGTGGTCGTCCTTCCCCCACCCGAGCTTCTCGCCGCGAAACCGCACGGGAACCGCGGCGATCTCCGCGGCGAACACGCCGCGGGCGATCGCCTCGGAGCCGCGCCGGTGGCTCTCGTGCGCGAACGTGTCCTGAGCGCGACGGTCGACGCCGTAGCGCGCGGCCAGCCGCTCGGCGGTCTCGGCCATGAACAGCCCACAGTACGCGTCCTTGAGCGCCGAGAACAACGCGTCCTCGAGCTGTCCCTGCCCGAGACGCAGCCCGCTCCGTGCCCCCCGGATGACGTGCGGCGCCTGCGACATGTTCTCCATGCCGCCCGCGAGCACGCAACGCGCCTCGCCGAGCATCAACAGGTGCGCCGCCTCGATCGCGCTCTGGATGCCGGACCCGCACAAGCGGTTGACCGTGAGCCCGGGCGCGGTGATCGGTACGCCAGCGCGGAGCCCGACGTGTCGCGCACCGTACGGGCCGTCGATCCCGGTCTGCAGCGCGTTGCCGAACACGACGTGGTCGACGGCCGAGGCCGGGACGCCGGCTCTCTCGAGGGCGACCTTGCTCGCGACGGCCGCGAGCTCGACCGCGCTCGTATCCTTGAACGCGCCGTGACCGGGCGTCCCCTCGTACTCGGCCATCGCCGTGCGGGCGAACCCGAGGATCCCGATTTCGACATCTCGTTTCATGGTCTAGGGTCCCCTTCGCTGCACTGGCCCCGGGCGATCACCCGCCCGCGAGCTCGAACAGTACCACCCGCGCGTCGGCCTCGCCGCCGAGATCCACGCGCCGCGCTCGCGAATCGGCGTCGAGCATCGCGATCAAGCGCTCGTAGCGCGGCACCGCGACCACGATCGCCCAATCGCAGCCGAGCGTGTCGCGGATGCCGGCCACGGGATCGCCGTTGCGCCCCGCCGCGATCTCGAGCCACAGCTCGCAGCGGTCGCGCGACCGCGCGAGGAAGAACACGGGATCCATCGCTACGAGGTAGCGATTGTGCTGGTTCTCGTACCACAGGAACGGGAAGTCCGAGAACGATGCGTGGAACACCTTGGCGTCGCGGGGTGTGTGGTTGGCCAGCCAGCGCGCCGCGGACGCGTAGTCTGGCCCACGTGCGACCCGCCGCCGAAACGCCGCCGCGGCAGGAACGACGCTGCCGACCACCATCCCGAGAATCGCCACCGCGACCGCGACCCGCATGCGGCGGTGCCGGCCGACCCTCGCGACCCAGCCATCAGGCCCGCCCGCCCGAAACGCGTCCCGATGCCACAATGCCGCGGCGAGCACGGTGAGCGGCGCGAAGTGCTCGATGAATCGTGTGGACACGGCGCACAGCGCTCCGAACGACGCCGCCAGGACCGTCATGGCGAGGGCCTCGTCGCTGGGGCGCACGCGACGCGACACGGCGGCGCCTGCGATCGCGAGCCACACGGCGACGAGCGGCAGGAGGTACGTGTAGACCGTCCCGAGGGTCATCGGGTCGAACTCCTGTCCGATCGAGCGGGCAAACCGCGGCGACGGAGGAGAGAGCCGCGCCGAGATCACGAGCTCGACGTGCTGCGCATACCAGGTCTCGAGGCTCAGCGGAAATTCGGGGTGAGCGACGCACCCAACCGCGACGCCACCCGCGACGAACAGCCCGACCCGCAAGCCCGACACGCGGCGCGCCGCCCACCACACCGCGCACACCAGGGCGGCGGCGCACAGCGCCGCGTGGAATGCGGTGTACGCGAGCGCGAACACGCAGGCGAGTGCGGCGGCGGCCCGCGCTCGTCGCGCCGCTAGGCACAAGCACAGCGCGGCGAACAAGCCGACGCCCATCACGTGTGGGCGCACCATCCCCATGCGGTGAAGCCACGGCGCGCCGCTTCCGACTACGACGAGCGTCCACGCGTAGGCGCTCGGCACGGCCAGCGAGCGAAGCAGCGCGAGCCAGGCGAGCACGCTCACCGCGCCGGCGAGGGCGATCGCGAGCTTGATCGCGGACGCGAGCTGGCCTGCGGCCTCCCCCGCGCGGGCGAACGGCGCGAGGTAGACGTGGAACAACCACTCCTTGTCGGCGAATCGATCGGCCCAGGTGCTCTCGGCCGCCCAGCGGAAGGCCGGCGAAAGCTCCTCGCGTCCCCACAGGGCGGCGAAGCGCGCGTGATACGGCGCGTCCGAGTCGTGAAACTGCTCAGCGGTCGCGAGTTGCAGCGCCCCGAACACGGCGAGGTAGCTGGCGAACGCGGCGACGTAGCTCGTCCACGACTGGCGCCTCCCGTTCACACCCGTTCCCCCTTCACCGACCACCTATCGGCCGCTCGATCGGCCCTCTCGGCGCGTCGACTCTATCACCGCTACAATGGCGAATGGGGCTGCGGAACACGACGACGACGGACCTGCCCCGAGGAGGCGACGGATGGCGGCACGAGCCTGGAGCGCGTGGGTCCTCGTGTGCGCGACCGCACTGTCGGCCGCGGCGCAGCCGAAGCCGGCCGGACCGAGCTTCGAGCCCGGCAAGGTCACGGACGGTACGGCCAAGAACGGCGTGACCTGGCACGTGCGGCTCCCGACGGGATGGGATCCGCAACGGGGCGGGCCGGCGATCCTGATCCTGCACGGCTCGAACATGAACACGTCGATGTACGTCAACACGATCGTCGGCGCGTTCCCCAAGCTCGCGCTGGACTTCGCGCTCATCGGGATCGACGGCGAGCACAAGGCCGAGGGATCGACCCCGGAAGCGCCAGCGTTCAACTACAGCTACACGAGCTGGGGCGGCAAGTCGAAGTATCCAGGCACGAATGACCGCGAGAGCCCGATCCTCGTCACCGAGGCGCTCGCCGAGCTTCGCACCTCCCTCAAGCTCACCAAGGTCCTCGTCGGTGGTCACTCGCAGGGGGGCTATCTCGCGTACTCCCTGTTCATGAATTTCCCCGACGTGTTTGCCGGCGCGTTTCCCATCTCGGCCGGCCTGATCGTGCAGTGCGAGCCGGCCGCCTACGAGGACGCCACCGTGCGCACGAAGCAACGCCAGGGCGCGTTGGCCATCGTCCACGCCCGCGACGACGCCGTGGTTCCGTTCTCCTCCGGGTACTTCGCCCACGCGTCGTTCGCCGACGACGGCTTCCCCGCGCTCCATCTCTTTGCGCCCACAGAAGGCGCTCACATGTTCGCGATGCTGCCCGTCGAGCAGGCCGTGCGCTGGCTCGACGAGATGACCGCCGACCACCTCCCCGCGCTCGCCGCGACCCTGGCACAGCGCGGAGAAGCGAAGGCGTGGCGCGACGTGTACGCGTTGTCCGAGCGCATCAAGCGGCTCGACGCGAAGCGCGCCCACGCCCGGCTCGTCGAAGCGGCGCGGAAGGCGGCGGAGGTTGCGGCGACCGCCCCGGCCAAAGCCGTGCTCAAGGCGATGGCCGCCGCCAAGGACGACGGGTGGACGGCGAGCTTCGAGGCCTTCCGCGACGACTTCGCGTTCACCCAGGCCGCGAAGCCGGTGCTCGCTGCGTACGACGCGATGCGCGAGGCGCAAACCGACGGCGCCGAGAAGCTGTGGCGCGACGCGCGTGACGCGTGGGACAAGTCCGACAACGCCGCGGCACGTGCCGCGTGTGCCGAGCTCGTTCGCGGATTCCCCGCCACCGTGCAGTACCGCTGGGCCAAGAACGCGCTCGCGCGCTGAGCGCGCGATCCCTCGCTCCCGCGTCGCCCAAACGCCGGGACGCCCGTATCATCGAGGGGGATGGACCCGTGGATTCTACGTTGCGAGGGCGCGATCGGAGTGAGCTTCGCCTCGCCCGCGCTGCTCGAGCTCGCTCTCACTCACGCCTCGCGCCGATCGGCCGGCGAGGACAGCAACGAGCGACTCGAATTCCTGGGTGACGCGCTCATCGGCGTCGTGGTCAGCGAGTACCTATTTCGCGAGCTCGAAGACGCACAGGAGGGCGAGCTGACGCGCATCAAGAGCGAGGTCGTGAGCACTCGCTCCCTCGCCCTGGTGGCCACGCACCTGGGCCTCGACCGCCTGCTGCGAAGCTCCCGGGGCACGACGCAGGCAATCTCGCCGCGCGTCGCCGCCGGAGCGTTCGAAGCGGTCGTGGCCGCGATCCACCTGGACCAGGGGTTCGCGCGCATGCGCCAGTTCGTGCTGGACCAACTCGAGCCCGCCGTGGGCCGCGTCCTGCATCACCGGCACGAGCTCAACTACAAGTCCCTCCTCCAGCAGCACAGCCAGGCCCGCCTCTCGGCCACTCCCACCTATCGCCTCCTTGCCGAAAGCGGCCCCGAGCACGGCAAGCGCTTCCAGCTGTGCGCCGTCGTGGGCGATCGCGCCTTCGAGCCCGCGTGGGGCCAGAGCAAGAAGGAAGCCGAGCAGCTCGCCGCCAAGCTCGCGCTCGACGCGCTCGAGGCCGAGTGACGCCGGCGCAATCGACCAGGCGCGCGGCAGGGGGGCCTCTCGACGTCGCCGCCAGCTGGCCCGCCCTCACCGAGCTCGAAGCCACGCTCGCCGAAGGTCACGCCGCCTCGGTTGCCGGTGCAGGGACGGGCGCCGATGCGCTCGTCGCGGCCCTGGTCCACGCGCGACGCGACGCCCCAACCCTCGTCATCTCGGCGGAGCCGGTCGAGGCCGAGCGGCTTGCGTGCGACCTCGAGACGCTCGCCCCCGGGGCGACCCGGCACCTTCCGCCCGCGGGCAAACGCGACGACCGGAGCGCGCCATCGCACGCCCGCCGCGTCGCGCTGCTCGAGGAGTTGCTCGGCATGGGCGCGACGCGTGCGCGACCGCTCGTGGTGGCGTCGCTCGCCGCGTTGTGGCCTGCCCTGCCCGACCCCACGCGGTTCCGCGCGATGGGATTGTCTCTCGAGGTCGGGGCCGAGCTCGATCTCGACGGCTTCGTGCGCGACCTCGAGGCGGCGGGCTACGAGGCCGCGAAGATGGTGCAGTTGCGCGGCGAGTTCGCGCGGCGCGGTGGTCTCGTGGACATCTACGGCCACGGCGCGAGCGCGCCGCTCCGCGTGGAGCTCTTCGGCGATCAGGTCGAAGGCCTGCGCGTGTTCGACCCAGGCACGCAGGTGTCCGTACGTGCCGTCGAACGCGCGCGGATTTCGCTCATTCCGCCGGGATCGCTCGTGGCGGGCGAGGAGCGCTCGACCTTGTTCGACTACCTCCCGTCCGGTGCGCTCGCCGTGGTCGTGGAGCCCGCGCACGTCGAGGCCGTGCTCGCCGGCCAGCGCCCCGCTGCGCTGCCCGGGCTCGACACGCGTCGCGCGGACCAGCTGCGCGTGCTGCTCGCGCGCGGACCCCGGCTCGACCTGTCCGAGCGCGGCGTGGCGGGTGCCGCCATGGAGCGCAACCTCGGTGCGCGCGTGCTGGAGGCCGGCGACCCCGACCTCGCGCGCGCGCTCGCGGGCCTGGGCCGCCTCGGAGCCCGCCACCCGCACGTGTTCGTGTACTGCGACAACCTCGCGCAGCGCGACCGCCTCGCCCAGCTCGCCCGCGAGCACGCCTCGCGCGAGGCCGCGGCAACGGCCCCGCACGACGCCCCCGACCTGCGCATCGGTCGCCTGACGGCGGGATTCGCCGTGCCGGTGCTCGGCCTGGCGTGCATCCCGTACCACCAGGTCTTCGGGCGCGGCCCCGCGTTGCGCATCGCCCACGATCCCCTCGCCCCGGAGCCCAAGGGCGATCCGCGTTCGGCCGGGGATCTGCTCGACCTGTCGCCAGGCGACCACGTCGTCCACCAGGTCCACGGGGTGGGCCGGTTTCGGGGGGTCGTGCGCCAGGCCACTGCCGCGGGCTTCGAGGAGTACCTGTCGATCGAGTACTCAGGGGGCCTCGAGCTCAACGTGCCCGCGACCCAGGCCGAGCTGGTCCAGCGCTACGTGGGGGCCGCGGGCCGACCACCGCGCCTCGACACGATCGGCGGCACGAGCTGGAAACGGCGCGTGGCCAAGGTCGAGCAGGCCCTCGACCAGATCGCGGGCGAGCTCCTCGAGCTGGCCGCACGCCGCGCGACCGCGACCAAACCGCCCCTGCCGGCGGACGATGGGCTTCAGCGGGAATTCGAGGCGAGCTTCGTCTACGACGAGACGGCGGACCAGGCGCGCGCCACGGGCGAGATCAAGCGCGACCTCGAGAGCGATCGGCCGATGGACCGGCTGCTGTGCGGCGATGTCGGCTTCGGCAAGACCGAGGTCGCTCTGCGCGCGGCGTTCAAGGCGACGGCGGCGGGCAAGCAAGTCGCCGTGCTGGTGCCGACGACGGTCCTCGCGATCCAGCATGCCCGCACGTTCAAGGAGCGGCTCGCGGGCTTCGCCGTGCGCGTCGAGTCGATCTCGCGCTTCGTACCCGCCGGGGAACAGGCGCGCATCCTCGAGGACGTGGCGAAGGGTGCGGTCGACATCGTCGTCGGCACGCACCGGCTGCTCTCGTCCGACGTCGAGTTCAAGGCGCTGGCGCTCGTCATCGTCGACGAAGAGCAGCGCTTCGGGGTGCGCCACAAGCAGCGCCTCCGAAAGCTCCGCACCGAGCTCGACGTGCTGTCGCTGTCGGCGACGCCGATCCCGCGCACGCTTCACATGGCGCTCGTCGGCGCACGGGACATCTCGATGCTCACGATGCCGCCCCGTGAGCGCCGGGCGATCAAGACCGAGATCGTGCTCGAGACCGACGAGCTCGTGCGCGAGTCTCTCCTGCGGGAGGTGGCGCGCGGCGGCCAGGCGATGTACGTGCACAACCGTGTCGCGACGCTGCCCGAGGTCTGCGAGCGCCTTGCCGCACTGTGCCCCGAGCTGCGCTTCGCCTACGCCCACGGCCAGATGCACGAGCACGAGCTCGAGGACTCGATGGCAGACTTCGTGAGCGGCGCCACGGACGTGCTCGTCGCGACGACGATCGTCGAGAACGGGTTGGATCTCCCGCGCGCGGGCACGATCTGGATCGATCGGGCGGACCGGTTCGGTCTGGCCGAGCTGCACCAACTGCGCGGGCGCGTGGGTCGCTCGTCGCACCAATCCTATGCCTACCTCGTCGTGCCGCCCTACGTCTCGAGCCAGGCCGCCCGCCGTCGCCTGCGCGCGATCGAGGAGCACAGCGCGCTGGGCAGCGGCCTGGGGCTCGCGATGTGCGACCTCGAGATTCGCGGCGCTGGCAACCTGCTCGGACAGGAGCAGTCGGGTCACATTGCGGCGGTCGGCTACCAGGCGTATTGCCAGCTGCTGTCGCGCGCGGTATCGCACCTGACCGGCAAGCCGCCCGAGCGCCCGCCGCGACTCGCCTCGGTCGACCTCGCGGTTGGTGCGCTGCTGCCCGAGGAGTACGTGCCCGACCCCGAGCTGCGACTCGAGGTCTACGGCCGGCTGTCGCGTGCCGCGAGCGAGGCGGAGATCGACGCGCTCACCGCCGAGCTCGGCGATCGCTTCGGACCTCTACCCGAGGAGGCGCGGCGGCTGGTACGGTTGGGGCGCCTGCGCCTGGACGCGGCGCGGCGCGGGATCAACCTCCTCAAGCGGACGGCAGGCCGAATCGTGATCTCGGGCGACCTCGCGGGCTTCGAGATCCCCGACGACTTTCCATATCCCGTGCGTGCGGTGGAGCCCCAGACGGCGCTCGTGCTGCTGCCGAGCGACATCGAGCCCGATGACCTCGTCGATTTGCTCGAGCGGTTGGTGGGACGGCGATCGGGTCGGCCCGAGGTGGAGCTCGTCGGCGAGGCATGAGGTGCGGACGGGCTGCGTCGCCCCCGACCTGGCACGGTGTGGGTGGCGCCCCGCCCCGAAGCACACTTTGACCGGGCCCAGCCCTTCGGGCATCATGGCGGCTCGTTGACTCCGTACAAGCTCCGCCACCTGCCCTCCGACCGTTTCCTCGCCGTTGCCCTCGAGATCGCCGAGACCCCGCGCCAACGCCGCGTCGGTCTGCTCGGTCGCGCCGGGCTCGACGAGGGCGAGGGGATGCTGTTCCCGGGTACGTGGTCGATCCACACCTTTGGCATGGCGTTTTCCATCGACGTCGCGTTCCTCGACTCCGAGCTCGGCGTGCGCGCGTTGCGCCCGAACCTGGCACCACGGCGCCTCGCGGGCTCGTTCCTCGCCGCGTACGCGGTCGAGCTGCCCGCCGGCACGCTGGCGCGACTCGCCGTCGCACCCGGTGACCTGCTGCGGATCGAGAAACACGTCGCCCCCGTTTCGAGAGGTCCCGATGAGCAACCCTGACAAGCAGATCGGCCGTTACAAGATCGAGCGCAAGCTCGGCGAGGGCGGCATGGGCGACGTCTATCTCGGCTTCGACCCGACGTCCGAGAAGCTCGTCGCCGTGAAGACGATTCGCCGGGAGCTCGTCGACAACGAGAAGAAGCTCCTGCGGTTCAAGCGCGAAATCGAGCTTCAGCAGAAGGTCAAGCACCCCAACGTCGTGCAGATCCTCGACATGGGCGACCACGAGGGCACCCAGTACATCGTGCTCGAGTACGTCGAGGGCCAAGAGCTCGGCGACGTCTGCCCGCCGGGCGGGATGGACATTTCCAAGGCCGCGCACATCAGCGAGCGCGTGTGCCTGGCGATGCACGATGTCCACGAGCTCGGGATCATCCACCGCGACATGAAGCCGGCGAACGTCCTCCTGGACGGTCTCGGCAACCCGCACATCATCGACTTCGGCGTCGCGAAGTCACTGTCGACCGAGGACGACGTCAAGCTCACCCGCGACGGCGGGTTCGTCGGCACGCTCGAGTACGCCTCGCCCGAGCAGGCCGAGGGGCGTTTGTCCGCCGTCGACCGCCGCAGCGACATCTTCAACCTCGGGGCGATGATCTACAAGCTCGTCACGGGACGCACGCCGTTCTACGACCCCAAGCGCAACGACCCCAACGACATGCGGATGCGCATCGTCCGCGATCACCCGATCGAGCCGCGGCGCATCCGTCCCGAGATCCCGATCGACCTCGAGCGCATCATCCTGAAGTCTCTGGCCAAGGATCGTGAGAAGCGCTACCAGACGGCGAAGGAGCTCGGCGAGGACCTCGCCAAGTTCCGAGCCGGCGAGCGCGTCAAGGTCGCGTACTCCCTCAAGGCCGACAAGCTCTCGCAGTGGTTTTCGACGCACCGCACGAAGGTGTTTGCGGTGACCGCGTTCCTCGTAGCGGTGTGCGGCTTCAGCTACTACTACGTGGGCAAGCTTGCCCAGGAGCGGCAGGAGATGCTCGCGCGGGTCGACGCGCTCATCGACGAGCACGCCACGACCTACAAGCAGGAGCCCGTGCTCGCGACGATCGCCGCGTACCGGGTGCTCCTCAACTTCCCGAAGCATGCCGACGCGGTCAAGGTACTGGTCGAGGTCGTGCCGAAGGCCGAGCACGTCGACAAGGAGCTCAAGGCCGCCCGCGCCGCGTTCGAGCACGGCGACACGCCCCTCGCCAGCGAGCATCTCGCGCACGCGTACGCGCTGTCGCCCGAGATCGTCACGACCGCCGGCTTCCACTACTTCGACGGCCGATGGCTGGATACCGAGCAGGCGCGCAAGATCGGCGTCCTGTCGCCGCAAAACGAGCGCAAGCCAGGCCACTTCTTCTTCGGGCAGTGGCTCGAGGAGGCGCGAGCCATCCAGCTCGGCCACCTGCTCAAGGACGCGAAGCGCGACCTCTACGTGCGCGGCGACGAAGCCCGCGAGCTCGGCTGGTTTCACCAGAACGGCGAGTGGCTCGATCCGGCCACGACCGTGGCCAAGGGCCTTCTGTACTACGACGAGACCGAACGTCGCTACTACGCGCCCGCCGACGCGCGGGCCCGTGGCTTCACCTTCGAGAACGGCCGGTGGCTGACCGCCGCCGAGAGCCAGAAGCTGGGGCGAGGCATGATGCACGAGGGCCGATGGCTCGTCGCCGATGATGCCGCGCGGGCGGGGTACCGCCACCAGGGCGAGCGCTGGTACCACCTGTCCGACATGTGGGTCCGATCCAGCGCGGGCATGAAGGTCGCAGCCCCCGAGCCCGTCACCGCCATCGCCTGGGGGCAGCGCGACAAGTGGTTCGCGCTCGGCACGGCCACCGGCAAGATCCTCCTGTTCGAAAAGCTGAACGCGAAGGAGCCGGCGACGTCGATCACCCACGGGGAGCGGCCGGCCGGCCATCGCATCGTCGAGATGGTGTTCGACTCCAAGGACGAGTTCCTCCTCGCACGCGACGCGGTCGGCATGATGTGCGTCTATGAGGTCGCCGGAGCCAAGCTGGTTCGGCGCCGCGACCAGCAGCTGGGCCCGGAGATCCACGACATGCTCGTCGTGGGGCAGGATCCGCTCGTGTTCGAGCTCGCTTTCCGTGCGTCGAGCCTGCTGAAGGTCGAGCGCTTCCCACAGGACACGAAGTCGAACCGGCAGTTCGACATCGGCGAGGCGTACCGGCAAGCGACCTGGTCCTACGACGGCCGAGACATGCTGATCTTAGCCGGCGGAAAACTCCGCCACTGGGACATGGCGGCGTTCCGGACCGTCAAGTCCGATAATGGCGACGTGAAGATCTGGGGTGAGCGGATCCGAGACCTACCGCTGCCGTTCAAGGGCGAAGGCGAGCTGCGGCTCGCATTCGTGCCCAATGCGGTGGTGGCGGTGGCGCTGCAAAACGAGCTTCGGCTCATCGACGGCCGGGACGGTCGTGTGCTCGCCCAGCGCCAGATGCCCGGCGTGATCACCGACCTCGCCTTCGACCTCGCCGGAGACTCGCTGATCGTGACCCACCGAAGCCCGGACGACGGGGATCCCCAAACGGTCCGGGGCACGAAGCTCCAGGCGGGAGGCGTGCAGTAATGGCCCAAGGCATGATCGAGATGGTGCTCGGCCCCCGGCAGATCGAGCCCCTCAACTTCTCCGAGACCCTGATCATCGGACGCGATCCGGCGGCGTGCCACATTGCCCTCGAGGACCATCGGATCTCGGCCGTTCACTGCCGCATCGAGCTCCAACGCGGCGTGTTCACCCTCGTCGACCTCGGTAGCGCGAACAACACGTTTCTCAACGGGGAGAAAGTGAGTCGCCAAGCGCTCAAGAGCGGCGACCTCATCAAGCTCGGCAACTTCGTGCTGTTGTTCAACCAGATGGAGGGCACGGCACCGAAGCTGCCCGGTCCGGCTCCGGTCGAGGACGCGACCCCGGTCAATCGAACGATTGCCGGCCCGCGTCGGCCGACGGGCGGCACGGGCAAGGTCGCCGAAGCGGAGGCCGCGGCGGCGGCGGCTCCCGTCGCCCCCGGCAAGTCGTTCGGCCGCTTCGAGGTCAAGGGAGAGATCGGCCGCGGTGGCATGGGCGTGATCTACAAGGTCATCGACGCCAAGAGCAAGACCAACCGCGAGTACGCGCTCAAGGCCCTGCCCGGCGGCTCGTTCGCAGGCCGCGAGGTCGTCGAGCGCTTCATGGACGAGGCGCGCGCGCTGTCCCGCATCAAGCAGGACGGGGTCGTCCGAATCTACAAGATCGACGAGGAGGGCGGCACCCCCTACTACGTCATGGACTTCATCGACGGCGTGACTCTCGAGAAGAAGATCGAGACGGGCATGACGTTCACGCCGGATGAAGCGCTGATGGCGGTGCGACAGATCGCCGAGATCATCGGCGGCGTCCACCAGACGGGCCTGATCCACCGCGACCTCACGCCGAACAACGTGATCTACGAGCGCGGCTCCAACAAGACGTGGATCGTCGACTTCGGCCTCGCGAAGGACCTGATGGTTCGCGAGCGCCTGACCCGCACGGGCGAGCTCGTGGGCACACCGCACTACGTCTCGCCGGAGCAGGCGGAAGGCGACCTCAAGGCCGTCGACCGGCGCACCGACATCTACGCGATGGGCGCGATCCTCTACCGGATGCTCACCGGACGCGTGCCGTTCGACGGCGAGAGCGTTCCGCAGATCGTGATGAAGGTCCTGCTCGAGGACGTGAAGCCGCCGCGGCAGATCCACAAGGAAATCCCGCTCAAGGTCGAGGCAATCTGCCTGTGCGCGCTCGCCAAGGACAAAGAGCAGCGCTATGCCTCGGCGGAAGCCCTCATCGCCGACATCGATCGCTACTTCCGCGGCGAGCCGATCGAGGCACGCCAGCTCACGCTCGCAACGCAGGTCAGCAAGGCCGCGTGGAAAGTACGGCTCGCGCTCGCGCTCCTCGCCGTCCTCGTGGCGTTCGTGCTCACGATTACGGGCGGCTACGCCTCGCGAATCCATGCCATTCGCAGCTTCAAGCAGGAGAAGCTCGCGCTGTTCCTCCAGGGGGGCGAGAAGCTCCTTGCCGTGTGCGCCGCACCCGAGTCCACGACGATCCAGGGCGAGCGCGCGGCGTGGAATGAGTGGCAGGCGCGGTTCAACGCCGCGTGCGAAGCGGTCGGCGAGCACGGCGTTTCCGACCGGTGGCAATTCAGCCAGTCGCTCGCGCCTGCAACGGACTCGATCGCGCGCCTCAAGCGCTTGCGGGACGCCACGGCTTTGTTCCTCGCTGCGACCGATCTCGACGCCGGCAACCCGCGCGCGGAGGAGGGACTCCGTCGCGTCGGGGCGTTGATCCAGGCGAGCGGCGAGGCCGAGCTCAAGACCGCCAACGACTTCCTCGCCCGCGAGCGGACGGAGGGCGCCATCTTCCACGCGCAACGAGCCCTCGACCACGCCCCGCAGCTCTCCGAGCCCGTCGTGCGCGCGGCGCGCGAGATGGTCACGAACGCACGTCGCAGCACGCAGATATCCGCTCCCGACGCTCAGGGTGCCCCGCAATCGCTCCCGCTCAGGATCTTCCCGGCCGCGGCCCCCGAGCTCGGCGCGGGCGATGCGCCCGTGTCAACCCCGGTCGCCACCCGCAAGGCTGGCCCGCTGATCTTCTGCGTCGGTCCGCCGGGCGACACGTTCTGGTTCGCGCTCGAGCTCGACAAATCGATCACCGCGCTCGAGGTCCACTATCGCCCGCGACCGGCCTCCCTGCCCACGGCCTACCGGTTGATGGGGCTCGAGAAGCGCGGCGAAGCGCGGTGGGCGGTCGTCCAAGCGGGCTACCTGGTGCCGCACCCGATCTCCCAAGAGACCCTGACGCTCGTCGGCGAGCGCACCGGGAAGGCGTTGGACCTGGGCACCGATCCTCGTTCGCCAGGGCTCGTGGCCCCCGGTGATGCCCTCGGCCTGTGCGAGGCGATGGGCGTCGCACTGCCGACGCGCGCCGACCTCGAGCAGTGGCTCCGCTTCGCTCGTCCGGCAGCACCTCCGGCCCGCGTGCTCGCGCTGGACGGCGGCGCGGTTGCGGCCTTCGACGTCGTCCCCGGTCACTCGGGAGGCGGGCGCCTCGGCGACGCGACCCTCGCCCCGCCCGCCAAGCCCGGCCCGGGCGCAATCCTCCCGGTCGTCGCGGCGGCGCGTGTGGACGCGCAGCTCGTCGTGCAGACCGATCTCGAGGCCCAGCGCGGAGCGTTTCGGCAGGCGCGCGCTGAGATGGTCGAGACCTACGAGAGCGCGATCACGCGCGTCGTGGACGCACTCGCGGCGGGTGATCCCGCCAAGGCTCGGGCTCAGGTCGACGCCCTGCTCGCCGGGTTGGGGGCGTCCGCACCCTTCAAGGTGCTGGAGAAGACGCGCGCGGAAATGCAGGGGCTCGCGCGACTGCTCCTCTCGGGTCTCGCGGGCGAGGACGCACCCCTCCAACGCTGGCTCGGCGCCCTCGCGGCGGGCGATCAGGCCGCGATCCTCGAGCTCTCGAGCGACGTGAGCGCCCACCTCGAGCGACTCCAGCAGTTGTTCGTCAACCACGAGGGACGTTGGTATCCGTCGAAGCAGAAGGCGCAGGAGGCCGGCGCTCTCTACTTCGACGAGTCGTCGGGCCGATGGCTCACGCCCAAGCTCGCGGTCGCTCAGGGGTTCGTGTTCGCCGGGGGCCTGTGGCAGAAGGCAACGGCCGCGGCCGAGCTCGGCCTCGGCACGCTCGTCGAACGCGATGGGCAGCCATTGTGGATCGACCGCGCGTCGGCTCTCGCCGAGGGCTATGCCTACTGGCAGGCGCAGAAGCAGTGGCGCACGCTCGCGGAGCTGTGGTCCACGACGCCCACCGTGACCGCGCTTCCCGGCGAGGCCAAAGCAGCCCGGCTCGCGGCCGACGATTCGGTGGTGCTGCTCGCGGTCGTGAAGGAGGGCACCGGTGAGGCGTACTTCCTCACCCGCCACGCGACACCTGGATCGGAGCCGCTGTGGAAGGTGAAGCTCAAGACCACGGCGCGCTCGACGCCGCGCGACGTGCTCTGCGCCCAGGGCACGATCGCCGTGCGCTACCCGGAGGAGGTGCGGATCTTCGGCACGGAGAAGGGCGACGCCCTGAAGCGTATCGAGAAGCTCGCGACCGGCGAGACCATCGCGCTCGCCCCGACGGGGAAGGAGCTGGCGGTCGGACGAGGCAACGGTACCGTGGACTTCTTCGACCTGGGCTCGGAGCTGATCCGGACTTGGAGCTCGGGGCGCGTCAAGCCGATCAAGACGATCGGGTACGCGCCCGACGGCATCGGCGTCGTCGTGGGCTACAAGTCGGGCGAGGTCGTCCGCATCGTGAACCGCGACCTCGCGGGTACACCCTACGAGCCCAAGCTCGGCGGCGAGATCAATGCTCTCGTGCAGTTGTCGCCCACGCTGGATAAGGAGGTACGAATCGCGGCGTTGGGCGATGCCACCGAGATCTGGTTCCACCGCCGGGGCGAGGAGGTGAAGCCCACCGGGCACAGCGGTCGCCCGATCGCGCTCAGCGCGCTGCGCGGGAACCGCTACATGCTCAGCACGGGACGGGACTCGAAGCTGCTCCTGTGGGCGGTCGACCCGCCCGCGATCGTGGCCAAGGTCGCGTCGCCCGAGGTCAAGATCGCGCAGGACTGGGCCGAGATGTCCAGCACGGGCGACTGGATCCTCTCGATCGGAACGGACTACGTCGTACGCGTGTGGAGCCCGCCGTAGACGCCTATCTCGAGGTGGGCTCGAGCAACGCCTCGCTCGGAAGGCGGTCGCCCTGCATGCGCAGGACGAGCGCCTGGTAGCCCGGGGCGTCGACCGTCAGGCGCGCCGTGAATCGCGGCCACCCGGCGCGAGTCGGCCACACGAACAGCCAATCGCGATCCGAGTCGATCGAGTACCGCCCGGCGTCATCGGTCGCGAGGTCGGTGCGCTTGTGGCGCGCGCCGGGAGCGTCCGTCGTCGGCTCGACGCGGAAGACCTCGTGCACGACCCGCGCGCCGGCAATCGGGGCACCGGTCGCGATGTCGCGCACGAAGCCGTCGTGCGCGTCGCTCACGCTCACCGGCAGAAGGCACCCCGACGACGCGACGACGGGCGCGAGCAGGGCGACGCGAATGACCCAGCGCGGCACGACGTGCATACGCCCTACGATACCACCTGGTGGGCTTCGATCGCTGCGACATCCTCGCTCTCGCCCAGCTCGCGCTAGGCTCTGTCTGACAATTCGGCCGCGAGACCAGAAACGGGTGGCTCAGACAGAGCCTCCCGCGCCCGCGCCCTCGCCCGCGCCCG
>ORMF012103036.1_pt1 | contig 18579 bp, 21 predicted proteins | sample 1779871 | NCBI WGS metagenome assembly ORMF01 (sample SAMEA104232316, study PRJEB22302) | groundwater metagenome | biome: forest; feature: aquifer; material: groundwater | place: USA | collected 2011-08-07 | depth 5.4 m | reverse complement strand
GGTTTTGTAACGCGGGGGGGATAGCGGCCGGCCCCGTCGCCCGCGCGGCAAGCCGGTCCCTGTGCATGGTGCGCGCCAGGCCTTCATAATCCAACAGCTGATGGCGCACCATCGCATAGGCCAAAAGAAATTGCCAGAGCGGCAAAATTAAAAGCTGATATTGCGGGATATCAAAACCATAGGCCGGCAGCAAGCTCAAAGCGCTAAGCCCGTACCCGTAGAGCTGCGTATAAAAGAAAAAACGCGCATCTTCTTTTTTGAGCACCGAAGTTTCTTCACGCCAAAAAGAGTACAGCACCCAAAAAGCATAAATTAAAACAATTAAAAAAATGATCGACAAAGTTTTAAAAGCGGGGCCCGGCACCGGATAGTAGCGAATGCCGGCAATCTCGGTAAAACTGAGGATGAAAAGCCGCGTCGGCGAGGCGAAAATCAAAAACAAGGATACGCCATAAACCAATAACAGGTCCCGCAAATGCCGCCGGATTTGCCCCGTATAAGAAAGCACAAAATGCAGCCAGGTGACGGGCACAAACAGGAAACAGGCATGCGCAAAACGGCCCCAGACTTCGGCCTGGAACAGGTCGATACTGCGGCTGGCCATCAGTGAAAATCCGAGTGCCCATCCAAAAATAAATAAGTTGGAAATAAAATATTGAATGCCGGTCGCATCGCGGCGTCGGAAAAAAATAAAAAGACCCGTAAAGAGCGAGTTATAAGCGACCAGCGACAAAGCCACGGTTAAACCGTTGGTGTAGAGATGGATCATTTAGCCGCCTCTTGCACGAGGACTAAATTTAAATTTCGGAGAAGCAATGTTCCTTGTTTGTATTTTTGCGCCATGGAATGCCGCAGGTAGATGACGACTTCATCGACCCGCACATTCGCACCCATCCGTACCGGAACGTGATAGGATTTCCATTCTTTTGTAATGTCCTGGATCGGAAACGAACGCACGATCTCACCGCGTGATTTAAATTCCATATAAAGAATTTCCGGCGAAGCCTCCGTCTCGGATTTGAGATCAAATTCCAAATACTGTGTTTTTGAGAGATCTAAATCCCGGGTCAGCATATAAAATCCGACGAAGGCCGTTTCAGGGAAAACGTCATAATAGATCCTGAGTAAGGTGTGCTGACTCTCCCGGTCAAAAAAGAATTCACGCCGGATAAAACCGTGGCGGGGAGTATAAAAGTCCCCGTGATCCCGCACATACTGGAAGAGACTGCCGGCGCGCTTGGAAAGCCATTGCTGGAAAAGCTGAAATCCTTTCGCGGAAGGGATCATGCGATAGGCTTCAAAAGCCAGCTGCCATTCTTTAGGTTCCATTTTGACTGGCTGGGTCAGCACTTTTTTACGCACGATTATTTTTTCAAGATCCCGCACGATCCGCATCCCTTCAAAGCGGCCTTCGCGCCTTTCCACTTCGACTCTACCGCGCAGGACATAAATCGTATCCACGCCGGTGCGGACATCGGCTTGCACGCGGAAGATCGCATCCCGCACACGGATTTCGGCATTGGGTGTCGAAATCGTAAGCAATCCCCGGCTGCCAAATTTGTGATCGGTGGCCCCGAGCAGCCCTCCAATGAAAAGATGTCCCTCAAAGGCAGGACGCAAATCAAAGAAGGCAGAACCGGAACCTTTGAATTGGGAACTGCGTTCCAGCTTGAGCGTCAAACGATCCCCTAAAGAAAGCCGTGCGTCGCTGTTAGCGACCGTACGGATTTTGTCTTTGGCATAAACCAGATCCCCTTCCCGCAGGGTCATCCAAGCCGCATCCGCATCGCGATAAATATCGGGTTTGCCGACAACCTCCGCAACGCGGAACGGGACCGGCTGGCGGACGCCTAAAACGAAGACCAAAATGGCGAGGCCAAGACCCGTCAAAAGAAAGAAGGATCTTTTGTTGGCGCCATTCCATATTTTTTTGAAACCGACCAGGGTTTTGATAGACATATTGACGGCTATTCTAGCAAATTTTTACGCCGTATCCCATTGCCGGATTGCAAGGGCCAACAACTCCGCAATTGCCCGATGCCCCGCGGGATTCAAATGATCGTCGAGTTTAAAAAAATGCTCCGGCCGTTTCAGGATTTGGGACAAATCTAAAATTCGAAGGTTCTGGACATATGGCGGATTGCCGCTGACCGTGGCATAGCGCGCCAGAAAAGAAAGGAATTTACCGTCGCCGCCGCTGTGGGGGTTGACTTGCAGCACCAAAATGCGCACCTGACTCAAATCCGTTTTAAGGCTGCCCTTGGTGACAGCATTCAGAAACGCCATCACCTCTTCAAGCAAATCCCGTTTTTTCCGTTCGATATCTTTACTCTTTTCCTCTTTCGCCTTTTCCATGCGCCGGAACAATAAAACCACGCTTTGCAACGTATATTTCCCGGGGAAATACTGTCCTTTCTTTTTTTCAGCTTCGACGATCTGCCGGTAGTCTTCCTCGCTCCTGGGCACAATAACGTTTTGCCCGATTTTGTGCGTATGATAGAGAAACACCCGGTTTTCAATCACGTCGTTGTCGCAATACTGGATAATTAAATATTTGAGGCGGCTTGTATCCACGCGGTCAAGGAGCCGCATCTCGCGCGACGTGCCGTAGGATGCGATCGCTGTGTTTAAAACATGCCGGCCGCTTTGGCGCTCCAAAATCTCGCCGAACGTTTCATTTTGTTCCACACCCCATCCCATCGCATGCGAATCCCCAAGCACGATGATTTCCGGTGTTGCAAGCGAAGCCTCATCATCCCGGAAACCTGCGCTATTGATACGATAACGCGCACGCACCATGCCCGTATCCTGCAGGCAATCTGCATGAGGTTTGAAACTATAGGTCAGCTCCGGATCATAGCCGACACAAGCGGGATTAAATGAAATAATGGATCGGTTCTCAATATACAATTGCTGCGAAGGGGCCAGCAGATTGTCCGGCAAATGCCGCGCCAGACCGGGGAAAGCCAAAGGCAGTGCGAGCGCTCCGTCCAATAAAAGAATGCTGACGAAAAGATTTAAAAGCAGGAATCCTGCAGCTTTTAAGCCGCGCCTAAGCCAAGCTCTCATCGCCACTCCCTCCGGTATCATATCGCTGTCTCATCGGTCACTTGATCGGCCACCTTGCCAAGTTCCAAAAGTTTTTTGCGGGAGGCCGCATGTTCCGGCAGGATTTCCAGAACGGCCGCATACATCGCGCGGGCCTCTTCCGGCCGGCCCATGACTTCCAGTGTCCGGCCCATATTAAAATAGGCCGGCGCAAAATCCGGTTGCACCATGACAATCCCGGCAAAATGATCCATGGCATCTCCGTAACGGCCTTCCTGCGCCAGTGCGTTACCGGTATTGTTCAGCTCTTTGACAAATTCGGGATGGACACGCAGTGCCTGGGCAAACAATTCACGGGAATTCATCCACGTTTTCACTTGCTGCCGGGACACAAGACACAAAAAAACAGTCCCGATAACAAAGCCGCTCACAATCCCGGCTCTCCAAAAACGGCCGGCACGCTCCCAAAAAAAGGCAAGCCCCCAAATCAAAAAGATGAGAAAACCGATGTGCGGCAGATAAGTAAACCGGTCGCCCATCCGCATCCATGTGAAAGAAAAAATGCCAAGTGCCGGCACCAATGTGCCGAGATACCAAAACCATCCGACGGCGAACGGCAGATGCGCGGCCGCACGCCACGCGACACCGGCCGTCACGCCTCCCAGCAGGATCAACGCTAAAAGGAAGCGTCCGGCGGAAACCGGCTCAAACGGATGGAAGACCGTGAGAGCCACCGGCCAGAAAAAGGCGCAGAGATATTCCAGGCAAACCACCACCGCATTTTGAAGACGCATGGCCAAATCCGTCTCCGGCATGGCGAGCACCCCGCCGCCCGAGCGGTAAGCCCACACATTGACCAAACAAAAAAGAAAGCTCAGCACAAAAAAAGGTCCTTTTTCTTGAAGCGCGGCCTTCAAAATAGGACGTAAGTCCCGGGGTGAAAAACGGCCTAATGGCCAAATATCCAACAGAACTAACAAAAACGGAAAGGTTACCAACATGCTCTTGGCCATCACGGCTAAAATGAAAAAGAACAAGGTCACCCACCAAACCCAGGCCTGCTTACGGCGGACCCAGACCGTATAAGTGATCAAACCCCAAAGGCCAAAAAAAAGGCTTAAAACATCTTTGCGTTCCGTGATCCAGGCTACGGATTCCACACGCATCGGGTGCACCGCAAACAGCAGGGCCACGGCAAAACTGCGCCAAACCGTCTTGGTGGAGACGCTTAGAAAAAACCATAAAAGGAAAACGTTCAAGAGATGCAAAACAAGATTGGTCGTATGATGGACAACCGGACGCCCGCCGCCGAACTCGACTTCCAGCATAAAGGAAAGCCATGTCACCGGGTGCCAAACCTTGTGCTGCGGCGAATAAAAAGCCCACGCCGCCGAGGCCTGCGTCAATCCCGCTTGCACCGCCGGATTTTCTTTGACGTAATTGATGTCATCGTAAAAAACATAATCCGCCCGCCAGACATTCCAGAAAGCGCCGAGCACGCCTCCGGCCAGCAGCAAAGCGAGTGCGCAAGCTCTGAGAGGATCCCAAGGTGATTTTATGCTGGCATTCATGACGCTATACCAATCCGGCCTTCTTTGCTAAAATGCATTCTCATTTCCGAACGAAAGGTGTCCAGGATGGTCAGTGCCAACGAACTCAAACGTAAATTAAACATTCTATTGGACGGACAACCTTACGCCGTCCTGGAAATCGCCTTCTCGAGCCCCTCAGCCCGGGGCGCTTCGACCATGGTCAAAGCCAAAGTCCGGCATCTGCTCACCGGCGCAGTCCAAGACAAAACTTTCCGGACCAACGAAAAATTTGACGAGGCCGATGTCGAAAAAGTGCCGGCATCGTTTCTTTATATCGAAGGCGAAAATTATAACTTTATGGATGACGCTTCCTATGAACAATTTTTCCTGACCGCGGCTCAACTCGAGGACTCCAAAGGTTATCTTAAAGAAGGCATTGAAGGGCTGCAGGCCCTGAAATATAACGGCCGCATTGTTTCCTTGGAATTGCCGGCCGCTGTGGAACTCCGTATCACCGATACCCAGCCTCCGATCAAAGGCGCCTCCGCTTCGGGGCGCTCCACCAAAAAGGCGATTCTGGAAACCGGTCTGGAAGTCCAAGTGCCACTTTACATCGAATCCGGCACGGTGGTCCGCGTCAATACCCAAACCGGCGACGTCACCGGCCGCGCCTAGTGCGCATTTCTTTTAAGCATCGCGATGGACGGTATCCGGTGAAAAAGCCGGCACGCAGACCGCGACATACTTGGCTCCCGCGGCCTCCGGTGAACTGTAACGTACCCATTCCCCTTTCGCTGTCATCACGGCCTGTCCCTTACTGACTTTCAATATCCCTTCTTTGGATTCCACCTGTAAGAGACCTTCCAAAACAATCGTATATTCATCAAACTCCGGTTTCTGCCCCGGCTCCACCCATCCGGCCGGACTTTCCATATAAGCAATGCTCACAGCACCGGTTCCGGTATTGACGCGGCCGATAAATTCACGAATGATTTTTGGTTTATTGCCGCTGGCCTGAATCTGGGTCGGAAATTCAATCATACGTGGCATTGTCGATCCTCCCGTTAAGATTGCTGCCAACCGGTGCGCTGCAGAACCGCACGAAATTGCGGGTCCTTGAGTGAAAGCGGCGGCAGATAGATACCGATCAAGCGGCGTTTCCACCAAGCGCCGGTTTTACGCCTCTCTTCCGGTGTCGTGAAATGATATTCATAATGCAACGCCCGCAAATAGACGGGCGGTTTGTCCGGAAACGGATTTTCTTTCAAAAGGCTTAACACCTTCGAATCGTTCTCGAGTAACTTTGCAACCAAATTCAAAATCCAAGGATGATAGCGGAAATCATTCATGGCCGCAAACCACATTTGCCAATCCAGGCGCAGGTGATAAGGCGACACGACACAGGGCCGCCGCAGGACGTTGCCCGGTTTGCATTTGAATTCGTACTCCTTCCACTTCGCGGCACCGATGTCAGTCTCCGCGGCGCCTTCCAGGATCACTTCTTTGCGCACTTTGGTAATGCTCCCAAAAGCCCCGTAAGTATTCACCAAATGGAACGGATCAAAACTTGCGTTCATCAATTGCCGTGTCGAAAATAAATTCAGCGCCGGCGGAATACTCAAGAGCCCGATTAAAACCGTCAGCGCAATCAAAACTCCTTTGCGGAGTTTGGAAAACGGTTCGACGGCCGGCACCGCAATCCGGATAAAACGGAACAAAAACCGGTCGTCAAAACAGGCCAGCGCAATCACGATCGTCACATAATTGAGCCATGACAGATTGCCGCTCAGGATCAAAAAACCCTGAAACACAATGGCAAGACCGCCAGCCACATAGGCTACCGGCGAAAACGCGCCGAAAGCAAAATAACCCCACGGCACCGGCAATTCGATCAAATGCGTCACCAGCACTTCCGCTTTGTGATACCAGGCGGGCATCCAATGCCAGTACCAGCTTAATGGATGCGGAATCGGCTGGGTTTCATAATGATAATCCATGCAAGTGAGGTTGAGCCAACACGGATCGCCGCGCAGTTTGATAAGACCGGCGCCGAACATGATACGGAATAAAACCCACCGCAAAAACAGGATAATAATTTTTGGAACTTCCGATTTGGCGGGACCCAAAAAAATGGCAAGGAAGCCGGCTTCCAGTAGAACCGATTCCCATCCGAAGCCGTAGAAGGTCTGCCCCGCGTTGACAAACGATAAATAAAGCGCCCAAAGCGAAAACCAAACCGCAGCGGAAACCGTCATCCCAAAACGGTCGGAAAACCCGCTCATGGCCGCGGCGGCCAGAACAATGCCCGTCCATCCCATGGCCTGCAAAAAACCGTCGGAAGCGTTCAACCAAAAAAGGCTGGGGGCGTCCCAAAATGAGATGCGTTCGAGCAAAAGCCGGACGGGCATAAGTCCGTGGGCACCCAGGAGCGGCACGTATTGATTGAGGATGATGCAGAAACCGATGAGATAAATGAAGGCAAGCGAACGCTGAAAACAATACCGGGTAAGCCAATAAGAGCTGGGGCGGATCTTCACTTCCATAGAATACCGTTACGTATTCTCTTTATTCCTTTTCCTCACTCGATTTTCCTTCTTCATCATAGCCGAGCCAATTTAATTCCTTTTGCAAGGATGCGTAAGAATCTTTCCCATGACTCTCCGGCCATTCTTCTTTACAAAAAGCTTTGGGCGGCTCCTCCGTCAACGGCTCCGGCACGGCCTGCGCGGCCATTGCAATGATTTTTGTAATCCGGGCGGATTCCTGCGCCGAAAGCAAATCCTGTTTTGACTTTGGGGTCTCAGATGAATCGTTTTTACGTTTCATTTATTCATCACCCCCCTTCGGCATTCTTGATGATAACCCGCCGGCTTCTATTCGGCGCGGCGGAACAAACGGGAAGCCACTTCCCGCATATACGCTTCACTCTCCTGCACGATACGCGCCATCAATTTGACCGATTCAACCGGATATTTGCCTGCCGCCGTTTCTCCCGAAAGCATCACGGCATCCGAACCTTCCAACACAGCGTTGGCAATATCCGAAACTTCGGCGCGTGTCGGATAAGGCTGCTCGATCATAGACTCCAGCATTTGCGTCGCCGTCACCACCGGCAGGCCCATTTGATTAGATTGATTGATTAAAACTTTTTGAATGAACGGCACCTTTTCAACACCCAGTTCAATACCCAGATCCCCGCGTGCCACCATGACGGCATCCGCGACATGGAGGATGTCATAAAGATTCGCGACCGCTTCCGGCCTCTCGATTTTTGCCATCAGCGGAATCCCACGCTTGGTGCGGTTCAAAATACGCCGCACCGTCTTAATGTCATCCGCATTCCGAACAAACGAAACCGCAATCCAATCGATGCCTGCCAGCGCGCCGGCTTTCAAATCTCTTTGGTCTTTGGGCGATAAAATCGGGAGCCGCACTGTTGTATCCGGAAGGTTCATCCCCTTTCTTTCTCCCAGCGACCCGCCGCGGTTCACCGCGCAATAGACGTGCTGTTTCTGCACACGCAAAACGCGTAATTTAATCATCCCGTGATCCAGAAAAATACGCTCGCCTTTTTGGACCATCTTTTCAAAACCGGGGCAATCGGTGGTAACAAAATAACCGTCACCGGGCTTATCGGAAGTCATCATGATAACGTCCTGCCCTTCCTGCAGCAGCACCGGTTTACCGTTTTGAAGCCGGCCGGTGCGGAGGCGCGGGCCTTGAAGATCTAAGAGAATCGAAACGGGCTTGCCGGCCTTGCGGGCGGCCTTGCGAATGAGGCGGATGTGTTTTGGAATATCGGAGGTACGGCTATGCGAAGCGTTAATCCGTAAAATACCGGCGCCGGCGCTGATCACAGCCGCAAGCGTACGCACATTGCCGCAGGCCGGCCCTACGGTTGCGATAATATTGGTTTTTCCGTCTTTAATCATCGGAAAACAGCCTGTTTGTTCATGAATACGTTGCTCAGATGTATTCTCTCCTAATTTCGAAGGCCGTCAATCCATTATTCTGCCGATTTGAGCCTTTCTTCTACAATGCGCTGTTGATTAAACTAAAAAGGGGATCCCGCCTTTGGCGGGATCCCCTTTTGTTTTTACAGGTCTTGAGCCGATACCGAGGAAGACTTACTCGTCGGTCAATTTGAAGTGGATCGGGATACGTACCCAGCTGGCAAATGACATATTCCCGATGCCCGCAGGCTTGAATTTCCATTTTTGAACCGTATCCACGGCCGATGTATCCAAAATCTTATAACCGGAACTCTTCTGCACCTCAACGCGCCCCGCAGTACCGTCTTGGCGCACCAAGACTTTTAAAATCACGATGCCTTCCCAGCCTCTTTCCCGGGCAAAATTTGGATAAACAGGCGCCGGATTTTTAAGATAGGGGCTGACATTGCGCGTCAGCGCCCCTCTTTGGGGCGGAATGTAAACAGGTTTTGCGATTTTCTTTTTTTCTTCTTCAGGCTTGATCTCTTTTTTAATTGCAATCTTCGCTGCCGAATCCAAAGTCGTTAAAGCCCTGGCTTCGGGCTGGCGCTCTGGTTTGCTTTGGGATTCCTCTTTTAAAATCACAACTTCCATGCTGCTCGGCGCCTCTTCGACGCCAAACTGAGGCTTCGGGGAAAAGGTGCCAAAGCCACCTGCACCAAAAAAGATCCCATGTCCCAAAAGCGACAAGGTCAGGACAGGCATGAAGAATTGCTGGCGATAAGAAAACGGGATTTTCACGGCATTGTTCCCGGCGCACTCTGCTGTTGTTCCGCCTGTTCATGCACGATATTAATTTGTTTGGCGCCTGCCTGGCGGGCAATGTCCATGACTTGCACAAACATTTTATAGGGCATGTCGGCATCGCCCCGCAAATGGACGGATTTTTTCGGGTTCTTCGCAAGATCGATTTGCAGCCTTCCCCGCAGGGCTTCAACCGAGGTTTTTTCCGTGTTCACAAAAATATTCCCGCTTTTATCCATGCTCACGATCAGGTGCTGGGACTCGGCCTTATCCTGTTCGACGGCTTTGGGCAACGTGAGTTTGAGCGCCGGATTCAGGAAAGAAGAAGAAAGCATAAAAAAAATAAGCAGTTGAAACACGATGTCAATCATCGGCGTCATGTCCAAACTGAGCTCTGCTTTTTTGGTCCGGAGAAATTCCATTAGCGCATCGCCCTCAAGGCTTGTTCCGTGGCTTCGGTGTTTTCCGCCTTAAAATCCCCGCTCGAACGCTTGCCTAAAAACTCATCCAGTTCCGAGATGATAAACTGCATACGCCGGGAAATCTTGTCCGCAGCGCTTTCAAAGCTGTGGTAAGCGGCCATACAAGGGATCGCGATCATGAGTCCAAAAACGGTCGTAATCAGCGCCTCCCAAATACCGGTCGCGAGATCGCCCGGCTGCACCTGGCCGCCCAAAATTTCAATCTGATGAAAGGCTGTGACAAGCCCTGTAACCGTGCCTAACAGCCCCAACAGAGGCGCGATATGTGTGATAGCGGCCAGGGCCCTCAAGCGGGCCTCGATCTTCTCCAGGGCTAAAGAGCCTTCTCTTTTTAGAATCTCACTGCGTAAAGCATCTTGATCCAAATTCTTGAGATAATGTTCTGCAATGCGCGGCACGGGATTCGCATGCTTGCGGCACAATGCCATAGCTTCTTTCGTATTTTTCTTGCGCAACAATTCTTGAAGCTTTGTGCGGAAATCCTCATAGTCAAGACGCAGTCTTAAAAAATAAACCGCGCGTTCAATAATAATCGCCGCACCCACAACCGAACAGGCCAAGAGGGGCCACATCGCAAAACCGCCCTTTTGAAAAAGACCGATTAATGTTTGATCCCAAAGCATACGTTCACCCCAAGTTGATTTTGACGCCGCCATAAACATTCCGCTCGGCCGCCGGATCAATGCCATCCGAACGGATGCGGGAATAATAGTGCTCGTCAAAAAGATTGTTGATGCCGCCGAAAAGACTTAAGTCAAATTTGTCATAAACGTTCTTGAGAAGATTCACTTCGGCCGTCAGATCCCAAACTTTGTAGGACGGAATAAAACGACTGCTGGCTCCCACCGTATTGGCATCGTCGGCAAAATGCTCATCCACGAATGTGCTGAGCAAACTGATTTTGACACGGTCATGCCACGCGTAGACCACGCCGAAGCGGAAATTGTATTGCGGCGCATACTGCGGTTGCCGGCCGATAAAGGGGCCGGAGCTGAACTCGGCATCCAGCAGCGTCAAGGTGACAAAGGGCGACAAACTGCCGATCGTTTTCCCATGCTGGGTTTGATTAGAATAATCAAAAGCCCCGATAAGATCAATCTCTGAAAAAAACTCGACTCCGTGATGGCGTGAACGTCCGGCATTTTCAACCGTATTACCGGCCGTCCCGATTTGATTGGTAAAACTCATCAGGAAGTAGTCAATATCCCAGCTCAAGAAGGGCAACGGCTGTCCGCGCACGCCAAAATCATATTGGACGCCATGCCCCTCTTCCAGATCTTCGTTGACGATCTGATTGGTGCCGTTGGGCACCGCCTGGGTGAAAATTTTAGGCCGGTAGGATTGCGAAACATTCGTATAAACCTCAATGTTTTTAAAAACTTCGTAAACAATTCCGAGCCCAAAAAGCGGCGCAAAATCGAATTCGTTGGCATCGGACAGCGGAACGGAGGTTTTATCCAGATTCAGCTTTTCATGGATATTCTGCCAAATGTGTTCAAGCCGGACGCCGGGAGTTATGGAGAGTTTTCCCAAGCGGAAAAGATTTTCCACAAACACGGAAAAATACCATGTGTCACGATCCGCTCTTTTGCGCAGCACGCCGCTCTCAGCGCCTGCATCGCTGCCGCGCTGATCGGTGCGCGGCGAATGCGACATAAAAGTATGCGTCCCGAAAGTCAGGGTGTGTTCCTGCCCCAAAAGTTCATAATCGCGGCGAAAACGCGGTTCAAAACCCAGGTTGTAAAAATCCTGCTCCTCAATATCATTGGAGTTGGCCGTCGTCCCCGTCGGCCGTGTCCCGAACCCGCCGCCCCGCTCGCGGTGGCTGTAACGGCGGTAATGCCCGCCATAGACCAGGAAATCAAACTGGGTTTTTTCAGAGAATTCCTTTTCATATTTGATGTTGCCATAATAACGTTCCAGCCGAAAACGGTCATGCTCGCGCGAAACAAAACCCGGATCCGCATCAAACTGAGCGCGCGTCAGTCCGCCCGGCTCGCCATGCTCTTCATGGTATTCGTCATAACTCATCGTCAAACGGGAATCCCCTGTTTGATTGATGATAAACTTCAGCCCGCTGCTGAACACTTGATAATCGCTGTTGGCCGCGCGGAACCCATCGGCCTGCCGTTCATGAAAATAGCCCAAATAACCGACCGGCCCGACAGTTCCGCTTAAAGCCTCATAAGTGGAGAAATAGCCGTAGCTCCCAAAAACATTTTCGGAATGAAGCCGGAATTTTTTATCGATAACCGGTTGTTTAGTCACAAAATTGAGGGCGCCGCCGGGCTGAGGTCCATACATAAGTCCCGCACCGCCGCGGATTAATTCCATGCCTTCAACACTCTGAAGCGGCGGGACATAATAAGCTTCGGGATAGCCGAACATATCTGCATGAATCGGGACGCCGTCTTTCATCACTTGGATGAACTGCGCCCGGTGCGGGTCAAGCCCCCGGTAGCCAAGACTGAAAAGCGGCGTTGTTTCTTCGCTTAAAAGTACGCCGGGGACTTTGGACAAGGCCTGTCTGAAATTATTGTTCGTCACTGCCGGTAACTCCTGCTGCAAATTCACTTGAGATGTTTTCTTGCCGGCATAAATTTTGGTACCGCGCACATCCGGCAAAAAGGGGCCGCTTTGGTCTTTCGGTGCCGTCACGACGATTTCTCCCAAATTCGTGGTTGGTGAAGTCTGCGCGGGATTTTGCTTATTTTTCTGTGCCAGAACCGGCAGAGGAAACATCTCCTGCATAGCCAAAATCGAAAGAACCAGCCAAATGACCTTTTTCATACACGCCTATCCTTTCATCACTTGCTTTGCTTTGTTGAGTTTTTGGCTGGGTACTCACAAAGAAGTTCTTCGATTTTCCCTGGCTAATTCAATGCGTTACTTATTTAAAATCAATTTCCCGGCTTTCGTGATTTGCAGGCGGTAACGCCGTTCACCATGCCGGATTACCAGTTCACGCTTCCCTGCAAACAATTCATGCGACGTTACAATGCGTAGATCCCCGGATCCTGTTTGTTTTAAATCGCCTGGCGGCACAGACGGATTCCCTGTCATTTCAAACCAGCTCCGTTGCCGGTTTGGCTGCCGTTTTGAGCATGGGTTCCGGCTTTTTTGTCATACGCTCCATCACCCAAAGCCCCGCCAGCCAGAATCCGCATCCCACCACCGTAATCGTGGCATACCAACGGCCATAAATGCCGTTGGTCGCAAAAGGCTCGCTCGCTTCATGCCAAGCCTCAGGTAAAAAACCTGTTTCCGTCAATTCGTGAAAGGCTTGGACAAAAACCTGGATCGTAAAAAGCAAGAGATAAACCGCTGTGACCTGAAAAAAATGTTTCATATTAAGGCGGTATCCGAATTGCTGCCATAGGAACGCGACACCGGCCGCAGCCACAATTCCCAGCAGAATGCCGGCTACGATCTGGGCTTCTTGAATTTGGAAAAGCAAAAGGGCGGTTTCCATACCTTCGCGGCTGATCATCAGAAGCGTGAAAAGAAAAACGCCGATCGCAGAAGTTCCCGTGGATTTTTGTGTCACTTTGCGTAAGTGTTCCTCCATCTCCCGCTTCAAACGCGGCGCCACACGCCACATATGAATCACCAGCGTAATAATCAAAATGCCGGAGACCAGTCCCAAAATCCCTTCCCAAAGCGGCTGATTGACGCCCTGCGTCACCCAAAGCCCGTAACCCAGCAGCCCGCTCACCGCGACGGAAGCCAGAATGCCCCATGTCACGGCTTGGACCAAATGGCTTTGCGCTGTTTTCCTTAAATAGGCCATCGTGATGGCAACAATCAAAAAAGCTTCCAACCCTTCCCGCAAAACAATGATAAATGCCTGTCCCATATTTTAACCCGCCTTTACGTCTAGGATATTATCTGATTCCGATATTTTCCTATTAAGACTTAATCTTAATTAGATAGAATCTAATCTATCCCACAAAGGTTGTCAATCGTCTTTTTGAAGGGGCTGGTTTGAAGAAAATAGGACAATCCAAGGAAGGCCCTTCGTCAAGCCGGCGAGATCAGTTTTGACGTATCGGGTGGCGCGGAACCGCTAGCAGCGGTTAAGGGCGGCAGGTTTCCATCATTTTGACGGCTTCCCAATAATCTTCAAGGCAGTTGAGCTTGCGGAAGGCCGAAGAAGTTTGATCCTCAAAAGCTATCGGGTGTCCATCCGCGACTTTAAAAAAGCGCGGCATGTCGCGTTCCTGCTGATCCAGAAGGATCCGTATCAGCAGCCGCACCTCACGGGTATAAATCCCGGGGAACGGCTGCTCCTGTTCATCCGGTGTGACAAAATAATGAGCATCGTAGTGTTGGTCCTGTGCATCTTCGATCAATTGCAAAATCAGAGTTTCACTCACAAACGGCATGTCGCAGGAAAAGGCCATGCTGCGAGTATAAACCGAATGACACAACCCGGTGTACAGTCCGGCCAAGGCGCCGGCACGCTGAATCGCGTCTTCGTAAACCGCCGCGCCTTGCAAATCGAGACCACGCACTTTTTCAGCATTGTCGACAATGACGAGCACTTGCGCAAATAAGGGAGAAATTTTTTCGAGAATCCGTTCCAGCATAGTCCGGCCCGCCAAAGGTAAAAGCGCCTTATCGGAACCCATCCTGGAGCTTTGCCCGCCGGCCAGAAGGATCGCCGACATCTTGAGATGTTCCATCATTGCCCCCTTCGTGCTTCATTCTGTTAACGGTGTATGGATTCTTTTTCTGAAGGCTTGTCTTCGGTTTTTTCAGTTTCGCCCCAAACTTCCGATCGTAAGTTTTTCCAGGATGCCCTGCGCTTGCAGTCCTCCTGGTAAACCCAAAGCCGGAGTAAAGTTTCAACGGCTAAATCTTTGCTACTCATAACCTGCCTCCTTTTGGCATCGCCGTGCCTTGGTAATCCAACGATGAGATTTCTGTTTTTCCGAGATATCTTCCTTCTTCAAATGCCACATAAACCATGGCCTGCCACACACGGGCCGGATAAACTTTGACTTGTCCATCGCCATGCTCGACACAGCCCGTCTCTAAACTGATTTTCAGAGAATGCCGCGGACAAAAGACATAGCCAGCCGCCACCATTCCCTTTTCCAGCCGCTCTTTCCCGCGCGGGCATTTGTTGTCCAAAGCCCTGACCATGCCCGGACCGAGATTGAAAATCATAACGTCATACTCCTCAAACCGGACACGCTTGCCCTCCTGCAACGGGAATAAATCTTCGTCCGCCAAGCCATACCATTTGACCGTACGCGCCGGGTTTATCCTGTGTTTGTTCTCTTGCATCGCGACTCCTGAAAAAGAAAAAAGCGTTCAACTTTTTGTTGAACGCCTTTGTCCGACTTCCGATCGGGACATCTTTGTCCCGCAATCCTATCCTGCTAATGCTTAAAGACTAATTTCCTCCGATAAAATAACCGCATCTGCAATTTCTTTTAAACTTTTTCTCTTATCCATACTTTGGGTTTGTAGCACGCGATAAGCCTGGTCTTCTGTAAATTGATGCCGCTTCATCAAAATACGCTTGGCGCGGTCTACGGTTTTACGCGACTCCAATTTTTCAAAGGCTGCGATTTTTTCCGCCAAAAACTGCGTGTTTTCGACGGCCATGGCCGCCTGATTGGCAACACTCGTCAAAATTTGCAATTCTTCTTCACTGAAAATATGTTCTTCTTCGGTATAGCAATTTAAAACCCCCACAACATGATCGCGCGCGATCATCGGCACGGCCGCCAGCGACCGGATCCCCTCCGCTTTGGCAATCTGCGGGTATTTATACTGCTTATCCTGCGTGACATCTGAAATCGTAACCGGTTGTTTGCTCAAAACCGCCCGCCCGCTGGCGCTTTCGCCCACCTTGATCGGAGGTTTTTTCCGATATTCCTCGCTTAAACACTGCGTCGCCCGGATCTCCAGCGTGTCTTTTTGATCATTCAACAGCATCATAGAACAGATTTTGGAACCGGTCAGTTGCGCGGTCAGCTGCACCACCATGAGCAAAATATCATCCAAATAACGGTTTGAAGAAATGACCCGGCTGACTTGATACAGCAAGGATAACTGGGGCGTATGGCCCTCTTTTTTCAACCCTGTATTTTTCATGGTCTCTTACCAAAGAATTCGTTTTTATGCATGGAATACAGGACAAAAATGTGCCTTTCTACGAAAATGTACCCGGGACGACTTCTCACCCCTGAGGTCTATCAATGGAATATACAATTCGCGTGCCAATTAATGGCTACAGGCAGGACTAGGATTCAACCTCGGCTGTAAAACCGATGATCTCTTCCCCTTCAAAGCGGACTTCAATTTGAATCGGCCGGCAGCAAATTTCGCAATCCGTGACAAATTTTTGCACGCGGCCAGCGGAGGGTTCCAGCAGCACCTGTTGTTCCGTGCCGCAATAAGGACAACTGTAGGAATGGAACGGGTCTAGCATCGGGACAAATCACGCGCCGCTATTTCCGGATCCATTCTCCCGTCGAGGCTTGGATGGAATCTCCGGGGCGCGCCTTTTCATGCTGCACTTCGGCAAAAATAGTTTCAACCACGCCGGCGCCGGAAGCGCCCAGATTATTTTGTTCGGCAATGGTTTGATAGATGGTTTGCCGATCGCGATTTTCAGCATCCGCAATGCTTTGTGCATCCGGAGTTGCTTGCAGCACGGCCACATAGCCGCGATTGCTTTCGCCGAGAGCGCCTTGTGCTTTCAAAGCTTGAAGCTGCTCATAACGGCCTTGCCGGTTGGCAATCGACTGATTCACTTCCGGCGTCATAGCTTTCAACTCGTACTGCGCCGCTAAGCTTGTGCCCGCCTCCCCTGCTAAGGTAAGAAATAAAAATGCAGAGAAACACCACACTCGTGTTGCGTTCATTTTGCGCCTCCTTGGGCAACCATGTCTTCAATGTTGGTCGCGGCTTGTTTAAGCCCGCGGATATCGACCACCACATTCGCATTGATGGTGATGGGGCGGTTGGGATCGCCGACGGCTTTGACCGTGCATCCCGCAATCGTGATAACTAAGAAACAAAAAGCCGTGAGCTGCCAGAAAGTCTTCATGATGTTTGCACCTTAATGAGGCCCATCACTTCGGCCAGTTGAGAAAACGCGTCTGCCTCTTCCACGCGGACTTTGACATTCAAATTCAGGTTGAGATTATAGTCCGGAACTTGGATCTGCAAAAGAACATTCACAGTCTCGGGTCCGGTCAGCTCCACGGTCAAATTCGCCTGGCGATAATTCACGGTTTTCGTGGCCCGGATAGCCTCCAGCACGGCTTTTTCCGTGGCCGGCAAATAAGGCAGCAGGATGTCAAAAAAGCGCGCTTGCACCTTGCCGCCGGGCGGCACCACGTTCAATTTTAACCGGAAGACTTCCTGCCCTTTGCGGCTGCCTTTCAAGTAAAGATCTCCCGTCATGACCCCGCTGGCGCCTTTTAAATGCTCGGGATCCAAAACAGCCATATCATCCAAACCTACCCCCAGGAAATCGGCTTCCAGGGTAAACGTCGCATCCTCATCGTTCGAGAAAATAGCCTGGCCTTGTAAACCGGGATGCTGGGAGCCTTGCCGCCGCAGTTGAAAAGTGGCGTGCGCAGGTATGCCGCGCAAGAAATGCGTGAGCGGATTCTGGAGCCGGACCGATTCCAAGATAAAAGGAAATTTCGCATCGGGCGTGTGCCAATCGCCTTGGATCGTGGCGATATTAAGTTTCAAATCGCGGGTTAGCTCCACGCCTTTAAAATCGAGCGTGCCATGAAAGAGACTGGATTGGGAGCGGTTGAGCGACTCTTCGAGTCCCCATTCCAGCAAGGGATTGCGGACTTGCCATAAAGCGACGCCAAGCAGAAGCAAAAGCAGAATCGTGAAAAGAAGACGTTTCATCGGCACTCTTCCGGACGCTATGGGCCGGACAACGCTTGAAACCGGTTAGTCGTGACGCCGGGCTGCGGATTTGCGTTCGTTTTCCGTCAACCAGCGCTTGCGCAAACGAATGTTTTTGGGCGTCACTTCGACCAACTCATCGTCTTCAATAAACTCCAGCGCAAATTCCAGCGTGATCGGACGCGGCGGTGTCAGCTGAATGGCTTCATCCGAACCGGAGGCGCGCATATTGGTGAGCTTTTTCTCGCGGATGGCATTGACGGTCAGGTCATGCCCTTTATTATTCACGCCCACGATCATGCCTTCATAGAGCTCATCCTGAGGGTGCGCGAAAATTTCACCACGCTCCTGCAGCCCCCACAAGGCATAAGCCACGGCTTTACCGCTGGCATGCGCAATCAGCACGCCGCTCTGCCGGTAAGGCATTTCACCCTTAAATTTTTGATATTCATGAAAGTTCTGATACATCATGCCGGTACCGCGAGTCATCACCATCAATTCGCTGCGAAAACCGATCAAAGCCCGCGAGGCGATTAAGAACTCAAGCCGGATCGTACCAATCGCACTCGGCATCATATTTTTAAGTTCCGCTTTGCGGCCGCCCAGCGCCTGGATCACGCCGCCTTCATAGCCCGGCTCCACTTCGATCACCACTTCCTCGACCGGCTCATATTTCTCGCCGTCAATTTCCTTGAAAATCACTTCGGGTTTTGAAACCTCGACTTCGTAGCCCTCGCGGCGCATGGTTTCAATAAGAATGGAAAGATGCAATTCGCCGCGGCCCGAAACCTTGAAACGTTCGCCGTTCTCGGCCTCTTCGATTTTAATGCCCACATTCATCATGGCTTCATGCTCGAGCCGTTCGCGAATATGGCGGCTGGTCAGAAATTT
>ORMF012697199.1_pt1 | contig 18589 bp, 15 predicted proteins | sample 1779871 | NCBI WGS metagenome assembly ORMF01 (sample SAMEA104232316, study PRJEB22302) | groundwater metagenome | biome: forest; feature: aquifer; material: groundwater | place: USA | collected 2011-08-07 | depth 5.4 m | reverse complement strand
CTACAGCCGGCGCATCGGCCTCAATGCGAATCGCGTCGTTCCGATCGAGGTCGGAGGACGACTCACCGGCAAAATGGGCGACTTCGGCTTGGGTCTCATGAGCATCCGGACCGGCACCGAATCACTGTCGGCGACACCGCCGACCGACTTCACCGTGCTGCGCATTCGGCGTGACATTCTCCGCCGCAGCAGTATCGGTGCGATGTTCACGAACCGCTCGCAATCGACGGCGGGCGGCTCAAATCAGGCGTATGGCGCCGACGCGGTCTTCGCGTTCTTCTCGAATCTCAGCATGACCGGGTACCTGGCGCGCACCAACACGCCGGGCCAGGGAAGCGACGACATGAGCTCGCAGGCCCGGGTTGATTACACCGGCGATCGGTACGGCGTGAGCACACAGTACCTGGCCGTCGGAAACAACTTCAATCCAGAAGTGGGATTTGTCCGGCGGCGGAACTTCCGCCGTTCGTTCGCGTCGGCACGATTCAGTCCCAGGCCCAAGCACGTCAGATCCGTGCGGAAGTTCACATGGGAGGGTAGCGCGGACTACGTCCTCAACGGGTCGGGCGAACTCGAAACGCGTGAGCACATCGGACGTTTCAATACAGAGTTCGAGAACAGCAGCCAGCTCACGCTTCAGGCGTCGAATCACTACGAGCGGCTGGTGCGACCGTTCCCGATTCCGGTGGCACCGACGCTCATCGTGCCTGTCGGTGAGTATCGGTTCAGCGACGCTCAGGTAGGCTATACGTTGGGTCAGCAACACCGAGCCTCCGGGACGCTGTCTGCGCAACAGGGGCGTTTCTACAACGGAACGATCACGGCGCTGGGCTACACCACGGCGCGGGTGTCCATCATGAAACCGCTTTCGCTCGAGCCCTCCATTTCGCTGAACCGGGTCGATTTGCCGTCCGGACGCGTCACGAGGAGACTGGTCCGGGCGCGTACCGACTACGCGTTCTCTCCCCGAATGTTCGTTAGCACCCTCCTCCAGTACAGCTCCGCCGACAGTAGCTTCAGCAGCAACCTGCGATTCCGTTGGGAGTACCGGCCCGGCAGCGAGCTCTTCGTCGTCTACACCGATGAACACGACACGCTCGAGTCCAGCCTGACCGGCCTCAAGAACCGCGCGTTCGTCCTGAAGATCAATCGTCTCCTTCGATTCTAGTTGTCGACAGTTTCGTCTGATGATGCTGTCGAAATCGACAACGCTGTCGGTTCGGTAGGCTGCAGCCACACTCGCCGCCCCTCGAACAGCACGGCGGCCGAGTCCCATTGCACAAAGAGGCGACAAGACTGTCGGTGTCTGGGATTGCTTCGGGCTCGAACCTCGCTGCGCGCGATCAATCACCTTCATGTTCGTAGGCGAAAAGTGCTGTCGAGACAAGAACGTCTGATCCCGATTCTCTCGGCCCACGATTTCTGAGTTGAATCGCCGGTTGCGTTGGAACGCCGCTTGCTGGAGTGGCAAGCATCTTTGTCGTGTCTTTCCCCCTGCCCCTGCTGAAGCGCGCCACCGAAGATGGCGTCACGTTCGTGCTCTCTCCGGTGGGCTCCACGCCCGCGGTCGAGCCGTTCGTCCGGATGCCGCGGCGCGCGCCTGGGCCCGGCGAGCAGTACCGGTTTCACTTCGACATGGGCAAGTGTGTCGGCTGCAAGTGCTGCGTCGTCGCCTGCAACGAGCAGAACGGCAACCCCGCCGCGATCAACTGGCGGCGCGTCGGTGAAATCGAAGGCGGCTGGTACCCGCAAGCGCATCGCGCGTACCTGTCCATGGGCTGCAACCACTGCGTGGAGCCCACGTGCCTGAGCGGGTGTCCGGTCGATGCCTTCACGAAGGACTCGGCGACGGGCATCGTGCTGCACAGCGCGGACACCTGCATCGGCTGCCAGTACTGCACCTGGAACTGCTCCTACGGCGTGCCGCAGTACAACCCGGAGCGTGGCGTCGTGGGCAAGTGCGACCTCTGCCACAGCCGTCTCTCGCACGGCCAGGCGCCCGCGTGCGTGTCCGCCTGCCCGACGGGCGCCATTCAGGTCGAGATCGTCAACGTCGCCGACTGGAAGGCCGCCGCAACCGTCGCGCTGCCGGCGCCCGGTCTGCCCGTCGCGGATCAGAGCATCTCGACGACGCGGATCACGCTGCCAAGGGATCTCGCCCCCAACGCGAGTCCGGTCGATCTCGTCCGCCTGGCGCTGTCGGAGGCGCACTGGTCGCTCATCCTCATGACGACCCTGACGCAGCTCTCTGTCGGCACGCTCGCGACGGTCTGGCTGCTGCACCTGCTCGGCGCCTCGACGGCGCTCGGCGCGGCGGCGCTCACCTCCGTCCTCGTCGGCGGCCTGGCGCTGGCGGCGTCGACGCTGCACCTCGGGCGCCCGGTCCACGCGTACCGCGCGTTGAAGATGTGGAGACGGTCGTGGCTGAGCCGCGAGGTGCTGTTGTTCACCGCCTTCTCTGCCGTCGCCTGCGTGTACGCCGCGGCGCTGTGGATGCATCTGCCTGGGGGAGCCGGCATCGGCGCGTGGACGGTGGCGCTCGGCCTTGGGGGCGTCACGGCCAGCGCGTACATCTATCGTGTGCCCTCGCGGCCCGCGTGGAACACACCATTCACGATCGTGCAGTTCCTGCTGACGACGGCCACGCTCGGGCCGCTGTTCGCGGCGGCGGTCGGCGCCGGCGATCCGCGCCTGCTTGGTCTCGCCACGGCGACCATGGCCGGGGCGCAGCTGGTCACGCTCGCGTGGCGCTTCCTCAGCCTCAGCGCGTCGGACGTCGTCGAGCTGCGCGCGTCGGGCACTCTGCTCGCCACAACCCTCGCTTCGCGCTTCGTGCTCCGTGGCGTACTGCTGGCGATCGGCGCCATCGCGCTCCCCCTCTTCACGTCCCACCCGGTCGTGCTCTGGGCGGCGTTCGCGGCCGCGCTCGCCGGCGAAACGATGGGCCGGTATCTCTTCTTCGTCAGCGCGGTGCCGAAGCACATGGTGGCGCCGTATCTCGCGAGCGAGGCCGCGTGAGAGCGCCCGCGGCCCGAGCGAGGGCGAGTGGGGATGGAGGCCGCGAGCGGATAAAGCGCTTCCTGGGCCTCGGCACGAGCGCCGAGAAGTACGCCTATGCGCTGGACCCGGTGATGGGGTACACGGCAGCCGCCAAGATTCCCGATCGCTGGGTATCGACGACCTGCGGGTACTGCTCGGTCGGATGCGGAATGTTCATCGGCGTCAAGAACGGCCGCGCCGTCAGCGTTCGGGGCAACCCAGATCATCCCGTCAACAGAGGAGCGCTCTGTCCGAAAGGCCTCTCCGAGCACGAAACCATCCATGCGCCCACCCGGGCACGATTCCCGATGCTTCGTCCGCATGCCGGCGCCGGACGCGCCAAGTCGCTGGGACGGCGCCGCGCCCGACGGTTGCACCGGGTAGGGTGGAACCTCGCGATCGGGACGATGGTCCGCCGATTTCGCGACGTGCAGGCCGCGCACGGCCCGGCGGCGGTCGGCGTCATCAGCACTGGTCAGCTCGTGACCGAGGAGTTCTATACGCTCGGCAAGCTGGTGCAGCTCGGCCTCGGCACGCCCCACTACGACGGGAACACCACGCTGTGCATGTCCACGGCGGTTGCAGGCTACAAGCGCTCGTTCGGCAGCGACGGTCCTCCCGGCGCGTACGACGACATGGAGCGGGCCGACGTCGTCCTGCTGATCGGCGCCAACATCGCCGACAACCATCCGATTCTGTGGCAGCGGCTGGAGGCCAATCCCCGCAAGACGCTCATCGTCGTCGATCCGCGGGTTACCAAGACGGCGATGCTGGCCGATCTGCACCTGCCGTTGAAGCCGCGGTCGGATCTCGCGCTCATCAACGGCCTGATCCACATCCTGATTCAGCACGACCTCGTCGATCGCGAGTACATCGCGGCGCACACGACCGGCTTCGAGGCGCTGTGCGACTCGGTTCGCGAGTACACACCCGAGCGCGTGGCCGAGATCACTGGGCTCTCGACCGACGCGCTTCTCAAGACCGCGCGCCTCTATGGCCACGCCCGCGCGGCCTTCATCGGCTGGACGATGGGCGTCAACCACAGCACCAAGGGCACAGAGACCGTCAACGCGATCAACAACCTGGCGCTCATCACCGGCAACATCGGCCGCTCCGGCGCCTCACCCTTCTCGATCACCGGCCAGTGCAATGCCATGGGTACGCGCGAAGCCGGCTTCACCTCTTCGCTCCCTGGCTACCGCAAGTTCGAGTGCGCGGAGCACCGGGAAGAGCTGGCGGCGATCTGGGGCGTGCCGGCCGATCGGATTCCGGCGGCGCGTGGGCTCGCGTATCCGGACATTATCGAAGCCGCGCTCGAGGGCAAGATCCGCGCACTCTGGATTATCGGCACCAATCCGATCGTGTCGTTTCCGAATCTCGGCGTCCTCCTGCAGTCACTCGAGACACTCGAGTTCCTCGTCGTCCAGGATGGTTTCCACCCGACGCCCACGACGGAGCTTGCCGACCTCGTGCTGCCCGCGGCCATCTGGGGCGAGAAGGAGGGTGTGTATGCGAACTCCGAGCGGCGCGTCAGCAAGGTGAACCGCGCAGTGGATCCGCCCGGCGAGGCACGCCCCGACTTCGACATCTTCCTCGATGTGGCCTCCGCGGTCGGTTGCCGCGACGAGCTCTTCCCGGGGTGGACGAAGCCCGGGGACGCGTTCGACGAGTGGAAGCGCGTGTCCGCGGGCCGCCTGTGCGACTACTCGGGCATGACGTACGAGCAGATCGAAGCGCAGGGCGGCATCCAATGGCCGTACCCGGCGAGGCCGGAGGAAACCTCCGGCATGACGGAAGCCGCCCAGCCGCGGCGGCTCTACGGCGATGGCGTGTTCCAAACTGACGACGGCAAGGCGCGGCTCATCCCGACGTCATGGGCGATGTTCCCCGAGCCACCGACGGCGGATTACCCGCTGGTGCTCAACACAGGCCGAACGGTCGAGCATTGGCACACGCGGACCAAGACCGGCGAAGTGCCGATTCTCGAGCGACTCTCGCCACGTGCCTGGCTGGAAATGAATCCGCGCGACGCTCGGGCTCTACGGCTCAAGACGACGGATCCGGTGGACGTGATCTCGATGCGGGGGCGGGTGCGGCACCTCGAGCTGCGACTGACCGAGACGGTAGCGCCTGGTCAAGTGTTCGTGCCCTTTCACTGGGCGGAGTTCAACGCGAATCAGGTCACACAAAGCGCGTTCGACCCGATTTCGCGGGAACCGAACTACAAGCAGTGCGCCGTCCGCGTGGAACGCGCGGAGCGGGCCAATCTCTCCAATCGCCGGAGCGGCAGTTGGGGCCTGCCTTCCAGGGGCGCAACACGATGACCGATCGTGCGGTTTCTGCAAACGGAAGCGGAGGAACGATTGCGAGCGCCGGCAGACGCAAGCTCGTCGTCGTGGGCAACGGCATGGCCGGAGCCCGGGCGGTCGAAGAGATCCTGAAGCGCACGCCGGACCGCTTCGACATCGTGATGTTCGGCGCCGAGCCCTATGGCAACTACAACCGCATCCTGCTGAGCAACGTGCTCAACGGCAGCCAGACCGCCACGGACATCTTCATGAACCCGCTGGCGTGGTATCGGGACAACGCCGTCCGGCTGCACGCGGGCGTCAAAGCCACACGCATCGACCGCGAGCGCCGTGTGGTGATCGGGACATCGCTCAACAAGGATGCGCTGCCATACAGCGCCGACGCGCCAGCCGAGGCAGGCGCTCTCGCCATCGAGGAGCCGTACGACGACGTGATCATCGCGACCGGCTCGCGGCCGTTCGTCCCTCCGATGGAAGGCTTCGAAGGACCTGGCACCTTCATGTTCCGCACGATCGACGACTGCTCGCGTATCGCGGACTGTGCCAGAGAAAACCGGCGTGCCGCGGTCATCGGCGGCGGCTTGCTGGGACTCGAGGCGGCTCGGGGACTTCTGACGCACGGCGTCGAAGTCACGGTGATCGAAGCCGCGCCGCAACTGATGGTGGCCCAGCTCGATCCCGAGGCGGGCGACATGCTCCGCAAAACGATCGAAGCGATGGGCATGCGGGTGTTGTGTAACACGATCACGACGAGGATCGTGAGGGCGGAGGGCCGCATCACGCGCCTCGAGTTCAAAGACGGCTCCACGCTGGACACCGGGATGGTGGTCGTCAGCGCGGGCATCCGGCCGATTGCCGAGATCGCCGCCGCGTCCGGCCTGGCCGTGAACAGGGCCATCGTCTGCGACGACCAGATGCGCACCAGCGACCCGTCCATCTTCGCGCTCGGCGAATGTGTCGAGCATCGCGGTCAGCTGTACGGGCTGGTCGATCCGATCTGGGATCAGGCGAACGTGCTCGCGGACGTGATCACCGGAACGCGTCCCGGCTCCGCGTATCACGGCTCCAAACTGGGCACCAAGCTGAAGGTCATGGGCGTCGAGCTGGCATCGATGGGCGTCACCAAACCTGCTGACCCGGACGATGAAGTGGTCGTCTACCGGGAACCCGGAAACGGCATCTACAAGAAGCTGATCGTCCGGGGCGGCCAGATTGCCGGCGCGATCCTGCTCGGAGATGTGGAGGCCGCCGGCACGCTGATGCAGATGTTTCTCGCGGGAACCAAGGTGCCCGCTCGCCGGGCGGACCTCCTCTTCGGGTCTCCGACGGGCGTTGGGCTGCTGAAGGCGTCGGACCTTCCCGACAACGCGCAAATCTGCAACTGCAACGGCGTCAGCAAGCGGCAGATCGTCGATGCGATTCAGACCAAGGAGTGCCGGAGCGTCTCGAAGGTGGGCGCCTGCACCAAGGCGGGCATGGGTTGCGGGTCGTGCAAGAGCCTGGTGGCGCAACTTCTGGAGTCGTGTCTTGGAGAGGTCGGCTACGACCCGACGGAGCATTACTACGTCCCGGGCATCGCCCTCGAGAAATCGCAGCTGGTGGCTGAAATCAGGAACCGCGGCATCAAGTCGGTCAGTGATGTATTCGCGCAGCTGGGAAACGGCACGGAAGATCCCGCGAGCAAGGTCGGGCTGGCGTCGCTGCTCAAGACGCTCTGGCCGGGCGAGTACGAGGACGAGCGGGATGCCCGCTTCATCAACGATCGCGTCCACGCGAACATCCAGAAGGACGGAACGTTCTCTGTCGTACCGCGCATCTACGGCGGCGTGACCACCGCCGACGAGCTCATGCGGATTGCCCAGGTGGCGGTCAAGTACCAGGTCCCGATGGTCAAGTTCACCGGCGGGCAGCGCATCGACCTGCTCGGCATCAAGAAGGGAGACCTGCCGGGCGTGTGGAAGGACCTCGGCATGCCGAGCGGCCACGCCTACACCAAGGCGTTTCGCACGTGCAAGAGCTGCGTCGGCACGGATTTCTGCCGCTACGGCGTCGGCGATTCGATAGCGCTGTCGCAGAAAATCGAGCGCCGCTTCCAGGGTGTCGAGTCGCCGCACAAGATGAAACTCGCCACGGCCGGATGTCCCCGCAATTGTTCCGAAGCGTACGTGAAGGACCTGGGCGCGGTGGCCATCGAAGGAGGGCAGTGGGAAATCTACGTCGGCGGCGCGGCCGGCGGCACGATTCGCAAGGGCGACCTGCTCTGCACCGTTGACACGCACGATGACGTACTCCTGTACATGGGGCGGTTCATGCAGTATTACCGCGAGCACGGCAAGTACTTGGAACGCTCCTACGGTTTTCTCGAACGCGTGGGCATCGACACGCTGCGAAAAATTCTTGTCGAGGACAGCCTCGGCATCTGCGCGTACCTGGACGCGGAAATCCAGAAGGCCGTGGATGCCTACCGCGATCCGTGGCAGGAGGCGGAGCTGCCGGTCTATCACGCACAGTTCAGCGGGGCCGAGCTCGCCTACGCGCTGGGGGTCGCCGAGAACAATGGCTGAAACAACCGCGACACCGACCATCAATCTGGGCAGCATCAGCCGAATCCCCGCGGGTCAGGGTCGCTGCTATGTCGTCGGACCTCACGAGATCGCCGTGTTCCGGCAGCGAGACGGCCGCCTCTTCGCCACCGAGAACCGCTGTCCTCATCGACAGGGCCCGCTGGCAGAAGGTGTGCTCGGAGGGGGGCGGATCATCTGCCCCCTGCACGCCCACCAATTCAACCTCAACACCGGCGCCGGCCATGAACCGGCCGAGTGCCTGCAGGTCTTCGCCGTGCGAGAAGTGGGCGGCGACATTCTCCTAAACTTGAAAGGCGATCGCTCGTGACCACCGTACGCGAGCTTCGAAGGGAGCCCGCGCTGAGAGTCTCAGGAATCGCCCGACACGAGCCGTCTGACGCGAGAGGGCGGGTGCTGTGGCTGTCCACGCTCGCCTTCACGCTGCTGTTCAACGTCTGGATGATGCTTGGCGTGCTGGGCATTCCGATCCGCAAGGAGCTGGGACTGAGCGATTCCAGGTTCGAGTGGCTCATCGCGGTGGCGATTCTTTCTGGATCCGTCTTGCGCCTCAACTTCGGTATCTGGACCGATGTCTACGGGGGACGCTGGGTCATGAGCCTCCTGCTGCTGGGAGCGGCGATTCCCACCTACCTGTTCAGCCGGGCGGAGACCTACACGCAACTACTGATTTGCGCGGCGCTGTTCGGCCTCACGGGCAACAGCTTCTCCGTCGGCATCGCCTGGAATTCAGTCTGGTTTCCGCAGCGGCTCACGGGAAGGGCCCTGGGAGTCTTTGGAGCCGGCAACGTCGGCGCCGCGGGAACGAAGCTGCTGGTGGCGTTCGTGCCCGGCATCCTCACCGCCGTGCCGGCGATCGGATACCTCGGGGGCGCGGTGCCAGGTGGCTGGCGCGTCATCCCGGCTCTGTATGCGGTGCTCCTGGTGCTCATGGCCCTGGTGATTCTGTGGCTCTGCCCGACCCCGGACCATCGACCAGGCCGTGGCCGCCCCCTTCGCGACATGCTCTCGCCCCTGCGCCACGTGCGCGTCTGGCGTTTCGGTCTGTATTACGTTGTGGTGTTCGGCGCATATGTCGCCCTGTCGGGCTGGTTGCCGAAGTTCTATATCGATACGTACGGTGTGTCGCTTTCAACGGCCGCGCTGCTGACCGCCTCGTTCATCATTCCAGCCAGCCTCCTGCGTCCTCTCGGCGGCTACCTGTCAGACCGGTGGGGCCCGCGGGGCGTCACCTACGCGGTGTTCATCGTCATGACCGCCGTGTTGATCCTCCTCTCGATGCCCAACGGCAGGTTCGTGGTCGATGCGCAGCATGGAGCCCGCGGAACGCCGGTGACCTTCGTGTACAGGCTGGGATTGTGGCCCTTCGCCTCTCTCATGTTCGTACTGGGCTGTGCGATGGGCATCGGCAAGGCGTCCGTCTACAAGTACATCCCGGACTACTTCCCGCGGCACGTCGGCGCCGTGGGGGGAATCGTGGGCATGCTGGGCGCCCTCGGTGGGTTCTTCCTGCCGCCGGCGTTTGGGATGTTCGGGCGGTGGAGCGGTATTCCGCAGCTGGCGTTCACGGCGCTGCTCGCCCTCACCCTCTGGAGCCTGGCATGGCTGCACCTTGCCGTCACGCGGCTGCGCACCGCGAAGCTCCCTGTCGATCACGAAGGGCGTCTCTCCGCGCAGTACACCACTGCGTCGCCGCTTTGATTCTGTCGATGCCGCTCTCAGCCCTGCGTCTGCGACTCGACGATCAGGCCCTCGCGCGCCATCATCCGCACCTGGCGCTCCAGCGGCAGATGGTCGGCGTATTTCGCGACGGCCACACCGACCGCAAACGCCGGCGTGTACGCCCGCCCGGGATCAGCGCGGGTGGAGCGGGGGCGGTGACCACCGCCCCGTTACACGCACACCGGTTACTTCTGCCGGGCATGGTGCTCGACGTGATACGTCGCCTTCACCGTCGTGATGCGCTCGGAGGTCTCGCACTGCCCGACGATCTCCGTGAGCGTCCCGCCACAGGCCGGACACCCGCGCTGATCGGCGGGCAGCTCATGCCGCACCTCGACGACCGGCAACGCCGGTTGCTCGCGCGGCCCGTGGCCCGGCCGCGGCGGCCGGGGCGTGGCCGCGGGTGATGTCGCCGCGCGTTCAAGAATGGCGGTGCGGGTGTGCTGCAGGGTCTGCTCGACCGCGAAGGTGAGCTGCGCGACCTCCGGCAGCCCCCGGAGGCGCGCGAGCTCCGCGGTCAACTGGAGATTCTTGGTGATGAGGCGCTGATTCTCGCGCTCGAGCAACAGGCTGATCTGCCGCAGCGTGTCGACATCGCGTTCTTCCGTGAGCGGCACCACGATGCCGCGCATTTGATCATCACGGACGATCCGAGGCAAGCGAAAAGTGCGTGAGCGCGGGCGGCGTCAGCGCCATCCGGCCCACGAGGGCGCTGCCATCGAGAAACAGATCGAGTTCGCTGACAGTGAGCGTCATCGGGCCGGCGGCCTCGTCCCGCCACAGCGCCGCGAAGCGCCCGCGCTCCAGGCGCTTCACATACAGACAGAGGCCCGTGCCGTCGAAGTGCAACACCTTCGCGCGGATGCGATCCCGGCTCACGAACAAATAGACATCGCCGCTCAGGGGGTTCCGCGCCAGACGCTCGGTGACCATCCCGCAGAGACTGTCGAAGCCTTTGCGCATGTCGGTCGGGGCGCTGTGCGCGTACACGGCGACCCGGCGCCCGGCCCATCTCATCGCAGCCGCGCGATCAGCTGCGCCGCCGTCTCGATGTCGACGCCCTCGACCCGTACGCTTGTGGCGTCGACGACAACCACGAGCTGTGGGAGCGCGGGCGCGGCGGCCTCGACGAGACGCACCGGACGGAACCGCGCATCCTGGGCCCAGCGGCGTAAGCTCACCGGCGCGATCCCGAGGGCAATGGCCACCGCCCGCACCCCGTCGCCCGCCGCTTCACGCACCCGCCAGTGCGCCACCGCTTGCTGGCGCAGCCCGACGGAGTACCGTCGCTCGGCCCCCTCGCGATCCCCCAGCTCTCGACCCGCCTGTCGTCGGAATCGTTGCACCGCGTCGTCCATCGGTCTCCTCCTCGCGCGGAGACTGTGACCGATTCTCAGGCGGTTGCCCAGACGGGCCAGGCCGAGGCCTTACGCTCGTCCACGATGAGGTTGATAGGCACGTTGGCGGTACGCTCTGCCCCAAGTCGGCCAGACGCTTCAGCGCCGTGGCGATGCCTTCGCCGTCCCCTTCCCCGGACGTTCCAAAACAGATCACGGCGCGCATAGGGTGATCGCGAACAACGTCGCCCCATACATGCGCGATTCCACCGCACGATAGTGTAGGCTTCGAACTCACTGAGAGCACTTCGATCGATGTGGCACAGGGGGGATGGGACTGCTTGGCGCCACGATCGACATCGACAGGCGCCAGCTAACAAGGCGAGCGAGCTGGACGGTCGCCTTCGGCGCGCGCAGCTTTTCGGCAGGACTTAATTAACCCCCGTAAACGCCGATCTGGCGAGCAGCAGCCAAGGGACCGGATCAACCGTTACTCGGCGACTGATCGCACTGACTCAGAACAACTCGTCGAACAAACCGGGTTTGCGGGGCATACGGTCTCCTTATGCTATGCCCCACACACAACACTCGGACGCCCTCGCGAGCTAAACGGGAACACCACGATCCATGCACACCCATCAAAACGTCAAGACTACTGCTATGCTCGGTGTAAGCATCCAGATCTGGGACTCGAAATCGACGTCCCGCATAAGGACGGCACCAGCACGAGCACTGACGGTCGGCGTAAAACGATGCTGATAGTGAAGCTCCCCGGCAACTCCTCGCAGGCGATACTTCCCCTCCTGTCTCAGTAATCCTGTTGAACGCTTTAGAAAGAACACATGATCTGCGGTGACATGCACGATGCCGGCACCTACGACAAAATAGTCTGCGTCAGATCGCTGGCGCCGATGGCGAAAGCCTAACCTCCATTGGCGAAGGTCATCGTAACCCCACACGATGCGGTCCACTCTGTCTATCATGCATTCATCGTCGTGGAAGCTCACACTGTAGCCCGCCGCAACGGCCCACTTCGTTGTCACCCAACCTGTAAGACCAGCACCAAGAATCCCTACGCGAGGAGAATCGCACCCACCCTCGCCGATGCCGACCGCAAAGCCGCTCTCAGCCTCCACGTCAACACGGGACATAGTTTGTCCATAGGCGTGAGCGGCGACGAGTGAAAAGGCCACTGCAACGACACCTACGAATGCCGACGTGCAGCGGCGCGCCGTAGCACACGTCGAACAGACATTCATGGCTTGAGTCGAAGCTCTTCAAGAATCACGGCCTCGTACGCCTCAAATGGTGCGGCTCCGGAAATCCTCCTCCCGTTAATAAACACCGTCGGCGTCGACGACACGCCGGCCCGACGCCCGTCCTCTAAATCCTGTGTTATCGACTTCGCGTGCCGTTGCGAATCGAAACATTCCTCAAAAGCACGTTCGTCAAGACCTACCTCACTCGCATACTTCCTTAAGTCCGTCCTCTTCAGCGCCGACTGTGAGGCGAATAGTCGATCGTGGTAGGGCCAGAACATCTGCTGCTCATCCGAGCACCTTCCCGCCTGTGCGGCACGAAACGCATCCGTATGGTTCGGCAGCGGAAAATCCTTCCATACGACTCGTACACGATCACCGTACTTCGCGAGAATCTTTTCCATTACAGATGATGCGCGCGCGCAATACGGGCACTGAAAATCCGCGAATTCAACCAGTTCGACCGGTGCTGAACCTGTCCCGCGAGACCGGTCGGACCCGCTCGCCTTCACCACCGTGCGTGGCGGGTCAAGATAGATGGTGACAGCAGCAGCCGCTCGGAGCTCATCTATATAAACGTTTCTGGCTTCCGCCCTGCGTTGTCGCTCGAGTACCGGCAGGGCAACCTTCCTCACATCCCCAATGGACCTCGCTGGCGGCACACCGGGGAGTTTATCGTAGGTCTCACGGAGGTCGTCGTCTGTAGCCTGCGCAACTCGCTTGGGTATTTCGTGTTCCAGCAATTGATCGACTGTAAGCCCACGCTTTGTCGCTTCGAGGTAGAGCAGATGCGCAGCGATAAGATCATCCAGAGCCCGTCGGCTGTTCTCATAATGTTGTTGACGTATTCGGGCGAATGTAACAGGATCAGCGGACTGCCAATGGCGCGCAACATCAGCTTGGGTAATTGCCAAGTCGCCGACCGTCGCCGCTAAACTGTTCGCCGGAGGGCTTTGCGCATTGGTTTCAGGTGCACACGCCAGCAGTAGAGACGCCAGACAGGCTCCGTACAGCTTACGGACATTCACGGCTATTCTCCGCATTATCACTCGGCCTGAAGAGTCACTATGTCATTAGACGAGCGTAGCGCGCTCGCAACACGTATCTCTTCAGATGTTACCTGGCCCTTAAATGCGCGCAGTACAAGTTGCGCATTCGGAACAAGGCCTCTGAGCTCAAACCGTCCCTCTCCATCGGTCCATTTCGATCCAACAATAATTTCATTGAGCATTTCTCGATATGGAACGCCGGTCGCATACGAGACACGGACCATAGCACCCTCCAACGGCACGCCGGCCCTGTCAACGACGCGTCCGCGGATCAGATACTCTGGTTCCAGCACGAACCGAAGATCACGTTGTGGAGAGTCAACGTCAATTCTTGAAACTACAGGTGCCAACCCATCGGAGCGAACAACAAGATGCGCACCGCCTTCCGGCATACCGCGCAGCACGAATCGCCCCCCGACCGTGATTGCGCTATTTAGGACCGCTGCATATCGTTCGCTTGCAGCCGTTACTATGCCGTCGACCGCGTTTCCAGACGCGTTCATCACAATTCCCGTGAGAGTGCTTGGTTTATAGAGACGAGCGGCAATCGTTTTCGGCTGCGTTGGTGACCAAGGTCTACGCAACAGTACAAACCCTGGAGCCGAAATAGAGATTACGCCGGGTTGAGACTGAGGCGGAAGCTCGAAGCGACCGTTAGCGTCGGTGACGGTGGGTATTTGGATTCCGGAGTCTAGTAGCGTGAACATCACGGTGGCATTAGCCATAGGTGCCAACGTCTTGGCGTCCGTGACGAGTCCAGTCGGTGCTACGTTTTGTGCGTGTGCAACGGTCAGGCTCACGACGGCGAACGTTGCTGCATATCTGAAGAGCATCAAATTGCCCATGCGTACACTCCTTACAAACACTCGTAGTCTACCCATGATTGAAATGAGACACGCACGCCCGCGGTTAGACCTGAGGGGTCAGCCGAACTTGGAAAAACCGTATCAGTCGTTCCGCTGCAGTTCCATTCGTCTGTACACGTAATCGGTATATAAAGAGTTGGATAATACAGAGTCGAGTAGTGGTCATCGGGATTACCAACATCATTGCCCCATACGGCCATCCAAAAGTTGTAAATGTCAAAGCCACCGCCGTAGATAGCTTGGCATTCCATCGCGGTAGTTCCTAGGTATTGGTTGTGAATTACTCGTTCGCTATCTACTCTTTGTGTCGTACAGTTGTCCGAATTGTAGTAATCGCATCTCGGAGGGCCCCATACGTGATTGGGATCTGTGCAGCCTACCCACTCATCGCCGCCGGAGCCGCCGTGACCATAGAATTCATCCGAGTATGTAAAACGTGTGTGGTAGGGCGTATCGACACCCAACTGGTCCCACGGTCCGTGCCAGTTACATTCCTCAGTAAAGACACCGTAGATATAACGGTTCGAGTTGAGCCATTGGAGGCTGCGGCCGCATACCGGAACCCATTCACACTGACTCGCAGCCGCGGCCTCAGGCAATAGAAAGATACAGATTAGTGGTATCACGAAAGAGGTCCGGATGCAGCGTAGAGCGCTGTGCCGTCGTTCGCCCTTAGCAGTCATACTCCACCTCCTTGTGCGCGATATCTGCGTGAATGGCAATTTATGGCACACGATATTACGTCAGACCCTCAACAGCAAGGGTCACACGACGGATTCTGTTCGGAAAACTGTTCGGACGTGAGGGATTGAATTACACGGCCATCGCCGCGCACAGGGCCTGTAGCCCCGGATTGTCTGTTGGTATGAAGGATTGATGTCGCAGAAAGTAGGGGACCTTCTCGGCTTCGTCCAGGCGATCGATTTGGTTGGCGAGATTGGCGACGTTCTGGGCGCCTCCCTTCAAGATCCGGCCAACGGGTTCACCGCTCGCCATCGCTTTCCGAATCACCCACAGCATGTGGGTGACACTCAGGGCATCATCGGACGTGATTTCAAGAATGCGGAAAGTGCTGAGGATCCTGTTTGGCACAAGGCGGTTCTGAGCCTCCCATTCCTCAGCGACACGTAGAGGGCTCACCGGCTTACATCGGCCAGCCGCCCACCGCGCCCACGCGTCGGCGGCATCGAGCAACAGGCATACCGCCAGGAAGACAGGGTTCTCTTTCGGGACGAACTGTTGATGCTGAAGAAAGTGAATCATCAGATGCACGCCAGTAGCTTGCGGCACGTTCCCTGAAGTGTCGAGCAGCCTTTTAAGCGTGCCCCGGTCACCTACAACCAGGAACGACTCGACCGAACTGCCGGTCCACGAAGCCCTGCGGAAGGCCCGGCACATTCGGGCAAAATTTCTGGCGTCACGACCCTTCACACCAGCGAGCCAGCAGATCTCATAGAGGCTGGTCCGGCTTGCGGCATTGTGGGCGGCCCACTTTCCCATCGACGCCAGGTCTTGATCGGCCGCGCAGGCACGCAGGATGTGGCGGCCGAGTCGGTCGGCTGCCGACCCCATGGCGTGCGAATGGACGGACAGCGGAGAAAGACTGCCGAAACGGCCTTTCTCACCCAAGTCGAGCCGAGGGATCACCCCGCCCAACATGGCCTCAAGGACGGCATTTTCCAACTTGTTCGGATCAACTGGGTAGTCCAGCACGTTGAGGGCGCCTCGTCGCATAGCCTCAACCGTCAACTGCGTCGTGGCAAACGCGGTGACGAGGATGAACGGCGTCTGACAGCCGGCCACTCTCAAGCGCCGAAGAAGATCGAGTCCGGTCGTATTTCCCAGACGATAGTCGAGAAGCAGAAGATCCGGTGAGCGTTCCCTCGTAATCGCGAGCGCGGCATCCGGCGTGGTGGTCGAAGACGCTTCATATCCCGCAAGACGGAGTATCCGCTCGAAGGTCTCGCAGGAGCTTCGATCGTCGTCAACGACAAGGATTGAGGCCATCGATGTTGGCTTCGCTTGCTGCGGCAGTCTGTGGTTGCTCCATGCACACTGTCAAGCGCCAGGACGACCACTCGGCTCTTTCTTGTGCAACCGACAAAGCTGTCGTTTTCCGACGGGACAGGCGGCACCGGACCGGACCGCACTTCGCGGGGCACAAGTCCTGCGTCTGCGGCAGGCTCGGATCGCGATTACTGATCGCGCTTCTGTCGGAGGGGGGAGGAATGGCGCGAACGGGTTCACCGCGGGGTCGCATAACGGACGTTGGACTAAACCGCTTCGCGGTAGGCGGTAGACCGATGTTCTGATTCTCACCGGCACCCGCCTCGCACGTTCGGACTCTCCCACCGATTCGATCGTCGATCTTCCCTCGCATACGCTCCGTGCGGCCGCTTGGAATGGACCAGGCGCGTTCACAGAGGAGCCGTCGATGACCTTACTTCGGCAACGCATGCTCGAGGACATGCAGGTGCGCAATCTGTCCCCGCTCACCCAACGTTCGTACGTGGAGCACGTCTCCCGCTTTGCCCGGCACTTCGGCCGGTCGCCCGCGCGGTTGGGCCCCGAAAAGATTCGTGCGTACCAGGTCTATTTGACCAACGAGAAACAGTTGGCGCCCGCGTCCATTGTGATCACGGTGGCCGCGCTCCGCTTCCTCTACACCGTCACCCTCCAGAAGACATGGTCGGTGGAGGCCGCACGCCCGGCCCCGAAAGTACCGCAGACCTTGCCCGTGGTGCTCAGCCCCGCCGAAGTCGTTCAGTTTCTCGACCACGTCGCGGCCCCCGCGGTTTAGTCCAACGTCCGTTATGGGCCGCCCGGTCCCCCCCAAGACACAGACACCGGCGGTCTTGAGCGCGGCCGTCCACGCGGGGGATGCGAAGTGATGGTGGACGTCGATGCGGCGCGGATCCCGCCCGCCGCCGGGGTCTGCGCCGTGCGCGGATGTCGAGCGAGAAGCGCACCGGCGCCCATTCCCGCGGGCCCCGCGAGGACCTGCCGTCGTGATCTCATGTAGTGCAGACTTTACCTGGACCGCCGGCCAGTGCAAGCTCAAGAACTTGCCGAAGCGCTTCGATGAGCGCCGACAGCGCGGCCGGCCGCGTGATCCAGCATACACTCTCACCACCGGCCGCTCGCCCCACCACCGCCAGAGGACCCGCCTCCGAAGTCGCTGCTCGACGAGTCTCCACTGCCGTCGGACGACGAACCGTCGCTCGTCGATGAGCCGGATGTTCCGCCCATCACCCACGCCAAGGGTTCTTCTTCTCGGACGGAGCCAGGCGTGCCGTTGCGCAACATGCCACGCCAGTAAGCCGAGCGCCCAGACCGGTACCCTGCGGCCAGCACGAGGAGCCCGAAGAGCGCCAGAGCAGCCAGCCAGAGAACGGAGGCGAACTCGGTCGCGATGACGAGCGGGACCCCTGCGAACAATCCACTAAACAGCAGCGGGCCAAAGGTCCGCGTCCTGATGGCAAGACCAGCGACGAAGGCCGCTAGGGCAATGAAGAGTCCGACGAGCGGAATGACGAGGATGGCGGGCGGACGATCGTCCTGCGTCCCGGACGCTCCCAGCGCAATAGCCGCCGGATCGCGGCGCACGATTTGTGCAATTCGGTTGAGCCCGCGCCCGATGCCGCGCGGAACGTTGCCCGCCTTGAATTCCGGGACGATCTCCGTCCGAATGATCTCTCCAGCGAGCCCGTCTGGCAGGATCGCCTCCAACCCGTAGCCGACTTCGATTCGAACGGTCCTGTCATGTGGAGCGACGAGCAGCAGCACACCGTTGTCGCGTTGCTTCTTGCCTATTCCCCACTCAATGAACAATCGATTCGAGTACTCCTCAATCGTCATCCCTTCCAGCGAGCTCACCGTGGCGACTGCGATCTCGGCGGATGTCTCGCCTTCGAGGGTCCGCAGAAAGCCTTCGAGATAGGCTTCATCGGCTTCGGCCAGGACCGAGGCGAAATCGTTTACATAGCCGTCTGGACGGGGAAACGCTGCGAGCAGCGGGATCTGCAGGGCCACAAGCCAGATGGCGATGCGCACGCCATCTTTATCGTCCCCACCGCCGGCCGCATACAGACCCGCGGCGGGTGATTAGAATCGTTGGGCCCTCATGGTTCGCGGGAGCGACGCTGATGATCTGGGGGACGCACCAATTGGCAACCCGTCGATAGTGCCGATCGACAACCCGCTTGGGCCGAACAACCCGAAATCCGGCTAAACACCGGAGGGTTGCTGACTGTCACGAGCGGGATCACCGGCCCAGCGATTCAAGAACTCCACGACGGCACTCGTTTGATCGCGAACAAGGTGGCCCACATCTGGCAGCAATTTGACCGTGGCGTGCGGAGTAAAGCGCTCCAACCGGCGCTTCGTCTCCTCTGGATTCAAGAGCGCGTGACGCGAACCGACGGTG
>ORMF012452373.1_pt1 | contig 18591 bp, 2 predicted proteins | sample 1779871 | NCBI WGS metagenome assembly ORMF01 (sample SAMEA104232316, study PRJEB22302) | groundwater metagenome | biome: forest; feature: aquifer; material: groundwater | place: USA | collected 2011-08-07 | depth 5.4 m | reverse complement strand
GCGGGTGGCGGCGAACGGGGCGCCCTATGGGCGCGGAGTCCACCAGCCATCTACGACGAGCACACATGGGGCTGTTCGCCGACAGGACCCGCTGGCGTCCAATTACGCGAAGATCGCGACTTTTTGCATGATCTGAAGCGCGCGCAAGCGGTCATCCAGGAATCTCAAAATCGGCTGGATCGCGAACAGGAGAATAATTTTCGGATCTCTGTTCTTAGCCGTCAGCACTTCGTGCACGGTCTTGGCGTCGATCTTGCCGGATTTACTGGCCGTAAACTGCCTGAAGAGTTGAATGACCGGGCTCTGCTCGAGGCCTTCGATGATTTCTCTCTCAGCCGGCCCTTGAATGGTGCCGTACTTCACATAGGATTTGCTATAAAGCGACGCGGCTTCGTCTGCCAAACTGAGGGCGGCTACCAGATTCGGAATGTCCCCGGCGCTGAAGTCAACGGTGTGGACCACGATCTCCCGCTTGTCATCCACCGTAAAGTCCTGAGGGTTGGATGGGTTGATAAAATTGATCTTCGCGACCACCACTTTCTCCGGTAGCGAGGTCTCAACGGCGCCCTTTCGGTCGGTTTCCTGAAGCGTCCGGGCCGCACGTTGCGCGGCTTCCTTGCGCTTGGTATCCGCCAGCGCGTCGATTCCTTTCAGGTAAAAATTAGACCCTTTGCGGGAATCCATCCAGGCGCGTAAAAATCCGAGCACCGCTTCAAATTCATGGTCATCTTTCAATTCGGCGCTGATTTTATCCAGCGGAATTTCCACAAAACCGCGGGTCGCGGCCGTATCTGCCACCGGTGAAAGATCGCGGACCGCTTTGAATACTTTTGTCAGCACAAACTCTTCCCCGCGTGATTGAAGCGCGGCTTGTTTTTCACTCCCCGCGCTCTTCTTCCATTCGGCGGTCGCGGTTCTGACGTCCTCGATCACGTCCACTTCTTGGCCGAAGAACAAAACGGCGACCTGATTGTCTTTCTTTGACCGAATGTCGAAAATAGGATTGAGCCGATCCAGCGACAGCGCAAAAGATTTTTCGACGTTCGGATGGCTCACAAGGATCCCGATCACAAAACTCCGGATTTGGGCCTTGAGCGCCGGATTGGACGCGATCTCATTTCTAAATTGAGAGACGACTGAATCGACCTTGTCCAAACGGACTGAAGGCGGCTCTTCTCGCGTACGACGCCTCAAGGTTTGGATCGGATTGCCGCGGAAAACCCGAGGCCCTGCTGCCACACTGGCCAATATTTCCGGTTCAACACTGGATGTGACAACAGCCAGCCGGGCGCCGAACTCGACACCTTCTTTTAACAAAGGATTGCTAATGTCGAATGTTTGGCCTTCGAAACTTTCAAACCATTCCTGGGTCGGTGCGATCAATTTGTTATTGAGGGCCTCTCGGGTATGCCACCTGAAGGAACCCGGGACGATCTCATGAGTGCCCGAATTGATCTTCACAGAAACGCTGGCGCCCGTCAAATTTCCGAGAAGGTCAAATGTAGAAAAGATCACTGTTTTGTCTTCCTCGCCGCCTTCCTTCAAACTATTCCGGCTCTCGTCTTTAATGATAAAGATCAAACTTCTGAAACGGCCAAAATCAAGTTGAAACTCCGTGGGGATCCCCGTTTCAAGTTGGTGGGCCATTTTGAAAATCCGCGTCGCCAGCCGCGCGCCGTAGGCTCTATAAAGCTGCTCGGCTTCTTCCTGAACATGCTGTAAAAATGGCTTTTCGACGAGGAGGTTAGCCAAATGTTCCGCTTGTTCGGCAACCTTTCCGTGATTGAATTGCTTATCGGTCAGCCGCTTTTGCTCAAAAGCCAGATCGTGAAGTTTATCTACCAAAGCGGCAATCTCGAGAATGGTTTCCGCTTCTCCAATGACATTGTCATCGACAGGGTTGATTTTTAAATGCTTTAATCTTTCTTTGGCCATGCTCTTTAACAGAGGCTTAGCGGTTTTTATATCTGTTTCGGGAGAATTAATAAATGCGTCTAACCGGTCCAGTAATATCGCCAGCCGCGCGCCGTGAGAAGGCAATTCGCCTCGCAAAATTCTAATATCATCCGGAGCCTCTATTGCAAAGCTTGCTTTCTTGCCCGTAATACGGTTAATGGTGACTTGTATTTTTTCTCCAATACGGACAGTCTGTTCTATTTGACGTGTTACCTCTACCCCCTTCTCCTGGCCTGTGCGCACAAGTATTGTTACATTAGGACTGGAAATTGTCTTTACGGTTAAAGTCGCTCCATTACTGAAAGAAATAGACTCGTTTTCTTTACGAGCAAGAACCAACGCCAACCGCGCGCCCGAATTGGAGAAAATTTCCCTTATTGCTTGATGAAGCTCCTCGGGCTTGCTCAGACTCGAAGGATGGTTCAGCACATAAGTTTGTATCCGGTGCGAAAGTTCTTGAAGAGTCGTATTGAACGGAAAGGAAAACTCATCCCTTAAAAGGGCCTGCTCCTTCGCCGCATCAAAGAGATTTAACCCAACCCGACGGTCTGAAATTCCTACCGACTCTAAATCTTCGATCACAACCCTCAACCGGATGGAAGGACGCACCCGAGAACCAACCTTGTAAGAGGGGGTCACAAAGGTATTTTCTATTCTTGCCAATCGAGAGCCGGCTTTGCCATTCTGCGGTCCATTGATCTCACGGAAAGCTTCATCCAAAGAAAGATCGCTCTCAGCGACACCGGAAAGCCGCTGGTATTTCAGATTGAGCGCCTCACGAAGCGCTTCCGAAGCGGCTTCCAATTCACCGATATTTTTCGCTTTTCGGATTTGTTCGGCTACGGATGTTTGATCCGGAACGGCCGACAAATAAATTATTAATTTTTGTCTGGAAAGTTCCAGCAAAGGTAAGGGGGTGCTGGGGATGCTTGTGGTCAGCCGCGCGCCCGCTATTTTCGCTCCATTGATCAGAGAGAACGCAAGATTTCCGAGAACCGCCACTTGGAATGTGACGACGCCGAATTTCGCGTTGACCTTTACCGAGCCGGGTTGAGTGCCGAAATCATAAGGAAACACCCGGCCTTTTTCCGTGGCAGACCAGGTGGTATATTTAGACAGGTGGTCTTGGTTGACCGCGCCCAAGGAGAAAGTGAGGGGATCTGTTTTATCCTTCCCTACTTTTGTCACCACTAAAAGCTCTTTGCTATTGTCTTGATTAGGGAAGAGTGTCACGAGGCGATATTCATCCTCGAACTTATAAATGCCAAATCCAGGATGCCGGACATAAGAGAAGTCGTAATTCGTGAGGTCCTTCGCTTCCGGCGTATTATGGAAAACATACCCGACGGGGACCAGGATCTTTTGGCCTTTTACGGGCGATTGTTTTTGGTCTAAGTTCGCGTATTGACCGTTGAAATCCACCACACGGTAAACGCGGAAATGATGGTCCTCAAAAATGACGACGACATCGTCCAAAACCTTAATGTCCGCCACTCCCTCTTTAATAATACGGTAAACCTTTTTATCGTCTGTCGCCTGCCACTCAATCCCTAGTTTCTTTAACTCATCCGCCGGCTTTCCTTGGATGGCCAGCGCTTCCAGGTCGGAAACTCGCTTTGCCCCAAGCCGCGCGCCGTTGTTTGCCGCTCTCTCCAGATCAACCTTCATTGTCTGGCCGTTGCGGATCGAATTCGTCAAATGATCTCGAAAATTATCGGAAGTATATTCGGCGATGACGGTTCTTCCGTGATTTTCCGAGATGATGATCCGGGTCACATGTTCGAGGCCGCGATCTTCTTCCTCTAAAATATCGCTCAAAATGCGGCTTAACTGCGTATCTTCCGTGGCTTCTACGGACATCGTGCTGAGCGGCTGAATATTTATCGTGGCGGCGCCTTGGGGATATCCCTTTGCGTGGGAATCAAATCCCAGCGTCGCGGTCACTTGGATGGGCTGGCCTTGGCTCAAGGCGTTCGCGGCGGTTTGAATATGTTCCTCACGCAGCTCAGGCCACAAGGCAAGTTCCGGCATTTCTACAGCATAATAAGTATTTTGGAAACCAGATTCGGCGCTGCGCACGACAGCCCTTTGAAGCCGCTGCCTCAATTGGTCCTCGTTTTCCCCGCTGATCGATTCAAGAATGATTGAACTGCCCGTCAGCCGCGCGCCGGCATTATTGTCTGGAGTGACGGTAGTGATATAAACACCGTTGGTGAATTCCTTGGGAACCTCGCCACCTCTTAACCGATACCTGACACTATCATTGATGACTAGATGAGGAAGGATCCTGCCTATGGTGTTTTCCGTCATTCGATACTCTTCAACCCCAGATTGCACGATAAGCTTTCCGTCCAAATAAATATTGACGTTTAAATGTTTCGTAATTTCGGCATTGGCTTTCGCATGATCCACATATCTTCCGATTTCGGAAGGCAATTGCCTACCAGAAACAACCGTTGCCAGCCGCGCGCCGGAAGCGATTTGTTCGATCACCACGGTCACGGACCTGTTAGCAAAATCAATGTTTTCATAGGTAACCCTGATAACCGGCTGACCCGGGACAAAAGATTCCAAGTCAAACGACTCGCCCATACGACGCCATACCGGCATGTCATAAACCTCGTGCGGTGCCCTTCGGTCATGCGTTTGGCTGGCCATTTCCGTGCGGTACCAGTGAATACCAGCGGGCAGATCTAGGAATAACGTTGCATTGCCTTTGCTTTGGTTGACATGACCGAACTTGACGGTCGCTTTCCCGCCATAAACCTTCACGGACGGAGTATGATTGGAAAGTGTGACTTTAACTTTCTTCTGAGCGATGGGCTGGTCACCCCCAATGGGCGTAGCAGACAACCGCGCGCCACTAAGCACCACATCATAAAGTTCTGTTATATAAGTCGCCGGCACTTCGGGCCATAGATGGCCTTGGCTACGAGCTTGGGCGATTTTCTCGGGAGTCGACAAATAAGGAGAGTCGTCTCGGTTAAGTTCTCTTAAGATTCTTGCAAGTTCGTAGGAAGCTTCCACCGTACGGATATTGGTGCCGTAAGGTTCAATTTGTCCTCCTAATTGGGCTTTCTTGAAAAACCAATTGAATCGGAACGCCCGACGGCGAATCGCGTTGAATGATTTATCACCGGTCAGATCATCGACTTTCTCGAACTTTTTACCGTCCTTTGAGATGTGATACCGCAGCATCACAAAAATCGGATGGCTGTCCTTGGTGGCCACTCCGTATTTAAGCGCGGTGGGAACGGCCCAAAGCCAATGAGACCCGTTCATGTCACCTTGAATAATGATGGGGCGCTTCTCCAAGAACTTGCGCGCATACTGCATGAGCTTCACATGGCCGACCATCACGGGATCGTCTTTACCGACATATTCCCCTCCGGTGAGAATCCCAAGACGCGTAATAGAGCTGGCAAGAGCGGGCCTGTCCAAATAAGCCTTGGGATTTCGGATATCCCAACCGGCCGTTTTTTTCATCCAGACATGTTTCACGTTAAACCGGTCGGAATCGGCGAGATATTTAATGATGGCTTCCCTATCCTCTTTGGCGTCGAGAAGGATACGCTTGGCCGGAACATAGCCGCTTGCTTTCAAAATGGCAGCCAGCTTTGTTTTCTCGGCCTCATCAAGATTCGAGGCTAAGTGTCCGCTCTGATAAACTCCAAGCACATACTGTTTTTCCTCGTCGGTCTTGAAAACCAGGAGCTTCACATCAGCCAGCGACGGCGGAAGATCTTTCAACGCAATATTGCCTTTGGGATCGAACGCTTTCGCGTCCCAGATTTCAAACACAAGACCGTTCGCAAATTCTCCTGAATCCACAGCGTCGAAAACAGCTTCACGAATGACGCGATTCAAAGCGGACGGACCCATTTTATCGCCGGCCAGGACTTCAATGGTGCTCTCTTCTTTCGGGTCAAAAAAGTAACGGGCCGAGCCGATGCCCTGTTGGGAAACATTGCCTGAAAAAGGGTCACTCAAAGTTTGCGCGCTCTTACCCGTCTCTTCCCATTCCCGCCAGCCCCTCTCAATACGGTCAACGATATTGACAGGGCCTTTGCCATTCTCAATATCGGTTATCATATTGAGATATTTCGGAGGCATCACCTGTCTTAAAAGCTCAAAAAAGCGCGGAGTGAATTTAGAATAAAAGAAGGGGTTCTGCTTGGCGGCTTTGGCCTCGGCGCCTTGAAAATCCTGACCTTCGCCATAAGGCTTCATCTTATTAATGGAGGAAAAAAGATAGGCGCGTGTGAAAGCCAAAAACGACAACTGATGTGCATTAAAACCTCCTTGGCTCCTGTCGCCCAACATGAACATGTGCCCGTCATCACCCACTCCCCAGTTCTCATCGTCTTTCAGGCGTTCATAATCGACAGAACCAAACGTATTGCCAAAAGTAAGTTCGCCTCTTTCCTGAGCTTCAAGCATGGTCGCCTTATAAACAGCCGACATCCACAAAGGAACTTGTGTGTGGCCCCACGTGCCGCCCATGTCCGCCTTGTCGTCGGTAGCGGAGATGAGCTCCCCACTTTGGACTTTGCGCTCTACTTCTTCCAAATATTCGTCCGGTTCGCTTTCTTTGGGAGCATGACTAAAAAGATCATTCTGTTCATGACGCGTCACTTCCACATCTTCTTCGGCCGCAAAGGGGGCGATATAGGGCTGGTCATGTTCATGATCCGACATGATAGCGGCCAGTTCTTTGGCCAGTTTTTGCTCAAACTCAAGCGCCGGAGGATTTACGCCCACATGGTCTACCATGGTTTCCATCGGCATACGGCCGCTAATATGGGATTGGCCTCCATAATAAACGATGTTCGCGATTCCCTTGGGAGGCGCCCTGCGGCTTTCTTTCAAGGAAACAGGTTTTGTCGCTACAAAATTTTTCCCTTCAGGCCCGCCGGGAACAAAATTGACGTCTTCTATGATGGAACCGGCGCCGCCTACCGCATCGGCTCCTGACTGGAGACGAACTAAAATCGTGGGATTCGGAGCCCTTTTGCCTTCCATGCTGAATACGGGTTGATAAATAACGCTCGCAATAGGTTCATCGGCAGGCAAACCGCTGCCCTCAACCGGATACACGGCCGTCACCACATAATCGTTGGTCTGGCCGACAAACGCCAAAAACGGAATAGATTGGTTTTTAGAAGGAAAGTGTCTGATAACCGTATCGCCGGCTTCCGGCCTGAGACGAGGGACTTCTTTTCCGCTTGCATCTCGGACAAGAAAATGTTCGTGGGAAATTTCAAAACGCCATTCCTTGCCTTTGGGGTTTCCGTTCATCACATCTTCGGTCTTGCGCACAACGAAGATAAAACCGGAGGCTTTGCTCAAACCCAGTTTCTGAAGCGGCGTGGAGCCCGGAATGCTGAACTCATGCCAGAGCTTGATGTTGACGGCTCCGATGGATCCCCCGATAATCTTGGCCTTCCCTATGGATTCCGAACCGCGTTCTGTGATCGAATGGTCATTCACGCGGGGGTTGACAGCTTTGGCCAAAGCGTGCAAATCATTTAAATCAACTTCTTCTTTGAGGAGAGCGCGCAATTTTTTTATTTTGAGGCCTTCTTGCAGGGCTTTCAGCATCAAGCGATGGACATCGGCGTTTAGCTCCCCAAATTGATGGGTGACATCAATGTCGATATCAGTCCCTCCGAAATCATTCACAAGAAAGCTTTTGATGCGGCCGGCGGCCATTTCCCGGGCCAAATAAGCACGAATAGCATCAATAACCGCAGTAGGTATCATTGCAACCTGCTGATTGAAAAGATTGGCCACAGAATAACTAGCGTAAGAATCGGTGAAGAAATCTTTAGGTTGGCCCTCAGGTTTGGTGAAGCCGGTTCGGATGACCGGAGCTTGAGAGAGCCGCGCGCCCTGTCGTTCTTTGAATGTCGCCACAACCCGGTCTCTCACAACCCGGTCTCTCTTGTTCGAACCTTTTTCCGTATATTCGACGGCGACGATCCTGAAGCTGGAACTTGGCGCTTCGAGATCGCTGATCCTGCGATAGGCGTCGTCTATCCGGCTTTCATTTTTCACGAGCTGCGTGACAATGACCGTATCGCCTTGGATCTCGGCCTGGAAACCCCGCTCCCGCGCGAACTTCGCAAATTCCTGAACAGCCATCCGCGCGCCGGCGTTAGGGTTTTGAATAGCGTCTATGATTTTTGGGTTTAGCCCTGGAAATCTTTGAAGCCACTGGACGCGTTCGGCGCGCAGTTTTGCGGTCAAAGCCGCTATTTCGTCTGAAGTGTAGTGAGCGCTCGGGTCGAGCCTGGAAATATCATAATTCGGCACTTCGTGAGCGACCTCATATCCCCAATCCGGATCAGGACGAGTCGTAATATTGCCTCGAAAGAGCGCTTTAAAAAGCGCGGCGGAATCCGGCACATCAATTTTCGCGCCCGGCTTGGCGCCTTCGCCGTAAGTCGCGCCGACTTTGCCGGTATTGGCCAAAACTACTTCGATCTGAGGGAGCGCTTCAAAAATTTCCCACAATCCATTGGCTTCAGCCGAAACGGCCCCGACAATAAACGGGCTAAATCCGGCCTCACGCACGGATTCCCCGGCCCGCGTCGGGTCGGCCGCCGAAGTGATGACGGATTCACCGAGCAAAAACAAAGCCGCCGCCAGCGCGGGGTTTAATTTGGCCATGGCCGGCACGATCGTTTCGCGGCGCGTCAACCAAACGACGATATCCAGGCCGTCCATATCCACGGAAGGGTGATCCGTGATTTGTGCGCGGCTCACCACGCCGCGGCCATTACCCGTAATGTCGGTATTGTCATAATCCGGCACCAAACCGTCCTTGGTCGGGTTCATCCACACGTTCGATAAAATCGTACCGGGATGTTTTGCGGCATTGAATAATTCGGGTTCTTTGTTCGGATCGAGGCGTTCGGTTTTATAGTAAACGCCCGCTTCCAATCCTTTGACTTTCACTCCGGTGATTTTCCCGGCGGAGTCACGCTCAATGCGCAGTTCGATAAAATCATCTTGAAACATGGTCGAAGATTCGTCGCCGCTTAAACCTTGCGTGCCGACAAGCGTCGTGGTCTTGCCCGTTCCGGAAAGACCGGAGGCGATGACTCGCTTCGTAACGATTTGTCCCGTTTTTGAATCTAAAACCTGCACGATCTTGCTTCCGGCGTGAAGCGCCAGATTGCCGGCCTCTTTAGCCAAGTAACCGTTGGATGTCAGGGCGGATTTTTTAATTTCGCCGAAATAGTCCGTGCCCAGCACGAGATTTATCCCGCGGCTAGGGATTCTTAAAATGTAAGGTTCTTTTTTATCGGCTAAACCGTATTGGGATAAATCAAAATCAGGCAGATCGATCGTCAAAATATCCGGTGTCACCGAAGAAGCGCCTGGTGCGGCGGGAAAATGCAGTGCCGTCAGTTCATGCGCCAAACGACCATATCGGCTGTCCACTAAAAGCCGGAAATGCCTTGAATCGGACGGGTCCTGCCCCACGCTCCGGTCCACCTGGATCAAATCACGGCCCCTCAAATGATCTTCCACGGCCGCAAGCAGTTTCTGTACGAACGCCGGATCGGCCGCTGTCTGATCCGTGTCTACCGTGAACCCGTCTATTTCATAATGGGAGGTCTTTTTAGCGCTACGGTTCGTGATATTGCTGTAGTAAATCGTGCTGCCATAGGCGGTTTTAAAATTACTCTGCGAAGCGGCCCTGAACTGCGCGAACTTGAGGGCCGCGAGAGGCTTCCCCTTTGCTTTCGCCATGGCGGCGACGGTCGGGTCGTTTCTGATCTCGTCTTCGAATTGCGCCGCCCGCAACTTCTCGCCCTCGACGGCCAATACATACAATTGATCCGCGCTTAAATCGGTCAGAATTTTTTTGGCCGGGATCATCAGAATATGGCTCTTGCCTTTAGAAGACTTGGTAATCGCCAGCCGCGCGCCCAAGAGGAAGTCTCTTTGAATAAAAATCGTGCGGTTATCGCCGACCCAATGGCTCGAATCAGCGGTTGTTTCAAGACGATAAGAACCGGCCGTATTCGGAATATGAAATCTAAAACGATAGGTTTTGCCGCCATCGTAAATCGGGTCCATGGGCTCCGCCCAACTGATCCCGCCTTGATTAAAGATCGCGCGCGCGCCCACTTTTGTCGAGTCGGCCGGTTGGCTAAAATTAACCGTGGCATACACCGTCGGGTCTTCGATAGTCTGAACATTTTGCGGCGAGAGCACCGGATAATGATCGGCAAATTGCAGGAAACGAGGCGCTGCCGTCAGCCGCGCGCCCTGAGTCCGGGCCTGTTCGATGGCGGGGATGATCTCATTTCGACGCACCGCTTCAATACTGTCTTCCCGAGAAAGAGCTTCGCCGTTAGGGCCAAACTGGTTATCGGCATTGATGACAAGGGAATTGGGCTCATTTCTCAAGGCCGCGATCACAGGTGCCGTGTCTCTTTCAAATGTCCTCAAGCGTTCGTCGGTTTTATCCGAGTCTACCCTGCCACCCCTGTCATATCCGGAGCGTACTACCAAAGTCTCCCGAGGCACTTCCATCAACAACGTCAATCCTATAGAAAGCGGCTGTCCGTTGATCTGGATCTTATTTTGTTTCAACGAATCCACCTGGTCTATTGTTCTGGGGAAACCATCGATCAAGATGCCGTAAGCATTCGCGTATTTGGGCCATGAAAGGATGCGATTCACAACCTGGTCCGCACTCTTCATGAGATCGCCGCTTTTCATGAGCACAAAATCGTTCGGATTGATCCCGATAATAAGGTCTCTTAATTCTTTATATTCAGCATAATTCGGATCGTCTGACTTTATCTCGCCCGTATGCACGTAATACGCGCCGCGGTAATAATCGCCCATTTCCAGACGGACAAATTTGTAATAGGGATTCGTATAGTCTCTGTTTAATTCTTGTTCAAGCCAGGTCAGCTGAGTGCCCTTGCCGGCAAACGGGGCTGCCACAACGGCGATATATTTTTTTCTCCTTAAGAAATCTCTTTGCTCATTCGAAAGATGGGACTGGCTGAGCCGCGCGCCGTTATTTCCGGCATAAATGCTGGTCCAGATGATTTTTTGCTCGTCCGAACTAAGAAATGCTTTTTGATAGGCTTTTGACAGCAACTCGCCGCGCGCCCCCTCATCCAAATCCGCAAGATAGGGATACATCATCTGATTGTAACCACTGACGCCGGTAATGAAGCCCTGAAAATCGTGCTCGTCCAATGCCGTCGTTGAATGATTTGAATCGACGGAAGAAAAACCAGCCGCTTGCAAAGCCGCCACAATATCGGACGCCAACGGGCTGGGGGGTAAAAATGCTTTCCAGGACTTTCTAACTTTCATGGCTCTTTGGACCAGCTCGTCGTCCAAAATACCAAATTCATTGAGCGCCTTCGCCACTTCCGCCTCAGACTGTTTCAAAAGGACGGCTGCCTGTTGGATATTGCCTTCCGCCAGGATAAACGCCTGGGTATATCTCATTTTTACTTGTGTTTTTAAAGGAGGGCCGTCGGTAATCTGGGCGGCTTGCCGGAGAAGCGTGACCAAGGGTTTGACGTCATGATAAACACCCGTTCTATTCGCCAGCACTTCTTCCTCCGCTTCATGACTGGTCTGACGGAATAAAGTATCGATAAGGATTCCCTGGCTGTCCGGGACGACAAGACCGCCGCTGCCTATCGCCAAAAGGCCGTCATCCGGTCTCAACAGATCGCGCGTTCCTTTCATGATAGCGGCCAGCTGCGTCGAAGGTAAAAGATGGACGGCATTCATCTGGACTACGATGTCGGCTTTGCGGCCGATAAAAGGCTCTATTTCGGATAAGAGAGCATAGCTCTTTGAGTTTTTATCCTTGAGCAATATGAAAGCTCTGGGTTTTTTGCCTATCAAGCCCTTGCGGAAATAAGGCATCAAGACTTCGTCTTTCGCGTAGTACAAAAACCCGCGGGCGAGCGGGAAATCCACGTCCACCAGATAGATTTCCAGATTGGGAATTTTCACACCGCGCCGTTCCAATTCGGCAAGCACCCACTCGGAAGCGGCGCCGGTCCCGGCGGAATTATCAACAAAAACGATGCGGTCGTTCGGACGCTCTTGGGAAAGTTTTATCAACCGGTCTACGACGGGAGCCAGAGTTTTTTTGGAATTCGTAAGGTACCACTGCGCATCGGCCGCCGTTTCTTTATATTCAGCCGCGCTAAGCAGGTTCGCCAACGTCGCTTGGTCCGGGGAGTCCGACAATTCTTCCACCGCCAGCCGCGCGCCGTCGGAAGGGATAGTCTCTCCAAGATCACGAAGTTTTGCCCGCAGGCCGTCAAGTTCGCTTCTCAGTTTTTCCTGCTCGGGCTCGCCCGGATTAAACTTCACCATATTTAGCTGAGTTTGTATGTCCCGAGTCCACAACGTTCGGATTTTTTCGGCCCTGTCGAAAGACTCTTGGGCCAGCTGCGCACTTTCTGAAGCACTTTGCTCGCTTGCCGCAAGTCTCGCGCCTTTGGACAACACACTTAACGGCATACCCATCTCCCCAACCATTGCCTCCAAAACGATTGGCATGTTTGCGACTTCGGCAAGACGCGCCATGCTTTGCATATTGGGTGATTGCAATTTGCCGGCATTGGCGATTGTGCGGTTCACAAGCGTCGGGTCAAGCGGTTGATTCAAAAGCAATTTTTCATATTTCTTTTGGTTGGTTTCATGAAACACCTGCGGACGGATCGAAATATAGGAAATGTTTTTGGACTTCAAGAGACTCTTAAGATGGGGCGTGTGGTAACCGCCGGTGATAAGGACGGCCGTCGTTTCGGATTCCTTCGACATCTTGGAAGACATATTGTCGAGGAACGCCTGGTCTCTCTCATGCGTGATGGTATAAAACTCTTCGGCCCGCGCCACGATCTTGTCGAAGCCCTTTTCCAAAAAGGCCGCGTTTTCATAAAAGTCCTTCAGTTCCATGATCTTTTTATTCAGGAAACCGGTCAGATGCGTGATGTCGAAATCGCGTGACTCGGCCTTGTAGCCGGCGAATTCCTCCGGGGTCATCGTGAGAAGAAAGAGTTTTCGTAAAGCCCTTAAATTTTTGGAAGCGCGTAAGAGATTGTTCTCATCCTGCGTCCGGGCTAGGTGCGCAAAGACGCTTTCCTCCAAGGCCTTCTCTTCTTTCAGGATGTCTTCGGCTTGGATCCGACGGGCGGTCTTTAAATAATCGAAGTATTTAAAGAGTTCGGGGTAAACGTCGTTGCGAGCGTGGTCTGCCGCGGGCAGACGTGGCGCGGCAATCTGATTGATCCATCGAGATTGCTTCGCCTCTGCTGCGCTACGGCTCGCAATGACAGGCGCTTCGCCCGTCAGCTTTTCCTCAAGATACGCGTAATAAGCTTTTTCTTCTTTATGGTCCTGCGTGGAAAGCTTGAAGGGGGACTTGGCGGTTTGGGCTAATTCCAGGAGTTCGCTTTGGTCGGCGGCCGGAAGACTCGCGAGCGCCCTGATTTGTTCTTCGTTGGCCTTTTTAAAATCGATCTTGGTTTCTTTTTCTTTCAACGCTCTCAAACCCGCCAGGTGCGGATAAGCTGCCAAAGAAATATCGCGCTTCCCGGCTTCTGCGGTAAGGACCTCGAAGAAATCCGTGAGCGGCGTCTCTTCTTTCAGATATTTCTCATAAGCGGCGTCAAACGAAAGAAGCCAAGGATTATAAACCCTTGGCTTGAGGACTTTGATCGTATTTTCGATCTGATTCAGATAGTTTTCAAATTTGTCGCGCTCCGTGGCCGTGTAGCGGTAAGCGTCGATCGCCTTCATATATAAGGGAAGGTCTTCCACGCCCCAGAGCTTGAAATCACGGCTGGAGGTCAGATCCAGATACTCTTCTCCGTGGAGCAACCCCTTCTTAATATAGGAGAGTGCCACTTCCCTGCGCTTTTCCAGCGCGGCATAGGGCCTTAAAAATGACAGCGAATCATCGCCGACGCCCGCCTCAACAAAAACATAGTGAAGCGGCTTCTCGTTCCGCAGGATGATGTCGAGCGTTTTGGCGAGATTGATCTGGCCCGACTCATTGGTGTGCGCGTCTTGCAGCAAATACACGAGTTGGTTGCCCGAGGGGGCTTTGTAAGCGTCTTCAACCGACGCGACAGATTCAGGGAGCTTGAAATTGACCTTCGGCTTCTCAAAGAGGTCCAGTTGAACGGGCTTTAGATCGGGGGCTGCGTAAGAAAGTTGCTGAAGAAAAAAGGAGTGCACGAGAAAAGTCGAGACGACCTTTAAAAAGCGGTTAGAACCCTTCACTGATCGGCTCTCCTTGGAAGAAATTTTTTGATTAGTTATTGCTGGATTCATTACCCGATTTTTTATCTATTGAAGATAAGATTAAAAAATACCCCTTGCTTAAAAATGTTATAGCTAAGTTTACATGCCTAGCCCGGGGAAGGCAAGGACTTCGAGCTATAATCATTTAATAGCCCTTAAGCAATATTAAGTCCTTTTAATTCTCGGCGGGTTTGCTCTTGGAATAAATGGAATATTTCACGATATTTTCTCCCGTCAGATCCTGCAATTTTTTGTCTAAAAAGAGCCGATCAAAATTGCGGGTGTCCAGGAACGACGAAAAAACCAAAATAAAAATGAGCGTCCCGAGCGCGAGGGACTTGACGGCAAAATCTTTAAGCCGGCCTTGAATAAGATCGGCCATGACCCAAAACCCGTATCCGGCCATCAAATAGTAGGGCACGTACATCACGCTGGCATAACGGATATTCTTAAAATAATGAAAAAGGGTCAAAAAACAGAAAACATAAACGATAAAACAGGTCAGCGCCAACGGCACTTCCTTCCTTTTGACGATCGAAAAAATCAACCCGGCCGCCAAAAATACCGCTGTGACCGGACTCAAAAACCAGAATCCCTTCAAGAACTCTTCCCAGGGCGCGTTCTGGTTGGTGGTCGCGTAAAGATTGACCGCCATCGATTCTTTCACGTGTTTCCAAAGCTCCCAGACCCCCCGAAGATCCCCGCTTGTCCACGTTAGAAGCAGCACATCCGCTTCCGCGCCGATCAGGCACAAAAGGACCAGAAAGAGGGCCCCCTTATAATCCTTCCATTTAAAGATCAAGGCCCACAAGATCCAACCCGCGAAAAAACCAAAAATAATGGTGCCTGATTCCTTCACCAGCAAAGCGTAGCTTCCCGCCAACACATAAAGAAATAAAAGAACTCTGTTTTTCGGACGGGCGGATATCTCGGCAACAAGAAAAAGAAGCGCCGCGCTTAAGAAAGACATGGCGCTCTCCTGCCATACGCGTCTTCCGACGGCCAGATCCATCGGTGACACGCTTAAAAACAAAAGAGCGACCGAAGTGACCCAAGGATTAAAAAACCTGAGACCGATCATAACAAGAAGGAACAACGTCAATATGCTAAACCCTGCGGACACGAGGGTCCCCACCCGCTCATCCGCACGATGGGCGATCTTCATGAAACCGGCGAGTAAATAGGTGTAGCCGATGCGGGTTGGCGGCGGATAAACCCAATTCATCCGGTCAAAATTATAGGCGACCACCATGTCCATCGTAGCGGTTTTCCCATGGGAAACAATTTCCCGGGCATAGGCCGTGTAAAACTTCTCATCGGGAGTGCGCTTGGGGATCTCCAGAAAGGACACGCGCAGGGCCACCCCCAGGATCAAAGTCACGCCTATTAATAGGACGGGCAAGATTTTTCTCATAATTCTCCTAATTCTCCTATAAAACCATAGCCCCAACGGGAGTCGAACCCGTGTCCCTACCGTGAGAGGGTAGTGTCCTAGGCCACTAGACGATGGGGCCAAAAGAGGGCTATTCTACAACATTCGCCTTGCATCCGCCATCAATTTGCTCTATATTAGGTGGCTTCCAAGAAAGAGGGCTGGGCCCGGACCAAATACCATGAGCAAGCACCCATTATGGCAATTCATTGACGAAGAGGCAAGTTTCAAGGTCCTATCCCCTGAGACGATCAGCCGCCTTTATTTCCCCCTGGCCAACGAGGCCGGCATTCTCTCGAGCATTACGCCGGACCTGCACGGAGACATCAAGACAAGCCATAATTCCTTCTTAACCCTCCCCGTTTCCGTCGAAGACCTGCATAACACGAAATCAAGCCGCAATTTTTGGGTCCTCATCGAAGGGCGGGGGGCCCACAAACAGGTGTGGTCGCCGACCGGGGTGTCCGCCGTCCAAAATGCCAACAAATTCTCGCGCAAAAATACGGAAAAAGTGACGCTCGAGGCGGGCATGCTCTGGCATAAAGTCACCCGCGAAAATGAAGAGCTGGGATTGAAATGTGAGATCCTCAATTTTGTGCCGGCCACGGACGACACGCTGGAGCTCATGATCGTGAGTCTCACGAATACCGGTAAATCAAGGATCAAGATCACGGCCACTTCCGCGATCCCCATTTTTGGCCGTTCGGCTGACAATTTAAGGGACCATTATCACGTGACTTCCCTCTTTCACCGCGTGATTTCGCATTCCGCCGGAGTCGTCGTGAAACCCACGATGACTTTTAATGAGCGTGGGCATAAGATCAACGAAACGCTGTACGGCGTCCTGGGCGTCTCGGGAAACGGCGAACATCCGGTCGGAGCTTTCTCAACGGTGTCCGACTTTATCGGTGAAGGGGGAAATTTTGAAGCGCCGCAATCCGTGATCGAAAACCTCGAGCCCCCTCAAAGAGACGGCGCTTCTTATCACGGCAAGTCCGCGATCGGCGCGCTTCGTTTCAAGACCATCGGGCTGTCGCCTAGAGAAAAAGCCCATTTTGTTCTGATGCTGGGGATCGCGAACAAAGAGTCCGAACTCGACGAGTGGCTCAAAAAATTCGGCTCGCTGTCAAAAGCGGAAAACGCCTTTAAAGAAAACAAGCTCTACTGGTCGAATAAGATCAACGCAACCCGGTTCAACACCCACGACAGAAATTATGACGGATGGCTCCGGTGGGTGTCGTTGCAGCCCACGCTAAGAAAGATCTTCGGCAATTCGTTCCTGCCTGATTTTGACTACGGCCGCGGCGGCCGGGGTTGGCGGGACCTGTGGCAGGATTGTCTGGCCCTGCTTCTCACCTCCCCTTCGGAGGCAAAAACGCTTCTCGTCAATAACTTCAACGGAGTGCGGATCGACGGCTCCAACGCCACCATCATCGGCGGGGACTCCGGCGAGTTCGTCGCCGACCGCAACAATATCGCGCGCGTCTGGATGGACCATGGGGTCTGGCCGTATCTCACGCTTGAGCTCTACATTCACCAAAGCGGTGATTTTGACGTGCTTTTTCAAAATGCGAAATACTTCCGCGACATGCTGCGATCGCGCGCTCAAAAAAAAGATCTGAACTGGCACGAAGAAGACGGCAAAAACCTTAAAACCAAAAAGGGGCGCGTCGCCGAAGGCAGCCTCCTGGAGCATCTCTTGGTGCAACACCTTGTCCAATTTTACAATGTCGGCGAGCACAATCATATCCGTCTCGAAAATGCCGACTGGAACGACGGGCTGGACATGGCCTATGAAAGAGGCGAAAGCGTGGCCTTCACGACGCTGTACGGCTCCAACTTGAGAAAGCTTGCGCATCTGCTGGAAGAGGTTAAAAAAAGAAAGGGGATAAAAAAAGTCGAGCTCGCCAAGGAGCTGCTTTTGTTGCTCGACAGAGTATCGGGCAAGAAGGTGGATTATAATTCCGTTCAGGCGAAAAAAAACCGGCTTAAGAAATATTTTGAGTCCGTCGAGCCGGTCATCTCGGGGACCAAGATCAACGTCCGCCTCGAAAAGCTGATCCGGGACTTGACGGAGAAAGGCGATTTTATCGCTGAACACACCCGTCAGAAAGAATGGCTGCAAACCCGGTCGGGAGATGGCTTGTACAACGGCTACTATGACAATCACGGCCGCCGCGTGGAGGGAGATTTTCCTTCCGGCCTCCACATGACGCTGGCCGGCCAGGTATTTCCCATCATGAGCGGCACGGCCAATCATAAGCAAGTCGGGGAAATATTTAAAACCGCGAAAAAATATCTGAAGGACAAAGAACACGGCGGTTTCCGGCTCAATACCGACTTTCACCGCATCCGGCCGGATCTGGGCCGGGCGTTCTCATTCGCGTACGGCGAGAAGGAGAACGGCGCCTTTTTCAGCCACATGGTCGTGATGTTCGCCAACGCGCTGTACCAAAGGGAATTTATCAATGAAGGCCGGGAGGTGCTGGATTCGATCTTCCGCATGTGCCTTCGCACCGAAAAAAGCAAGATCTATCCCGGCATTCCCGAATATTTCAATTCCGAGGGCCGCGGCCTGTACCACTATCTCACCGGTTCAGCCAGCTGGCTCATCCTGACGATGTTGACCCAGGTTTTCGGCGTGCGGGGGTTTTACGGAGACCTGCTCTTGGCGCCGAAACTGACGAAGAACGACTTTCACCAGGCCAATGAGGTGTCCGTGGAAACTCAATTCGCCGATAAAAAAATCAAAGTGATCTACCGGAACCCGAAAAAAATATCCTATGAGCATTACTGCATCAGCAAATTGACTTTGAACGGGAAAGAATTGAGAGGCGTCGAGCTGAACAAACACCAGGTGCTGATCCGGAGGGATCTATTTCTGAAGAATT